>VAPL010255334.1_pt1 | contig 21934 bp, 14 predicted proteins | sample 3395061 | NCBI WGS metagenome assembly VAPL01 (sample SAMN08290444, study PRJNA428436) | hydrothermal vent metagenome | isolation source: Deep-sea hydrothermal vent chimney 2 | place: Pacific Ocean: Juan De Fuca Ridge | depth 2182 m m | reverse complement strand
CGCAACTACAAATATCTGAAATCAGATTGCGGGTGATGACCGAGCCCGGGCAGAGGGCCATCGCCTTTTCCAGCGTGTTGGACAATTCGCGGACGTTGCCTGGCCAGTCGTATTTTTTCAGGCACCCCATGACATCGGCGGAGATCTGTGTAACGCCGGCATGCATTTGCTGGTTGATGCGTGAAATCAGGGTCTGCACCAGGTCCTCGATATCTTCGCGACGCTCGCGCAGCGGCGGCAGATGAATGGTCACCACCCGCAAGCGGTAATACAGGTCTTCACGAAACTGTCCTTCACGTACACGCTCAGCCAGATCAACATTGGTGGCGGCAATGACGCGGGCATTGGTTCGCTGGGGCGCCTTGGCGCCAATCGGGGTAAATTCCTTTTCCTGCAGCACGCGTAATAATTTGGCTTGCATGGTGGGGGAAAGTTCGCCGATTTCGTCAAGGAAGATGCTGCCGTGATTGGCTTGTTCAAATTTACCGGATTGACGGCTTACTGCGCCGGTGAAGGCACCTTTTTCATGGCCAAACATGTCTGATTCCAGCAGGTTTTCGACCAGTGCCGCGCAATTAATCGCGACAAAGGCGCCACTGGCTCTCTGTCCTGCACGATGGGTGGCCCGGGCCACCAGTTCCTTACCGGTGCCGGATTCGCCGGTGATCAATACCGTGACCGGGCTGGACGCAACCAGGCCAATAGTTTTGAAGACCTCTTTCATGGCGCGCGAACGGCCCACCATGGTATTGCCATCAGTGATGGGTTCCTTGCGCTCTGTTTCCATCGTCGGCTGGGCATCGGGGGCCAGAATCTGAGCGATGGTGTTGTCCAGCTCATCGATATCAATGGGCTTGTGAATGTAGTCCTCGGCGCCGTTTTGCATGGCCTGGATCGTGCTGTCCATGTCATGGAATGCGGTTATCATAATGATATGGAGGGCGGGGAAGGTTTGCTTGAATTCGGGCAGTCCTTCCAGGCCCGACTTGCCCGGCATGCGGATGTCGAGAATCAGCAGGTCAGGGCGTCGCTTATGGGCGGCGGCCAGTCCTTCATCGACACTGTGGGCCATGTTGACATCATAGCCTTCGCTGCGCAGATGCAGCTGAAGCGTCCTGCAACTGGCAACATCGTCGTCAACGATCAATATATGTCCTTTATGAAGGGGCATCCTGTCTTCCGTGTGTTTTATGGAACTCAAATCTTTTATTGCCGTGTTCATGACTCAATGGGTCCTATCGGTAAGGTGACACTGGCACGGGTGCCGCCACCCTTATTTGCGTGCAGCCTGACTTGGCCATGATGCTGATCGAGGATGCGTTTGACAATGGGCAGGCCTAAACCGGTGCCCTTGGCGCGAGTGGTAAAGAATGGCTCAAACAACTTGCCGTTCAACCCCGGGTCAATACCGCCACCGTTATCGCAGATATCGATGCGGATTGTCGGTGTGGCATCGTTAACCTCCATCAAGGCACGGATGCGAATTTGCGGAACGTGATTCACATCAGCAGTAGAGTCCAGGGCGTTTGCGATCAGGTTGCTGAATACCTGCCGTAATTTGGTGGCATCGCCATGTATTGTCGGTAGTTGTGACGGATAGTCCTCAGTGATTTTGGCGCCGCTCTCCTGTAGCTCTTTTTGTGTGGTATTGATGGCGCTGGTGAGCAGCTTTTTCACATCCAGCCATTCCGGGCTCAGGGCATCGGGGCGCGCAAAGGTCAGCAGGTCAGCGAGAATGGTTTCCATGTAGCGCACCTGATCCAGTGAGATCTGTTTCATCTCCGCAGCCTCTTCGCCCCAGTCTTCCTCGGCGCGTTTTCCCCAGATCTGCAAGGTCATCTTGATGGAGGAAAGCGGGTTACGCAGATCATGGGCAATCATGGTGGCCATGCGTCCCATGGCTGTCAGGGTCTGGGTTTTTGCCAGTTCCCGGTTGCGTTCTCCCACTTCCTGCTTCAGTCGTACATGCTCGGTGATGTCTTCCTTGATGGCGAGAAAATGGGTGATTTCACCCTGCTCATTGCGGATGGGGGAAATCAACGTGTCTTCCCAGTAGAACTCACCGTTTTTCTTGCGATTGTGGAATACGCCGCGCCACTCATTGCCCTGGATGATGGTCTTCCAAAGCTGCTTATAATCCGTGTCACTGGTTTCTCCGGATTTGAAGAGTCTCGGTGTCTTTCCGGTCACTTCTTCGGCGCTGTAGCCTGTTACCTCGCTAAAGCGTGGATTGACATATTCAATATGGCCATGGATGTCGGTAATCATCACCGAGTTTCGACTTTGTTCGACGGCCCGGGACAGTTTTCGTAAACGTTCCTGGTGCTCATGCTGCAGGGTAATGTCCTGACCGATACTGGTCAGGGTGGATATTTTTCCAAGGCGGCTGAAGGAAAGTGTGGAGGCCCAGGAGAAGAGTAATGTCTCGCCGGATTTCGTCGTAATATGGCTTTCAATGGTGTGCGGTGAGGCATTGCCGTTAATGATTTCCGCAAAGGCAGTATGTGCCTGTTGCCGATCCTGTGGTGTTACAAAGAGATCAAACCAGTTTTTTCCGATAACTTCTTTTCGCCGCCATCCCGTCAATTTTAAAAGGCAATCATTGCAGAAGGTAATGAGACCTTCCGCATTCAGGGTGACCGCAGACAATTGCATGTTTTCCAGCGTGTCACGGTAGCGGCGCTCAAAGCTTTTTTGCGCCTCTTCGAGTTGCTTGCGAATACCTGCCTGGGCAACGATAAAGGATCCCGCCAGCAAAAAAAGTCCCGCCAGTGAATAGAGTATAAGATTCTGGCGAAAAAAGTTTTGCGAAGTGGCATTCAGAACCTTGGTGGGAACATGTGAAACGGTTTTCCAAAAACGGGGGTTGGTGTCCTGGTAGCCGTCGAAGATTGAGGAGATCGACCCCATACCGGCATTGGCATAAAATTCCATCACCGAGACCATGGGGTAGATGGTGGAAAAGGTGAACAACCCTTCTTTCGTGACGAAGCTGCCACTGTTTTCGTTCAATATCCGTTGCCAGGCAGCGGGAAAGGTTTCAGCAAATGAACGCTTTCGTCCCATAAAGAACCCCCATTCGTCTTCTGGGCGGGGGCCACTGAGCCAGTAGCCTTTGGCGTTAATGAGATTGAGGTGATCATCGATATTGGGGGCGGCCAGATGAAAACTCTGCAGCAGTCGTTCACCACGGAAGTTGAACATCAACACGCCTCTTTTCTCTCCCTGACTATTGAACAGGGGAGTGGCGAAGCGAATCACCGGCCGAAAGGGGTTTTCAACTTGCCCGTCTTCGACATTCAAGTCAAAAGGTGACATGTAGACGCCACCGATGTCTTGTGCCATGGCCTCTTTAAAGTAGTAACGATCACTCTTTTTTTGTAATTGGCTTTGTTCAACGATGTGCGGCTGTCCCTCGTTGTAATTAATACGGATAATTTCCATGCCGTCCGCCGACAAAAAACGGATCTGGTCGTAAATACCTTTTTTTTCGCTGAAATAGAGAAATTCCTGCGACAGGTTCTGGCGCGCGGAGTCATCGTTGGGCTCATCCAAAAGACCCCAGAGTTCATTGAGTTTGGCGAGGAAGGTGAGGTCTGAGATGACGGCGCGCATCTCACTGGTAATCCCTTTTTGCGCCAGTGCTACGTTTTGTATTTCATTGCTTTCCAGACTGACCCGCGCCAGTCGCATCTCGGCGTAGTAGTGGCTGACGCCGACCGCGATCAGCAGGGTTCCCAAGGGTAGAAAGATCAGCAGAAAACGTCCGCTCAGAGCGGGGGGACGATCACGATTCTGAATGCTCGTGCTCACCGACAGGTATCCTGGATGTAGGTGCGGATGCGGCTGAGATAGGCCGTCTGTCCTTCCTCCTGATGACGCGGTAATAGAAAGAGTATCTTGGCGGCGATAATGTAGGGGCGGCGCGCTTCATCGCCGGCGGGACGTTCTTCCACCAATACCTTTTCGAGATGTTGCAATGTGCCCTGTGGATTCTCGCAATAACGCGGCAGGGAGACCTGTTGACCGTACCACCTTGCCCACACCGAAATCAGCAGCATGATCAATAATACCGCCCCGGTAACACGCAGGAAAAGATAGGGTGCGGCGGCTTGCGGGAGGTTGGCCTGTTTCGGTGTGGCCATGCATCGGTTCTCCATCAATGGGTTTTTTGATCAACGCCGGTATCAGACCCGGATTACCGCCAATAGTGGAGGCTATTAGCAGGATCCGCAACGCCTGTAATGCCCTGTTGGTGGTTTTAGCGCTTAACGATCCGCGGGCAGTGAAATCAGACTGTCCGCTGACAGGTTCCGCGTATTTGTCTGCAATTGTGTGCAGATGTGGCGCGCCAATGAGCGGCCACGGGCGATACGATCACGTACCGACACACCGCCCCGATAATTGGCTTCGATATGCATGCCGGGCAAATTGTGCAGTTGTTGGCTGATACTCCGGTCCCGCGCCAGGTGGCTGCCATGGTAGAGGGGCAGGGCCTGGGCATGGCGGTCGATGTGCACCATCACGGGGCTGCCTTTCAGCCCCAGCAACGGCGTCAGCGCGCGCAGGCTTTCATCGACCAGGCGGGTGTCACTCCAGGCGGCGGCTTCGGGTTGACGGGCGCCGCCGAGGTAGGTGGTGAGCAGGGCCTTGTCTTGTGGGGCGCGATCCGCAAACAGGCTGCTCATCCACAGATTGCCGGAAAAGGGCTGCTGCTCGCGTCGCGGCGTGAGGAAGCCGGTGCCGTCCAGCGGATGTTCGATATCTGCGCGTTCCAGCCCCATGTGCAATACCGCCAGTGGCGCATAGCGGATTTCACCCAGTAGCGAAGCCAGGGTTTTGTCCAGCGATGCCAGCAGGCTTGCCGCCGCCGGTGCCGGCGTGGCCATGATGACGTGTGTGGCGCTGAGGCTGCGTTCTCCGTCCGGGGTTATCGCAGTGACACGCCAGCCCTGCCGGCAGGGCGCCACTTCCTGCACGCGACGGTTGGAGAGGATTTGCAGGCCGGGCGTGCAGGCCAGGGTATTGGCCAGTGTGCTCATGCCGCCACGGAAGGAGAAGGTATCGGTGCTGCAAGCCGTGCGGCGGCGCAGCAGTTTATGCGCCAGCACACCGGCGGTGATGGAACCGAAGCGGCGCTCCAGTGTGGTCAGGCGGGGCAGGGTGGCGCCGGCGCTGGCCAGATCCGGGTCTGCCGACAGGGTGCCGGCGACAAAGGGCTCCATGGCCTTTTCCAACATCTCATTGCCTAGCCGGCGGCGGATGAACTGGCTGACGGATTCGTCATCATGGCCACCGGCGGGGATGAAGGGTTCCAGCAGCAGGCGCAGCTTGCCGCGCAGACTCCACAGGGGCGAGGTCAACATGCCGCCGATCCGCATCGGCAGGGCCTGTAGCTGGCCGTGATGCAGGAGATAACGCTGTGCCTGGGCCTGGGAGGTGCGCCGGGTTTTCATCTCATCCAGTCCCGCCGCGTGTACCAGCTGTGCGACTTCCGGGCGAAAATTCATCAACAGCGAAGCGGCACGCTCGGTGAGGTAACCATCCTGCTGGCGGCTTTTAATCTTGCCACCAATACGTTGGTCGGCCTCCCACACCTGCACAGAGACACCCGCCTGGGCCAGCCACCAGGCCGTCGCGAGTCCGGAGATGCCACCGCCGATAATGAGTACGTCTGTGTCGGTCATGTTTTACTTCTAGTTGTAGGTTGGGGTGAGGTACGAACCCCAACAATCGAGGTCTTGGCAAACTGCCGCTGTTGGGGTTCGTACCTCACCCCAACCTACCGGCATATTCATTTAACATTACCTTTCAATTTTTCCTTCATCTCCGCCAGCAGCTCTTGGCCCAGCAATTCGCCGGGGTGTTCGCGTGCATCGACAAACTCGCGGATGGTATTGAAGCGTTTTACCGCCTCCGGGTTTTCCTTCAGGCGCGGTACCTTGACCTTGGCGATGTCGAAGGCGTCGAAGCTGAGTTCGGTCATACCGAAGCCCTTCATGCGCTGCACCGCGCGCATCATGGCGCGATTGCGGAAACGGGTAAGGTCGGTGGATCCGATGACATCCAAACCTTCCCGGCGGGCGTTGAACTCGGCCGCCTTTTTGATGCCGGCACGGACAAAATCAGGGGCGCTGGCGACCCGTTTGGCGGCCTCATCGGACCATTCCACGCCACCGGTGAAGACGTCCATGGCCTGCCGCACGTCCTCAGCTTCCACCGTGCTTGCACGACGTTTTTTGGTGACCCGTTCGGCCTCGGCCTCCAGCGCCGGGGCGACAAACAGGCGCACCTGGGGGGCCTTGTCGGCGAGACATTCCTCCACTGCGGCCTCGGCCTCGTCCGACCAGTCGAATTGGCGTTCCAGTTGATCTTCCGCCTCCAGCCGGTCGAGCAACTTGATGTTGACCTCCAGGCGGCCCTCGGCGCGGGCCACGTCCTCGGCCACGGCGCGCACGCCTTCGGCCAGAAATGCCGGCATGCCGGCCAGACGCTCACGGGCCTCCTGGCTCCAGGGCAGTTCTTTGCTGGCTGCGTCGAAGGGTGAATCGGCGCTGGCCTGGCCGGGCATACCCGGCGGCCCGGCATCACCAAAACGCTTTGCGGCCAGGGTGGACATGTGTGCCACGGTGACTTCGGATTCGCCCAGTTCCTGCACATGGGCCTCGGTGCGCTTTTTCACCATCTTGCGCAGGAAAGAGGGGATACGCTGCAGGCGTTGTTCAGCCTCCGGCGACCAGCTGATGGCCGATGGGGTCTCTATTAAGGGTTGGATCACCTTGCCACCCTGCGGCAGATAGCTGCACCAGGGGTCGGTGTCCATGAGGCTGCCACCCATGGCCAGTGGCCGGGCGCGGCAGCCGCCGCACAGCTTTTGGTATTCGCACTGGCCACACTTGTCTTTCAATGAGGGATCGCGCAACGAGGCGAAGGTCGCTGACTCTTCCCAGGTCTGCCAGAAGGGGGTCTCGCGGATATTGCCCTCGCTGTCGGGAATATAGGGGCAGGCGGTGACATCGCCCTCCGGGGTGATCCGGCAGTAATGGATGCCCGCCAGGCAGCCGCCGCCTTCGTAGCCCTCGGCCCGGGTGAGGGGGGACTGGGGATCCTGTTCGTAGGCGATGCGCTTGAAGTGGGGGGCGCAACGGGCGCGGATCAGCAACTCGTGATTCTCACTCTGTGCCGCCACCAGTTGATTCAACACCCGCTCATAGGTGATGGGGCTGATGTCGGACATGGACTCGCCGCGCCCGGTGCAGACCAGGAAGAAGATGTTCAGCACCCGTGCACCACTGGCACGGGCGAAGTCGATCATTGCCGGCACCTCGTTGGCATTGGCCTCGGTGACGGAGAAGTGCACCTGAAAGGGTAGCTCATGACGGCGGCAGGCCTCGATGCCGGCCAGGGTCTTTTCCCAGGCGCCGGCGCGACCGCGGAATTGATCGTGTTGCTGGGGATCGAGCGAATCGACGCTGATGCCCATGCCCAGGGCGCCGGCGAGCTTGAGTGATTGCACGCGTTTGTCGGTGAGCATGACGCCATTGGTGCCCACTACCATGGACAGGCCCAGGCGGCTGCCGTGGTTGATGAGGAGTTCCAGGTCGGGGCGTATCAAGGGCTCGCCACCGGTGAGTACAACCATCACCTCGTTGCTGCGTGCGGCAATGTCATCGAGCAGGCGGCAGACCTCTTCGCGGGAGAGTTCGTCGGGGTTGCCGTTCTGCAGGGTGTTGGCATCGAGATAGCAGTGATCGCAGGCCAGATTGCAGCGCCGGGTCAGATTGATGGCAAGCAGAAAGAGGTCGTTGTCGGGCATCGTGTCAGCCTTTGTAGAGATCAGGGTTAGACTCGGAGTGAAATGCGCCCATGTCCTCCCAACGGCCCATGGCCTTGCCGAGGGCCGCCGGGGTGACCGTATCGAGGCCCTGTTCGCGGGCGCAGCGCTCCACTTCCTTCACCACCATGCCGCGCACGAAGTCGGGGATGCGTTCAATGCGCTGCAGGGCCTCGTCGCTCCAGGGCAGCTGGCGTTGCAGCTCTTCCGAGCCGTCGCCCCATTCGCGGTATTTTTCGGCGATCAGCTGCGGAGTGATTTCCGTCACCTCATTGCGCTGCGCAAAGGCCTCGATGCGCTTGCGGGTGAGATCGCGCATGAAGCCTTCGGGTACCTTTTGCAGACGCTGCTTCGCTTCCTCGGTCCAATGGGGCGGGTTGTCTTCCTGCGGTTCCTCCGAGGCGCTGTGGCCAAACGGGCAGGTGCCGGGCTTGGCGTTGGCGATGGCCTCGGGGGCGCCGCCGGATTCGGCCTGCATCTGTGCCATCATCGTCTCGCGTGCGCGTTGCAGACCGGCCTCGGCCACCGCCAGGGTGATCTCGGTCGCCTGTGTCTCGCGCGCGTACTCCTCGACTCTTTGCTTACAGGCGTCCCGCATGAAGCCTTCGGGTACCCGCATCAGGCGGGCGAGGGCAGAGGCATTCCAGTTCAGTGCCTCATTAGCCTGGGGCTCGGCCGTGGGGGTTTCAGCGGCGGGCGCCTGGGGTTGGTGTTGCGCCGGCTCAGGCGTATCGAGGAAGGCCGCGATGTGTTCCAGCTCTACTCGCTTGGCGCCCTCGACACGGGCCTTCTTCTCCGCCCGCATACTGAGATTGCCGCGCAACGACAGGTCGTCGATGGTCAACAGGCGGGCGGTGGCCTCGTCCGACCAGCGCATCACCAGCTCTTCGATGGGTTTTCTCGCCAGATCGCCGGCATCGTGGGCGGCGACGATCTCTTCCATGGCTTGCTTGGCGTGGCCGGGGCACAGCTGCGCGGTGGCTTCTTCGACGATGCTTTCGGTGATCACGGTATGGCCGCGTTCCTGGGCATAACGGAGAATAGCCATCTTTGCCATGCCCTGCACGAACTCGGGCACCCGGGCCATGCGCTCTTCCGCCTGGGTGGTCCAGGAGGTGGTCGATTCGGCGATGACTTCCACTCGCGGCTGGAATTCCCGTTGGCTGATCAGCAGCGCGCAGCCGGTGTTGTGGAGCAGGTTTTCCGTGTTGCCGCCGATGTCGAGATCGGCGTCGGCATGGATGCCCAGCTTGCCGATGACCAGCAGCGAGGGGTTGACCTCCTTGAGGTATTTTTCGATGGCATCGTGGGGCTTGCCATCCAGCAGCTTGGTCTCGAAGCCGTGCTCAAAGCCGTGGTCACGGGCGATGCTCTCGGCAATGTCCAGGTGGCCCTGATAAATCTTTGCCAGGCCCGAGTCGATGATCTCTTCGTGGAGTTTTTCCTGCTCCTGAAAACGGAATACCTTGCCGGCCTCTTCCGATAGCACGTCGGCAATGCGATTGAAGGCGACATAATGGTAGTAGGGATCGAAGGCGGCGATGACTTTGACCGGTACCTGCCAGCGTTCTCCCAGCGCCAGTGCCGTCAACAGTCCGCCATAGGCTCGGCTGGAGCCATCGACGGCGACCACGATGGGGCCCTCGGTGATGGAGCGATCGGGCTCCTTGATGACCAGAGTATCGATGTCGCTGCGGCGCACCACGCGCTGACACACGGTGCCCACGCGGCTGCCCTGCACGGCGCCGAGTCCCAGCACGCCCAGTACCAGCAGGTCGTAGCGGCCGCTGTTGGTCTCGGCCGCCAGTTCGCGGTAATTCTTGCCTTCCAGGCTGCAGCGCTTGAAGTTCAGGTTGGCCGTCTGACACTCGCGTTCGGAATGATCCAGGTAGGAGTCGGTAATGATGGACAGTCCGCGGGTGATGAGGTCATCGTGCACGTCCCGCTGCCTTTCCAGTTCATCTTCTTCGCGAAACTGCTCGGGTAGTCCGCCTTCCATTTGGCGGAAACGCACATCGTGCAGCTTGGCGGCGTAGACGTGGGCGCCGGTGATGTCGGCGTCCCACAGGCCGGCCAGTTGTACGGCATCCTGCAGGCTGCGGTTGGAGTGATCCGATGAGTCCACCGCCAGCAGAATGTGGTGGTACTCGGGAAGTGGTCCCTGTTCTTCTGTGGTGGGTTTAAAGCTGGCTTGCAGTTGTGCATTCATCGTATTCATCCATCTTGCCCTGTGTGAATTAATGTCAAATCCGGCCGTATGACAGACCTCTGATGAAGGTCATTAAGTGGTTTTTCATGACTTGCATCGGCGCCATTTTCCGTTGCTCTGTGCTGCTTTTCTTTGACATAGATCCATTTTGGCGGTGAAAAGGCGCTTTTGAGGGCAAATTGTGTCCGCCAAAATGGTGAGGTGAGGGGTGGTTTTCATGGGTTTGACAGCCAGTGGGCGACAATCACTGCAACCACGGCCATGTTGATGGCGAAGCCGACCAGTGCCAGATAGTCAAAACCGGTGGCCTGACGCCGGCCCAGGAAGGGGAGTCGGTAGCTTGCCATGAGATCCTTTTTCCTCCTTAAATATCAGTGTGTTATGGCTTCAGCCTGGTTAGGAAGCCCTGCATGGGTCGTGAACATGCAGCCTGCCACGTCAAGATCCATGCAGAGACTCTAGTACTCCGTCAATACAGCCTTGACGGAGTACTGGCGATTATTTGCCCTTAAAGGTGAAATCGATGGAGGCCTTGCCGCCGGCATCCACGGTGACCTTGCCCTTTTGCTCACCGAGCAAACCGTGCCAGGCGGCAATCTTGTAGTTGCCGGGGGGCACATTGTCGATGACGAAGCTGCCATCCTCTTTAACGACGGCAAAGTAGGGGTTTTTGGCCACGAAGACATAACCGTGCATGAAGTCGTGGGCATCACACTCCAGCTTCATGGCGGCGCCGCGCTTGAGCTTGACGGTCTTGTTGATGACGGTAAGTTCCGGCGGCTGACTGATATTGAAAACGGTCTTTCTTGCCTTGCCGATGAGTTCGTAGGTATGGATGTTGTGCAGCACCGGATCCGAGTTGTGCACCGCGAACTTGTCTTTGTTTTTCATCACCGAGAGGAAGGGATGGAAGCCGCATTTTTTTTGGTTGACCTCGAGGTTATTGATGTCGGCCGGGAAATCCTTGCCGGACTTGACCTTTTTCAGATAGACCACGGTGTCATTGAGAGCGCCATTGGTGACGCGGACAAAATCAATTTCACGATCACCGGTGCCACAGGCATCGGTGTCCTTGGTGATGGCGTAGATTTTTGGCGCCGGGTCGGTGCCTGAAAAATTCACTTTTCCAGTGATGGTGCCGCCATTGGCAACATCCACCACCTTGTAGGCCGCGGCACCAGCCGTTAACGGCAGACTGGCCGCTGCAAATAGGGTAAATACCGTGAGTGCCTTGTTCATATGTGGCTCCTTTCAGCTTTGCTTTGTTTCAGGGTTGGTTATCCAGGATTGAATATCTTGAGTTGCTATGCGGCCTGTGATGGCCGGAAGACTTCTTCCAGCATTTCCAGCACAAACCGTCGTTCTATGCTCGATGGTAATGTATCCAGGTGGTGTATCAGTGTATCGCTGGCGGCGCCGGGGTCGAGGGCGCGTAGTGCCTGACCCATCTCCCGCGCCTGCCGTCCCTCGCCGACAAAGCCGGCGGTAATGAGACGCCCGATGATGTCATCACGGATCTTGCCGCCGGGCAGAAGCGGGTTCAGTTTTGCCAGGGACAGGGCGGCGGCCTTGCTGACGCCTACGTCGCTGTCGGCCAGATGTTCGGATATGGCGTGCAATGCTTGTTCGATGGTGTCGGCCTCTTCTTGTGCCCGTGCGCTGGCGACGGGGATGGAGGCATGGGTGTCGGCGTGCTGTTCCCATAACAGCTTGCCGGCGTGCCGTTCCAGTATCTGTGCCATGGCCATGACCGATTGACTGCGTACCAGGGGGTTTTCATCCTGCAGGCTTTCCTGCAGATTGGACAGGCAGGCCAGGTTGCCGAGGGCGCCCAGTGCCCGTGCGCTGGCGACCCGTAGTTCGGAGGTCCCCATATGCAGAAGGCTGTTCAGCGGTCCCAGTGTTTCTGTCAATCCGGGGGTGTCCGGCGTCAGGCGTGCCAGGGCGTCGACGGCCTCCTGCTGGAGTTCGGGATTGTCCTCAAGCATGGTCTTTTTCAGTACCTCGACCACCTCGGGCTGGCTGCACTCGCCGAGGACGCGGGCGCTGAGCAGACGTATATCGGCCTCGATATCGATATTCTTGCCACGGTAGAACTTTTTCTTGTTATGCCGCTGCCGGGCGAGGATGTCATAGAAGTCCTGGAAGGCTTCGGTGTCCTCGGCAGGCAGTTCGGGCAGTACATCCGTGGTGATGGTTTTTTTCTTTTCGTCGAGTTGATCGTATTCCACATTGGCCAGCATGATGGCATCGAGGGTCGATGCAGGTGCTGTCTCGCTGATGGTTGGCGCATCGGCTTCCTCGCGGGCGTCGGAAGCCTCGTCCGTTGATACGGGAACCGAATCGTCCCCGATGGCGGTTTCTGTTTCAGCAGACGTTGCCGCTTCAGTGGCCATGCCCGTTTCGCCATGCAGCGCGGCGAGGATGCGGGCCAGCGGGGCGGCACACTCATTTTCTGTCTCGGCCTGATTTTCTGTATCGAGGGTTGCCGTATCGGGCTGCTTTTTGTGGCAGGCCATCAGGCCTTGCAATGCGGCCCAACGCACCACTGGTTCCTGATCATTGATCGCGTTGTCCAGGGCCGTGAGCACTTCCTCTGAGGTTTGTGGGCGATTGCCCAGGGCCAGTGCGGCCTGCTGTCGAACGGCGGGATCCCGTTGTTCATCGGCCAGCAGACCGAGCAGGATGCCATCGACGTCCGGGTTCTCCAGACGGGGGGCGTGAGGGATGGCGGCGGCGGCAACCATGGGCTCGGCATCGCTCAGCAAGCCGACCATGCGAGCCTGGGTTTCGCTATCAAGCTCGTCAGGCAAGTGTCCCTGCAAGGCGTGCAGTGCGGCGGCGCGCACCCTGGCGCTGGGATCGCCCAGCAGGGGCAACAGCTGTTGCACATCGAGTTCGGCATTGACCTGTGAACTGAGCTTGCCGGCCATTTTCAGAGCGATTTCACGTACTTCGTCGGCGGGATCACGCAACAGCAGGAGCAGGGCGCCCAGATAGCGGCCCTGGCCGTTATTGGCGAGCGCCTCGGCGGCGACGGCGCGGACTTCCGGCTCCGGGTCTTGCAAGGCGCGGCCCAGGGCACGGGCGCCGGTGGGGGAGCAGGGCTGGCCCAAGGCATGGGCCGCACGCCGGCGTTCACGTGTCGCACCGTTCTGCAGGCGCTGTATGACGACTTCTTCACCGGCATCACCAATCCGCGCCAGGGCCAGCAGGGTGTCGGTTTCATCGACCTGGGCGTCTTCTTCGTCCAGCAGCGCAGTGAGGGGGGCGACGGCTTCGGCGACACGCTGGTAACCCAATGCCTGCACGGCCTTGCGCTGGACATCCCAGTTGCTGTCCCAGGCATCGTCATCATCCCAGTCGGTATCTTCCGGCACGGATATCAGCAGTGACAACAGCGCTGCAATGGCCTGTTCTCCGCCCAGGCGTCCCAGCGCCTCGACGACGGAGACCCTGATTTCACCATCGGGGTCATTGTGCAGGGATTCGATCAAGGGCGCCACGGCGGCCGGATCACCCAGCAGTCCCAGGGATTCAGCGGCATCGATACACACATCGATGTCGTCATCGCGGAGATGCTCGACCAGTTCCTGTAGGGCGTCACTACTCCCCAGTACGCCGAGGGAGCGGCAGGCGCAACAACGATCCAGTTCATCACCCTTGTTGAGCAGCCTGCGAAGGGCCTGCACCACGTCTTGTTTGTCTGCTATATCGCGTTTTGAATCCGTTGGTTTTTGAAGATTGGTCACATTGGTATCCCATGTAGATAAAAGTGCATGTGTTCCGGTTTCAGGGTGCTGTTCCACATCGTGTCAGCATGTGGATAGCAGAAGCCGTACCAAGTTCTGAATAGCCCTGAAAACCTGAGCCCATTCCCGTCTTGTATGGGCCTTCGGCCGGTTTGCGGGCCAGTGAGAGGTGCACACCGCCCCTGGAGTTGTACGTAACGTTTCATTTGCGGGGTACATCGAACCAATAGTGGATGATTCGTTCAATATATCACCCGCTGTGCCCAATGCATCATTTTGTTCCGATTATCCCTCGCCAATGAACATTGTATTCATTTTTTGGCCTGTTTCAGGCTCGCGGGCCTAGGCCTGTTGATCAGGGCAACGAACAGCAAGGCCGCGCCACCCCTGCGTTTTCAACCGCTTTGAGAGGGATGGCCTGGATGTTGCTATGGCTAGGGCAGATGGATCAACTGTGATGCATGGGCCCGCCGAAAATATCGACCAGCGGATTTTACCGGCAATACAGCAGGTTTCAGTAGCGACGACGAGTGGAGACGACATGACTGCATCGGAGAAAGAAGACGACAAGACCCAGACCACGGGGTCTCAAGAGGGCTCCACCTGGGGGCCCAAACTGTTCTGGACCATCCTGGTCCTGATGCTGGTGTTTTTCTGGTGGCTGCTGATCTATTCCGGCGGTGTTGAAATACAGCACGGTTGATAGTGATTAATTGAGCCTAAAAGGCAGATTTCGTGTTCGCCATGTCATGGCGAACGGATTGTTTCACGAGTAAAGATCAAGAGAAGAAAATGGGAAAGAATCTACAAATCTGGTTAGTCGCCTTCGCCGCCGTGCTGATCTTTTTCTATGGATTGGATCACTTGGTCATGAATATGCAGGGCTTGCCTCTGAATATTGATTTAACACCGTCACAGTAACTCATGATGATAAAAACTTTGCTTCAACGTGCAAAAAATGCAAGGGGTTCAACATGCAGAGCTTCTACGTCCAGACGCTGTATTCAACAGCCGATTCAAGATTGTGGAGATAGGGGTATGAAGGAAACAAGAAATTTCTCCCCACCGATACTGCTGTCCCTGTTTCTGGTCGCCGTACTGGGTTTTTTATGGTCGGGAGACATGGTGCCGAGCCACTGGTTGCCCGAGGCCGTGGCGAGTGAGGTTGCAGCAGAGGAAGTGGCCACGGCAGAGGGTGCCGATTCCGCACAGGAATTTCAGCTGAGGCCGGCACCCAGGCCTGGCCGCGAAGATTATCCCGATGTCGGCGTCAGTAGTCGATCTATCGTCTGGATCATCGCGCAAATGCATTTGTTTTTCGGCGCCCTGGTGCTGGCGGTACCGATCTTTGTGCTGGTGATTGAACTGCTGGGCCGCTCCACCGGTGATGCACGCTATGACGACATGGCCCACGAGTTCATGAAAATCAGTATTACCGCCTATTCCATCACGGCTCTGTTCGGCGGCACCCTGGCATTGGCGCTATTCCTGCTCTATCCCGATTTAATGGCCTATCTGATGCAGGCCTTCGGTGCACAGATGCTGGTCTACGCAATGCTGTTTTTTATGGAAAGCATTTTGCTTTACGTCTATTACTACGGCTGGGATGCCATGCGCTATGGGAATGCCAAGTGGCTGCATCTTTCCCTGGGCCTGTTATTGAATGGCGTTGGCGCCACCCTGATGGTGATGGCCAACTCCTGGGCCACCTTCATGATGGCACCCTCGGGGGTCAATGAAGTCGGCGCGGTCATCGGCAACATCTGGGAAGTCATGAAGGGGCCGTTGTGGAACCCCATCAATCTGCACCGGTTTATCGCCAATATCGCCTTTGGTGGTGCGGTGGTGGGGGCCTATGCGGCCTACAAGTGTCTGGCCGCCCGAACCGCCGAGGATCGCGCCCATTATGACTGGATGGGTTACACCTCCAATTTCATCGCCATTCTCGCCTTCCTGCCCCTGCCCTTTGCCGGTTATTGGCTGATGGCCGAGATCTACGCCTATTCGCAGCAGATGGGTATTACTGCCATGGGCGGTATTCTGGCTTGGTTGTTTATCGTCCAGGCAGTGTTGATCGGCACCATCCTCATGGCGGGTAACTACTATTTGTGGTCTGGCATGTCACGCACCGAAGGATCAAAGCGTTACCAGGGGATGATCAAATATATCGCCGTGGTCTTGGTCATCTGTTTTCTGATCTGGGTGACACCACATACCTTGATCCTTACCTCGGGTGAAATCGCCGCCTTGGGTGGTAGTCATCACCACTTGCTGGGCCCGTTGGGCATCATGCCGGCCAAGAACATCGCCGTGAATCTGATGCTTATCTTTACCTTTCTGTCCTTCCAGATTTATCGGCGTTCGGACAAGATTGCCACGGTCTCGTGGGAGAAGGCGGGCAATGCCGTGATGGTGGCGATCTATGTCGTGGCCATCGTCAATATCATCTTTGCCGGCGTCTACTACGGTTACTTTACCAACACCGTGTACAAGGTCGGGGCAAGTGTCACGCAGGTGGTGTCCACCCTGGTGGTCATTATCAGTGGGGTCGTGATCGATGCCTTCATGTATCGTAAGGCCAAGACCCTGCCGTCCTTCTGGGGGCAGGTCAGCAACCGTTCCCAGTACGCCTTGTTTGCTCTGCCCATCGCCTTCACTTGGTTGATGGCGCTGATGGGTTATGTGCGTTCCTCGGTGCGTACCCACTGGCATGTGTATACCGTCATGAAAGATAATTCGCCGGATAATTTTATCCCCACGATTGGTTATGCGGGAAACATGATGACGATTGTCACGGTCATGTTTGTTCTCTTTGTTCTGTTTATCTTCTGGATTGCCAATCTCAGTAATACCAAACAGGCGCCACCATTGGCCGTGACTAAAAAGGCAGGAGAGGCCGCATGAGCAATGAGACAAAAGCCCCTCGTGGTGTGCTGGCAAAAAGCATGGGTTTCAGCCTGGCGCTGGCACTGTTGTTCACCCTGGTCGCCAATCTGCTGCCACAGGTGGAAGGTGAGGCCCCTGTCGAGCAGGAAGTGGATCTGGGGGCATTGACCATGGACTCGTATGTTGCCCTGGGTGAGACCCTTTTTTCAGGCAAGGGAACCTGTTCCCTGTGCCATAACGATCTTGGCCGTGCTCCGGATATTCTGGCGATTAACATGGTGGAAGTGTCGAATCAGCACATGAAAGATGAGCGCTACAAGGGCTCGGCCACCGATGCCGAATCCTACCTGCATGAGTCCATGGTCGACCCCGGTATCTACGTGGTGAAGGACTATGGCAAGAAGGGAAGTAACGACACCATCTCGCCCATGCCGGCCGTTGACAAATCGCCGATCGAACTCTCGGAAATAGAGATCAACGCCATCATTGCCTTTATGCAGGCCAAGGATGGGCATGATGTGACGGTGCCGCTGCCCACGAAGGCGCCGGCGGCGGAACCCGCCAGCCCGGAGCCAGCTGGACCCGCGGGCACAATTGAAGAGGTGGTCGCTAAATACAGTTGCCAAGCCTGCCATGTGATATTAGGCAGCGGTGGTGATCTCGGCCCCGACCTGGGGCAGATGGCCGGCCGTTTCAGCCGCGAAGAAATCCGTCAGGGCATTATCGCCCCTGATGCGGTGATTGCCGAGGGCTTCCCGCCAGGCGTGATGCCGCAGGACTTCGCCGAACAAATGATGGTGAAGGAGCTAGACATCCTGGTGGATTACCTGGCAGGCAGTGGAACATCCACGGTGACATCTCCGGTGGCCACGCCTTCAGAAGGCGCTGTTGATAGCAGGGCTGAGGAAATGATCAGCAGTTTTGGCTGCCAGGCCTGCCATGTCGTGTTAGGCAGTGGCGGCAAGATTGGCCCCGGCCTGGATGATATCGGCTCGCGGCTGAATGCCGAACAGATTCGCCAGAATATTATCGACCCCAATGCCGTCATCGCCAAAGGCTATCCCTCGGGGGTAATGCCACTCAATTATTCCGAACAAATGAGTGAGACACAGTTGGACGCATTGGTGGCTTTTTTGTTGGAGCGCAAGTGATGGCTGGTAAAAAAATCTATAAATCGACTTTATTGGTACGGGGTGAATGATGAAAGGCATTAAAATTCCCGCATTCTGGCAGGCCGTGTTGGTCATCATTATCGCCTACCTGATCTTTGATAATGCCTTCCCACCCCTGCTGCCCCGTTCGTTGATGGCGCAGTACATGATCATTACCATTGCCGGTGTACTGTTGTATTTTTCCTTTGATGAGGCGCGTTGGAAAGAGTTCAATGCACCGATCCTGGCGGTGCTCAGGGAACCAAGGTTGGCCGTTGTCCGCTGGGGTTTCCTGATTGCCATCCCGGCCATTGTTGGTTACACCACCTATGGCTTTGTCAAGCCCTCCATGGATGCGCCGGTGGAGCTGCGCCAGGTACATCCCGCGCCGCCGGGCTCATTACGGGTTTTTGGCAAAAGCTACAATTTGTCCAAGCTGGAAAATCCGCTGCGTGAACAGGTTCTGGAGATCATGGCCGAGGATGAGGACAAGGGCTGGGAGGCCTATGAAAAAGTTGTCGAGTCGGGGCGTGATGTCTATTACAAAAACTGTTTCTTCTGTCATGGCGATCTACTCGACGGCAAGGGCCATTACGCCCTGGGTTTCAGTCCCCAACCGGCCAACTTTCAGGATGTCGGCACCATCGCCCAGTTGCAGGAGGCCTATCTGTTCTGGCGTATCTCGACCGGTGGCCCGGGCCTGCCCAAGGAGGGTACGCCGTGGAATTCCGCCATGCCCGTGTGGCACGAGATGTTGAGCGAGAATGAAACCTGGGAAGTCATTACCTTCCTCTATGACTACGTCGGCCAGGTGCCGCGTATGTGGGATGCCGATGTTTCCAAGATAGTGAGTGGCATTGAGTCCAAGGTCAGTGCCCGCCATAAGCAACAGATGGGTATTGACGTCTATGTACATCGTTGCCAAGCATGCCATGGCGAGCAGGGGGCGGGAGATGGTGTTGCCACCGACCTCATGTACCCCAAGCCGCGTGACTTTACCCTCTCACTGTTCAAGTACAAGACCTCACCGGGCACCGAGTTGCCCAGCGATGATGATTTGTTCAATACCATTAAACATGGTCTGAACGGGACGGCGATGCCGGCATGGAGCAGGCTGTTGAGCGACAAGCAGATTCGCAGCCTGCTTCCCGTGATCAAGGGTTTTGATACCACCGCGGCCTGGGCGCCGGAAGACGCCGATGATGAGTTCTTCGATGATGACGGTCGCTATCTGAAAACGGATTTTCAAAAGATAACCAACACGGAACCCGTTGCATCGCAGATTCCTTTCAGTGAAGAATCCGTGGCCAAGGGTAAGCCCGTTTTTGAAAAGGTCTGCGGCAAGTGTCACGGTATTACCGGTCGCGGCAATATCACCTCCGGTAAAAAGCTGGAAGATGACTGGGGTAACCGGCTCTGGCCGCGCAATCTCACCAAACCCTGGACCTGGCGTGTCACCAATGTGTCTGGTGAGGATGAGAAGAGCCGCGAACAGACCATTAAAAACATCTATGCACGCCTGTCCATCGGCCTGCCGGGCACTCCCATGCCGGCACACCGGGCGACGGAGGAGGGCAACAAGGATCCCGTTTCCCTGGAAGATCGTTGGCATATTGCAAATTATGTCTACAGCCTGCGCAACCAGTCCGTTGCCCCCAGCGATGAGCCGGTATTACGCGCCGCAAAGATCGAGGGTGCCTTGCCGGATAGCTTGACCGCCGAGGTATGGGACACGGCACCTGCGGTGACCCTGCCCCTGGTGCCCAACATCATCAAGGAAGACCGGCTGTTTACGCCGCTGAATGACTCGGTCACGGTGCGGGTATTGTATAACGCGGACGAGATCGCCTTCCTGCTGAAAGTGGATGATCGTACTGACAGCCGTCCGGGCGAAAAGGTGTCCACACAGATACAGGACAGTAAACTGACCCTGTATCCCGATGCCCTTGCGATCCAGTTCCCTAAGCAGGATTCATTCGAGACCAAGCCCGTGGTGGTCAAGCCCCTGTTCCGTCATGGCGATGGTGCCCATCCCACCACGATGTGGTACTGGAATGCCGGCAGTGTGGAACCCGCTGTGGCATCTCGGGGTGCCTTGCTGGATGCCTCCGGGCCTAACCAGAAAATAGTGCCTCGTGAAGATGATGACAGCCTTTCGGTACAGAGCCGCTGGGACAATGGCCAGTGGAGCGTGCTGATGAAGCGTCCTCGTAACGGCGGTGACAGTGGCGATGTGAGCTTTACCGAGGGTGACTTTATTCCGGTGTCCTTCGCCGACTGGGATGGCAGTAATGGTGAGGTCGGGTCGAAGCATACCCTGACCACCTGGTATTGGCTGGTATTGCCCGCCGAGGCCGATCCCGTGAAGGTCTATGGTCTGCCGCTGGGTATCGCCGGGGGTGTCTTCCTGATGGGTCTGCTGCTGGTGCGCCGGCAAAGAAAGGCGGTTGCCTGAGCGGTATGCGGGCGAGAGACGATCAAGAGACAATGACAATCTTCCAACCAGCGGCGGGCCGTTTCCCCCCGGGTAAACCCTCGGCAGTGTATCCTGCCGCCGGGGCGATCTTCCCGGGTGCCACCTGCGGGAGTCGCCACCCCTGTCCTGCTGTAGCCGATACGGCGTGGACGGCTCGACGGCGACCCCTGATGTTTCGCGGTGGGGTGAATAAAGTCGCCTCTACGCTTGACGCCATGGAACAAAGTGTTCATAAATTAGCCTGTGAAATATTCGATGTTTTCTTTATAAGCTGCTGTTTTAATAGAGAAATATGCAATATGGCCAGCTTGGCCTGCATTGTGCAATCCCCCTGTTCAGATAGGGAATTTAATCGATTTATACGCGTCCCCGCCCTGAGGGCATGGGCGAGACTCGCAATCCATTGAGGAGGAATAGGTAATGGCCGGCATAATGACCACAAGACCATTTTTAACGAAAAGGGGTTTCCTCGTAACAGCCCTGGGTATGGGGTTGATACTGACGAATCCCCTTGCTGTCGCAGGCGATGATATTGGCCCGCTACCGACGCTCAAAGTCAACAAGGCCAGGGCGGAGTTGGGCAAACGTCTGTTCTTTGACAAACGCCTGTCGGGAGATGCCGCCATTTCCTGTGGCACCTGTCACAAGCCGGAACATGGTTTTGCCAATCCGGATGCCCTGTCCGAGGGTTATCCCGGTAACAAGCATTTCCGCAATGCCCCCAGCGTGATCAACGCCGCACATAAAACGGTGTGGATGCATGACGGGCGAATCGGCACCAATCTCAATGATGTGACCCGCGGCATGATTACCGAGGATTACATCATGAACATGGACATGCGCATCATGCAGGAGCGTCTTAAGCAGGACTCTCTGTATGTGAAGATGTTCAAGGATGCGGGGCTGGGCGAGCCATCGAATGGTGGGGCGAGAAAGGCCATTCCTGAATATCTGAAAACCCTGAACTCGGAAGGTGCGCCTTTTGACAGCGGCAAGATGTCGGCCAATGCAAAGCGCGGTTTGCAGCTGTTCAAAGGGAAGGGGGGCTGCGTCGCCTGTCACAGCGGTCCTATGTTCACCGATGGCAAGGCACATAACACCGGTGTCAAGGAAAACTTTGACGTGTTTCTCGATCCGGCACGCCATCAGGCCTTTATCGGTTATGCCGACTTTATGGGTATTGAGAATTACATGAATCTCAAGCGTGACCCGGGTGCCCATATACAGAAACACAAGGCGGATGGTAGCGGCATGGGCACGTTCATTACCCCCAGTCTTCGTGAACTGAAATACACCGCGCCCTATATGCACAACGGCATGATCAAGACACTGCCGGAGGTCGTGGCCTTTTATGACCGCGGCGGTGATAACGATCGCAACAAGGATGCCAGAATGAAGCCCCTGGATCTGAGTATGCAGGAGCAAAAAGACCTGGTGGCCTTCCTGCTCGCGTTGTCCGGCAAACCGCTGACCAGCAGTCGGCACGTGTGGACCACACCTTATCCGAAAGAATACGAAGTGATTGCCAATTGGCTGGATGTCCCCAACTAATCGCTAGGAGAGAGCCATGAGTTCGTTAAAGAAAACGCCTGTTCTGATGATGGCAACGGCCGTCGCAGCGGCTCT
>VAPL010088280.1_pt1 | contig 21941 bp, 22 predicted proteins | sample 3395061 | NCBI WGS metagenome assembly VAPL01 (sample SAMN08290444, study PRJNA428436) | hydrothermal vent metagenome | isolation source: Deep-sea hydrothermal vent chimney 2 | place: Pacific Ocean: Juan De Fuca Ridge | depth 2182 m m | reverse complement strand
CATCCGGCCCGCCAGTTTATATTTACGGATACCTTGCGCGAAGACGCCGCCGCCACAATCGCCCGACTTGCGGCGGATGGCTACCGGCCAGAATTATTATCCGGGGACACCGCCGCTGTGGTCGCCCGAACCGCCCGGTCGGTCGATTTAACGGTCTGGCGGGCCGCCGTGTCACCGGCGGAAAAAGTCCGGCGCCTGGAAGAGTTACAGGCGCAGGGACAGCACCCGCTGATGGTCGGCGATGGCCTTAACGACGCCCCGGCGCTGGCGGCGGCCTGGGTTTCGATGTCGCCGTCGAGCGCCGCCGATTTGAGCCAGAATGCCGCCGATGTGATTTTCCAGGGCGAACGGCTGGCGCCGGTAGCCGAAACCCTGCGGCTGGCCCGCCGGGCCGAATTGCTGGTTAAACAGAATATCGGCCTGTCGCTGGTCTATAATGTCGTGACCATCCCGCTGGCGATGGCCGGATATGTCAGCCCGCTGGTAGCGGCGGTGGCGATGTCGTCATCGTCGCTGGTAGTAATTTTAAACGCGCTCAGACTAAACAGGTATAAATAATCGCAATGGATATACTGGTGTACCTGATTCCGATCGCCCTGCTGCTCGGCGGAATAGCCCTGGCGGCCTTCCTGTGGGCTTTGAAATCGGGCCAGTACGACGATATGGAAGGAGCCGCCTACCGTATTCTTTTCGATGATGATGAACAGCCGCCACCACCGCCGCCGCCGCCGGCAAAACAAAAAAACAGCCGGACGACGCGATAACGTCGCCCGGCTGTCCGCCTTATTGACGTTGGTGCAAACCGTCCCTGAACAAGGGCGGTTTGCGCCAATTCTCAGTGAATCTTGATGGTTTTGTACTCACCGTTCACAACTTCAAGTTCCTTGTAGCTGCCAAGCACCTCGCCGATCTTGTTGAATTCGACGTTGGTAGCACCCACATAATCGACATCGCCGCCATCCTTCAGGATTTTCAGGGCCTTGGCGATTTCGCCCGGCATGATTTTTACGCCGGGAGCGTTGGCGACCATCATCATTTTCGACTTGATGGCGGCGCGGTCGGCAGAGCCGGCAGCCTGCATGGCTAGCGAAATCAGCGCCGCCGCGTCATATGACTGGCCGGTGAATGGACCGCCCACCTTGATACCAGCCTTGCCGGACATGGCCTTGAATATATCGGCTGCCTTGCCGGCGCCACCGGGCAGGGTGCCGATTGCGCCATTCAGGTCTTTACCGATACCTTTCGTCAGGGTGTCGCTGATCATGCCGTCGCCAAGGATGAAATGCTCAAAGGCGCCGGAATCGAGGGACGCCTGAATGATCCCCTTGCCGCCCTGATCGGCATATCCGAACACCGCCAGATATTTGGAACCGGACGCCGCCAGGGCGCCGACTTCCGCCGAGTAATCGGCTTTGCCGTCTTCGTGGGCGGTGGTCATGGAAACCTTGCCACCCAGAGCCTTGAAAGCGGCGGTGAATGATTCGGCGAGACCTTTGCCATAATCATTATTGGTATAGCTGATGGCCGTTTCCATGATGTTGCGGCTTTTCAGGATATCGGCCAGGACTTCACCCTGACGGGCGTCGGAAGGGGCGGTACGGAAGAAGTAGCCTTTGTCCTTCAACGCCGTTAACCCGGGCGAGGTCGCCGAGGGAGAGACCATAACGACGCCGTTTGGCACCGCCACATTATTGGCCACGGCGCCGGTCACACCGGAGCAGTCCGCCCCCATGATCGCCGCGACATTGTCGGAAGTCACCAGTTTTTCGGCCGCCGCAGTCGCCGCCGCCGAATCGACGCAGGTGGAATCGGCCCTGATCGGTATGATTTTACTGCCACCCAGCAATTGGCCGGAATCGGATGCCTCCTTGAAGGCCAGCTCCGCCGAGGTCGCCATGTCCGGGGTCATCGATTCAATGGGGCCGGTAAAGCCAAGAAGAATGCCGACATTAATGTCGGCGGCCATCGCCTGCCCGGCCGTAGCGGCCAGAATGGTTGACGCCAAGAGTAGTTTTTTCATTATATCCTCCGTTGTTAAACTCTAATCGCTGATTAAGTTGTTATTTTTGTCCGCCGACGCGTTTCGTCGTCTCGGGCAAAAGTCCTCCCGGATTAAACCGCATAACCAGCAATAACACCAACCCCATTATCAATAATCGCATATGTTGGGCGGTGTTCATCAGGTGCAGACGGACCGGATTAGCGCCATCCATCCAGCTTGTCGCAAAATCAATAAACCACACCCCGATGGTTTCCGCTTCGATCCAGAAGAACCAGATAACAAAGCCACCGAGCACCGCGCCCAGGTTGTTGCCGGAACCGCCGATGATGACCATTACCCAGATCAGAAAGGTGAAGCGCAGCGGGTTGTACGAACCCGGCGTCAACTGCCCGTCCAGCGTTGTCAGCATGGCGCCGGCGATGCCGACCACCGCCGAGCCGACAATGAATACCTGTAGATGACGACCGGTAATATTTTTGCCCATGGCGTTGGCCGATACCTCGTTGTCACGAATGGCCCGCATCATGCGGCCCCACGGCGAATCCAGCGCCCGCTTGCTAAGCGTGAAAATGATAACCAGAACGACTAAAAACAAAGCCGAATAGCAGAGCTTCACGAAAATACCGGAACTACTGATTACAAGAGAATTCAGCAGGCCGGCGCGTTCGGCGCCGGAAACGGCGGCCAGGGTGCTTTCGTTAAGCCATTTGACGCCACCGATGAACCACTCCGCCTGTTGCAGGTCTATTTCATAGGGAACGGGGCGGGGCAATCCGGAAACGTTCTTGACGCCGCGGGTCAGCCAGTCTTCATTTTTGATTATGGCGATAATGATTTCCGAAATTCCCAGCGTGGCGATGGCCAGATAATCGGAACGCAGGCCCAGGGCGACCTTGCCGACGATCCACGCGGCCCCGGCGGCGAAGACGCCGCCGACCGCCCAGGAAAACAGAATAGGCAGGCCCAGGCCGCCCAGATAACCCTCGTTGGCCGGATTGACCGCCTCGATGGCGGCGACCGCCGGATCGAAAAAACGCCGGATCAGGATAAATCCCAGGATTATGATCGCGGCCAGCATGACACCGCGTATCGGCCCCTTGGCGGTGCGCCAGCGAACGAAAACCACGGCGGCGATAGTCGCCACGGTCATCAGCCCGGCCATCGCCAGATCGCTGCCGCCGGCGGCCCAGGCTTCGGGTATGGGGGCTTTTGAAACCAGCACCGCCGCGACGCCGCCAAGGGCGGCAAACCCCATGGTCCCGACATTAAAAAGCCCGGCGTAGCCCCATTGGATATTTACGCCAAGCGCCATTACCGACGAAATCAGGCAAAGATTGAAGATTGCCAGCGCCAGCGACCATGACTGGGCGAAGCCGGCGATAAGAAACAACACGGCCATTACGGAAAATGACAGCACGGCGCGCGGCGAACCACTCATATCACTTTCCCCCTGATTATGCCGGTTGGTCGCAACAGCAGGACAATCACCAGAATGATGAAGGAAACGGCGTATTTATAATCCGTCGAGAGCAACTGAACCAACCCATCGGGAGCCCAGCTTTCCGGCACCAGATAGATAAGAAATTTCCGGTAGGCATAGGTAATCGATATCTCCGAGAACGCGACGACGAAACCGCCGACAATGGCCCCCACCGGCTGGCCGATGCCGCCAACAATGGCGGCGGCGAAAAACGGCAACAGCAGTTGAAAATAGGTAAACGGCTTGAAGCTTTTATCGAGCCCGTAAAGAGTGCCGGCGATGGTTGTCAGCGCGGCGGTAATGATCCACGTCACCATCACCACCCGTTCCGGATCAATGCCCGAAAGCAGGGCCAGATCTTCGTTGTCGGAATAGGCCCGCATGGCCTTGCCGGTGCGGGTCCGGTTAAGAAACCAGAACAGCGCAATGACCAGTATAATTGCGATACCAAGGGTCAGGCCCTGCGAGACCTTGATCGCCAGCCCTTCGTTCAGGCCGGTCATTTGCTTGAAGGCGCGGGCCTTGATAATGAACCGCTCGCCATCGGCGAAGCGCTGGTCGTTGGGGCCAATAATAAAGCGCACGACACCGTTCAAAACGTACATCACACCAATCGAAGCGATCACGAAAATTGCCGGCGCACTGCGTTTCCGGCGATAGAACCGGTATACCGACCGATCTATAATCAACGCTGCGGCAATCGAGATCAGGATCGCCGGCGGCAACGCCAGCAGGGCCGTCGGCAGCGGCCCCAGGCCGATCCCGGCCGATTGCAGCCACCAGGTAATCAGCACCGTAGACATGGCCGAAAATGCCATAAAGTCGCCATGTGCGAAGTTGGCGAAACGCAGAACGGCGTATACCATGGTAATGCCCAGCGCACCCAGGGCCAGTTGTGCGCCATAGGCCAGGCTGGGAATAATGACGAAATTGGTAATCAGCACCAGTGCATTGAGAATATCCGTCGCCATATCCATTACCCACCCAGAAAAGCGCGTCTGACGTCCGGGTTGGCAAGGAGCGCCGCCCCGGTATCGGTGTACTTGTTTTCGCCGGTCACCAGGACGTATCCGGTATCCGCTATATTCAGGGCCTGACGGGCGTTCTGTTCGACCATAAGTATGGCGACGCCGGTTTTCTTGATTTCCAGTATCCGGTCAAACAGTTCATCCATAACGATCGGCGAGACCCCGGCGGTCGGCTCGTCCAGCATCAGCACTTGCGGCCGGGTCATCAGGGCGCGGCCAACCGCGACCTGCTGGCGTTGCCCACCCGAAAGTTCGCCGGCCGGTTGAAGGCGTTTTTCCTTCAGTACCGGGAACAGATCGTAGACATGCGTCATGGTTTCGCTGAAATCGTCTTCGCGAATGAAAGCCCCCATTTCCAGGTTTTCCTCGACCGTCATGGAAGTAAACACATTGCTGGTTTGCGGCACGAACGCCATGCCTTCCTTGACCCGGTCCTGCGGCGACAGACCGGAGATATTCTTGTCGCCCAGGGTGACGCAATCATCGTGCAGATCAAGCATTCCGAACAGGGCCTTCATGGCGGTCGACTTGCCGGCCCCGTTAGGCCCGACAATGACCGCTATTTCGCCCTTATCGACGCCAATGGTGCAGCCTTTCAGGATATCGGCGCCGCCGTAGCCGCCGCTCATTTCCTTGCCGAGCAGGTAGCTCATGGTATGGCCGCGCCGGGCTTGTTCTTCAGCCCGGTTCCCAGGTACGCCTCGATTACCTCTTCATTGGATTTCACCTCTTCGGCGGTCCCTTGCGCCAGTAACCGTCCCTCGGCCATGACGATGACCGGATCGCACATGCGGGAAATAAAATCCATGTCGTGTTCGATCATGCAAAAAGTATAACCGCGTTCTGTGTTCAGGCGGATAATGGCATCGCCGATTTCGTTCAGCAGAGTGCGATTTACGCCGGCGCCCACTTCATCAAGCAGCACTACCTTGGCATCGACCATCATGGTCCGGCCCAGTTCCAGCAGTTTTTTCTGGCCGCCCGACAGGGTGCCGGCCTGGGCGTCCGCCAGGTGCGTCAGGTTAAGAAAATCAATAACTTCATCGGCCTTGTCGCGTATCTGCTCTTCTTCCGCCTTTACCCTGTCGCGGCGAAAAAGGGCGTTCATCAGGGATTCACCAGACTGTCCGCCCGGAACCATCATCAGATTCTCGCGGACCGTCAGGGAGGAGAATTCATGGGCAATCTGAAAAGTCCGCAACAGGCCTTCGGGAAACAACTGGTGCGGCTTGAGACCGGCAATATCATCGCCATCCAGGGTAATCCGCCCCGCCGAAGGGGCGTATAAGCCGGCGATGATGTTGAACAGCGTCGTCTTGCCGGCGCCATTGGGGCCGATCAAGCCGGTGATCGAGCCCTTTTCAATTTCCAGGCTGATCCCGTCTACCGCTTTGATCCCGCCGAAATGCAGGAATACTTCCTGAATGCCAATCAAATTGCACCCCCCCATCTACAAAAACGCATTCTGTGATGCTTTTTCCGTGATGCTCCACTAATGCACTGTTAGCATGTTTGACCGGGTCAGGCAATCAACCTGTTATACCAAGGATCACTGATAAAGGCTCATTGATCCTTGGTATTAGCGGCCCCCGACCGCACCGTCGATTCGCCGGCGACGCCAGTACAAACCCGTTCTTGCCGCGCCTTTTCACATCATACATGGCGGCATCGGCGACCATTATCAGATCGGCGCCGTTATCCCCGTGATCGGGGTACATGGCGATGCCGATGCTGGCGCCGACTTTATCCTTCCGGCCTTCACCCGGCAGTTGCCGTTCCTGGAATGCGTCCAGGATCCGTAGGCTCAGCGCCGTGGCCTCTTCGGGCGTCGCCAGATCGGTGTAGGCGATGATAAATTCATCGCCGCCCAGGCGGCCCACGGTGTCGGTTTCACGGACCTGATCGAGCAGCAGCCCCGAAATATCTTTCAGCACCCTGTCCCCGGCGTCGTGGCCGTGGGTGTCGTTGACTTCCTTGAAGCCATCGAGATCGACAAATATGACGGCGACTTTGTTGCCGTCCCGGTGCGCCCGGCGTATCGCCTGATCGAGCCGTTCCATCAGCAATCGGCGGTTGGGCAAACCCGTTAAACTGTCATGCTGGGCCGATTGGCGCAGTTGTTCCTCGGTCTCCCTGCGGCGGGCCACTTCGTCGGTCAGTTCCCGTGTCCTGGTTCGCACCCGCTGGTCCAGTTCCAGATTTATTTGATGCAGCGCCATCACGGCGCTCCGGTGGGCGGTGATATCGCGCGCTTCGAGCATATAATTTTCGTCGTCTCCATCACCGGCCGCCGTAAGGGCGATCTGGACATCTATAACCGTCCCGTCGCGACGGCTGAATCTGGCGGGGAACCGGGCGCCTAGTCGGCGCGGCGTCTTAACCTGTATTGGGCAAAATATTTCCTCACGCCGGAGACTGCCGGGATATGTTTCTACAGTACTGCCGTCAGTTAACCAGTTTTGATGACCTTGCCATTATCTGCGATGGTTTCCGGCCAGGCACCGATCGGGAATGGCTTTTCGTCGCTTTCATAAGTCAGGAAGGAAATGACCTGACGCAGATATGCGCCAAGCGCCCCTCCGAAATCCTGCAACCGCCTGTTGGGTCCTTCGCCACCCAGCAATACGGTGAAAAACTGCACAACGGCGACAACGGCTATGACCATTTCGGCGACGTTGAATGCGACGCCGAACAGGATCATGTAAATCAACCGGGTCCAGGTGCTGGTTTTGGTCAGGCTGGCGCGGATATCCGCCGTCATGGGGGGCTCCTGTTATCAACAGATTTAACTTGATATAGTTCGGTCGAGACCAGCTATCAAGCGCTCGACATCATCCTCGCTGGTATAATGGGCCATCGAGGCGCGCACGACGCCGTCTCCGCTGTCGCCGATGCCGACCGCCTCGACCAGCCGCCGGGCATAGAAATGCCCATTCGACAGCGCCACCTTGTCGGCCAGCAGGCGTTCCGATATTTCCCCGGAAGCGATTCCGTCGACGACGAAGGAAAATGTCGGCACCCGGACGCCCATATCGCCGCTGTCGGGTCCGATCAACCGAATACCCGGCTTCGCCGTGGCAAAATCGATAAAGCGCCGCGCCAGTTTTTCTTCGTGGCGGGCGGCCAGTTCGTATACCGCCTTGACCCGGTCGTGCAGACGGTTTGGTTTTTCCGCCAGATGGTGATCGGCCAGGGTCTCGAAATAGTCGGCGATCCCGGCCAGGCAGGCGATCATTTCATGCTGTGGCCCGGACGGGTTCAATTTCATGGCGGTTTCTTCCTCGCCGATGAAATAATGATACTGTCCACGGGCTTCCAGCAGACGGTCCTTCTTGCCATACAGGCATCCCATGTGGGGGCCGAACACCTTGTAGAAACTGAACAGGTAGAAATCCACATCCCAGGCCTTGACATCGACCGCCCGGTGCGGCGCATAGGCGACGCCATCGACGCAGACCATGGCGCCGGCGTCGTGGACCAGACCGGTAATCGCCGGCACATCGTTGATGGCGCCCAGGATATTCGAGACATGGGGGAACGCAACCAGCCGGGTCCGGTCGGTCAGCAGTCCGGCCAGATCGGCGGTGTCCATGGCGCCGGTCAGGGGATCGACCGGCCATTCAATGACTTTGATTCCAGTGTCGGCCAGCCGCCGCCACGGTCCGGAATTGGCCTCGTGGTTCTGCACCGCCACGATGATTTCGTCGCCTTCTTTCCACAGTGGCCGAAGGGCCCGGGACAGCACATAAACATTAATCGAGGTCGAGGCCGAGACCGTCACTTCGTCGGGCGCGGCGCCAATCATTTCAGCCATCAGGCTATGCCCCAGCGCCATTCGTTCCGTCGCCGCGACCGAGGCCGGATAACGGGCCGCTGGCTGCACCTGGGTTTCGCTCATGTAGTCGGTGAGTCTGGCGATAACGCTGGCCGGTACGAAACTGCCGCCGGCATTTTCGAAAAAGGCCCAGTCCCATACGCCAGCCGGGAACCGGCGGCGGGCGAAATCGACATCGAACATCTAATGCAGCTTGCCGGGAAGTTCCCTGATGGCGGCGTCAATCAGGCTGTCGGCCCTGTCGCCGGTTATTTTCTCGGCCAATATGCGGCGGCTGGCTTCCAGGGCCAATTCGATGGCGGCATCGCGCACATCATCGATGGCGGCGGCTTCCGCCTGGGCGATACGTTCCTTGGCCTGACGCTGGCGGCGTTCCAGCAGGTCCTGCAAGTCGTCATCGGCCTTTTTGGTAAGATATTCGGCTTCGGACCTGGCCCGTTCGACAATCTGCCGGGCTTCTTCGGCGGCATCGCGGACCTTGCGCTCGTACGAAGCCAACAGGTCCTGGGCCTCTTCGCGCAGCTGGGTGGCTTCTTCTATCTCGCTGCGAATACCTTCCGATCGTTCGTCCAGCGCGCTCGAAACTTTTTGCACGACGGTTTTGCCGATCAGGCCGATGGTGATGACGAAGGCAATCATCACCCAGAATTCCGGGGAGTCGTAAAAAGCTTCCTGGCCGACCGCCGCTTCGGCGGCTTCGGCGGCGTAGGCGGCGGTCATCGACGTTCCCCCATAATGCCGGCGACGGTGGCGGCGACTTCCCCGCCGTCGATGTTTTCGCCGGTCAGTTTTTCCGCCGTCGCCAGCGCCACCTCACTTGCGACCTCGCCCAGCGACGCCATCGCCATATCCCGTGCTTCACCGATCCGTTGCTCGGCGGCGTTGGTTTCGGCCTCCATATTCTCACTCAATACGGCTTGCCGCCGGGCCGCTTCATCGGCGATGCGGTCCATGGCGTCGATCATCACGCCATGGGCTTCGGAGCGGGCCTCGGCCAGGGCTTTTTGATGCGCGGCGGCGGCGGCTTCGGCCTCCTGCTTCAAGGTCTCGGCCTTTTTCAGGTTGTCTTCGATGCGGTGCTGCCGTTCTTCCAGAACCTGACTTACCCGTGGCAACGCGACCCTGGACATAATCAGGTACAGCGCGGTGAATGTCAGCACCAGCCAGATCAGTTGCGGCGGGAACGTAGCGACGTCCAGTTGCGGCAAACCGGCGGCGGCGGCGGCCGGAAAGGCCATCGCCACGGGCGAGGCTATAATCAGCGAAGCCAGGATTTTTCCCATGGATTGCTCCGGATTGGGGTTCACAATCGGCGGCCCGGATAAAGACCGCCGTTGAAAAATCAAGCGAACAGGATCAGAAACGAGATCAGCAACGCATACAGCGCAACGGCTTCAACCAGCGCGAAGCCAAGCATGGCCAGGCCGAAAACCTGTCCACGCGCGGCCGGGTTGCGAGCGATTGAACCGATCAGCGACGAAAAGATGTTGCCGATACCGGCGCCGACGCCCCCCAGTCCAATAACGGCCAGACCGGCGCCTATCATTTTTGCGGCATCAAGTTCCATGGTCAAATTCCTTAGTTTCTCAATGATTTTCGGGTTGATGTGAAAGATTATTCCTAGTGCAAATTTATCGCGTCGTTCAGATACAGGCAGGTCAGAACCGTAAACACATAGGCCTGCAGGAAAGCCACCAGCAATTCAAAAATGGTCAGCGCCACATCGACGGCCAGCGGCGCCCAGCCGCCCAGGATGCCAAGCGGGATGATGAATCCGGCGAACACCTTCATCATGGTGTGCCCGGCCATCATGTTGGCGAACAGCCGGATCGACAGGCTGATCGGGCGGGAAAGATAGGAAACGATTTCGATCGGCACCAGTATCGGGGCCATCAGCATGGGTACGCCCTTGGGCAGGAAGAAGCTGAAAAAGTGCAGCCCGTGGCGGATGATGCCAATCAGGGTAACGCCCAGAAAGACGACGATGGCCATGGCGAAGGTGACCGCGATATGGCTGGTGAAAGCGAAGCTGTACGGGATCAGGCCGATAAGATTGGCGAACAGGATAAACATGAACAGCGTGAAGATGAACGGAAAATACTTGCGGCCTTCGTTGCCCACATTGTCGCGAATCATGCCGACGATAAATTCATAGCTAAGTTCGGCCATCGACTGCCAGCGCCCGGGGACCAGAGACCGGTTGCGCATGCCCAGTGTCACGAACATGGTGACCGCCGCCACCGTAATCACCATGAAAAGACCCGAATTGGTCAACGAGGCATCGACGTTGCCCAGATAAATGGGAACCAGCGTCTTGATTTCAAATTGCTCTAGCGGATTTGCCACTTTTTATTCGTCCGTAACCTGTTATTTGTCTATCGAGTCCTGCCGGTATCCGGGAACCGGCGCCATGCTACCGGCTGTCCGGTAGACATTCAACACCCCGGCCCCGGCACCCAGGAAAAAAAAGACCACCAAAAACCACGGCCCGGTATCCAGCCAGTTATCCAACAACAGTCCAATCCCCACGCCGACGATCAATGCCGACACCAGTTCCGCGCCGACCCGCATGGCCATGGCGAACCCCGATGTCTGGTTCGCAGCACCATCGGCGGTGGCCGGATTCCCGGATTTCCCTTCCCTACGGGCCCGTTTGAGCCGGTCGTCCAGGTCCTCCAAGTCGGCCTCTGGGTTTTTGTCCTTCATCAAACCGATACGCCAGTTTTCTCCCCGGAAATACGTTCGAACTTAGCTTTAAACCGTGCGGAAAGTAATGCCCCGCCAAGGCCCTGTCAAGGACCAATGCCGCATACATAACCATTTGATAATATTAGATTTTTTTAATGCTATACGCCCCTGTATGCCGCGCTGCAACATAGGGTTACGCGGTCCGGCGAATTTGTTCGGCCTGTTGCAGATCGACCGAGACCAGTTGCGAGACCCCGCGTTCAGCCATGGTCACCCCGAACAGCCGGTGCATGCGGGCCATGGTCAGGCGGTGATGGGTAATGATTAAAAAGCGGGTCCGGCCGGCGGCGGCCATTTCGTCAAGCATGGTGCAGAAGCGATCGACGTTGGCGTCATCCAGGGGGGCATCGACTTCGTCAAGCACGCAAATCGGCGCCGGATTGGTCAGAAACACCCCGAACAACAGGGCCAGCGCCGTCAATGCCTGTTCGCCGCCGGACAATAATGACAGGCTTTGCAGGCGCTTGCCGGGCGGGCTGGCCATAATTTCCAGGCCGGCTTCCAGCGGATCATCGGAATCGGCCAGTTCCAGATAGGCCTTGCCGCCGCCAAACAGCCGCTGAAACAATTCCTGAAAATGCGCGTTGACCTCGTTAAACGACTGCAATAGCCGCTCCCGGCCTTCCCGGTTAAGTTCGGAAATACCCTTGCGTAATTTCTCGATTGCCAGGGTTAGATCGTCGCGCTCGGTTTCCAGGGTGTCGATCTGCTCTTTCAGTTCCTGGGTCTCCTGTTCGGCCCGCAGGTTGACCGGCCCCATGGTGTCGCGTTCGCGAATCAGCCGTTCGACCTTGCGTTCGACGGCTTCCAGTTCGGGTAGCGGTTTGTCGCCATCCAGCCCGGCGATTTCCGCCAACTGTTCCGGTTCGGCGTCCAGCTTGTCGAGCACCCGTTCGGACAAGTCGGCCAGCACGATCACCGATTGTTCGACCAGTCCCTCGGCGCGGACCCGGTCTTCCCGCGCCACCGCCAATTCGGCCTCGGTCGAACGCAGGGCCTTTTCCGCTTCGGCCAAAAGGTTTTCGGCTTCCGCCAGTTTTTCACCGGCCCGTTTACGGGTTTCCTCGGAAGCCTCGATTTTGTCCATCAGGGCCTGGCATTGTTGCCGGATTTGCTCCGGCAGCGAGCGCAGACGTTGCAGTTCCGTCTGTTCGATTTGCCGTCGTTCGCCAAGCTGTTCGATTTGCCGGGCCGCATCGCCGGCGCGGTGGCTCCATGAATCAATTTCACGGCCAATATCGGCCAGCCGTTCGCGACGCTCCCGGGCCGATCGGATCAGGGCATCAAAGGCGCTCTGACGCTCAAGCTGGACGGCCCTGCGGTCGGCCAGATCGGCCCGCATCCGTGCTATCTTCTGGCGCGCCAGTTCCGGGTCGGGCAAGGCCGTCAGGTTTTCCTCGGCCTCGCGGCAATGACCGGCGGTTTCCTCGATATCGATGCGAATGGTATTTTCGGTTTCCCCCAGCGCCGCCAGCCTGGATGACTGATGCGCCGCACTCTCCTTGATGCCTCCCAGGGTGTCGCGGGCCTGATTGTAGGCCTGGTCGGCTGCCGCGATGGCGGCGCGGGCGTCTCCCAGTCCGCTTTCGGCCAGCGCCGCCAGATCGCGGGCCTGCCGGGTTTCCGCCTCGGCGGCGGCCAGCTCGGCGTCGGCATGGACCAGCAGGGCATCGATCTCCGCCAGACGGTTGCGTTGTTGCAGGCGGGCGGCGGCGGCGGTCCGGGCGCCGGCCACGACGGTGTAACCATCCCACCGCCACAGGCCGCCCTGGCGGCTGACCAAACATTGGCCCTGCAATAATTGGTTCGCCAGGCGTTCGCCGTCATCGTCGTTATCGACGACGCCAATTTGATTCAGCCGCCGGGCCAGGGCATCCGGGCCGCTGACGAACCGGCTAAGCGGTTCCGCCACCAGGGCGGCCGGGCTGGCGAACGGGGTCAGCGTTTTCCAGTGGACCGGAGCGGGATGATCGACCGGCGCCGACAGATCTTCCCCCAGCGCCACCCCCAGGGCCGCTTCATAACCGGGGCTGACGGTAACTTCGTCGATCAGGGACGGCCATTGTTCATCGCCGGTGTCCTGATGCAGGACATCGGTCAGGGCCTGTTGTTCGGCCTGCAAACGGGTCCGTGTGGCTTCCGCCGCGTGTTGCAGCGATAATGCCTGATTCACTTTTTCGACGGCCTGGGCGCGGTTAGTATCGGCGGTCTCGGCATTGGTTCTGGCCGATTCCAGGTCCGACCGCGATTTTTCCAGGTCGGCTTCGGCGGCGGCCAGGGTGGCCGCATCGATGGCCCCGGCTTCCAGCAGAAGCCGCTGTTCGGTGGTTTCGCCGGCGCGGCGGTTCAACCGTTCCTTCCGTTCGGTCAACTCGCCGACGGTGCGGGTCAGGCTGGTACGGCGGGCTTCATCGGCGGCAAAGCGATCGCTGATACCGCTAAGTTCCTGGTCCAGGGCCGTAACCGCCTGATTCGCCTCGGCCAGGCTCAGCTTCGCCGCCTCGCCACCTTCTTCCTCGCCTTCGCAGGCCGCTTCGATGCGTCCGCGTTCGCTCTCCAGGCCGACAATGGCCTGTTCGGCGTCGACGGCCAGGGCTTTTTCCCGGGCCATGTCCGAAGTGACCTGAGCCAGCCGGTGTTCGGTATCGCTGCGGGCCTCGTCGATCCGCCGCTCTTCCGCATCGAGCCCGTCGCGGGCAACGTTAAGGCGGTGCAGTTCCGCCGCCGCCTCGGCCTCCCGCCGCCTCAGGTCCGGCAGGCCTTCGGCATACCCGGCCTGGCGGGTCGCGGCGGTGGCGGCCAGACGGGTCAGTTCCTCGACCCGGGCGTTGGCGAGTTTCAACTGCTCCCGGTGTTTCTCGAGTCCGCCGGTCCCGGCCAGCCAGCGCAAATGATACAGGCTGGCTTCGGCCTTGCGGATATGATCGGACAGATTGCGGTAGCGATTGGCCTGCCGGGCCTGTTTTTTCAGGCCCTGCATCTGGCTGTCCAGAGCGCCGAGGATATCTTGCAGGCGTTCCAGGTTGGTTTCGGCGCCGCGCAGCCGCAATTCCGCTTCGTGGCGCCGGGAATGCAGGCCGGTGATACCGGCCGCTTCTTCCAGCAGGCCGCGCCGCTGCGCCGGCTTGGCGGCGATGACGGCGCCGATGCGGCCTTGCGAAACCATCGCCGTCGAGCGGGCGCCGGTGGATGAATCGGCGAACAGCAGTTGCACATCCTTGGCCCGCACTTCCCTGCCGTTGACCCGGTAGGTAGAACCGCTGTCCCGCTCAATACGGCGGCTGACCTCCAGCTGTTCGGAATCGTTGAACTGGGCCGGCGCCGTGCGTTCGCTGTTGTCCAGGCTAAGGATCACTTCGGCGATGTTGCGGGCGCTGCGGTTTGCCGTGCCGCCGAAGATAACATCGTCCATACCCTTGCCGCGCATCTGCTTGGCCGAAGTTTCGCCCATGGACCAGCGCAGGGCCTCGACCAGATTGGATTTACCACAGCCATTGGGGCCGACCACCCCGGTCAACCCCCGTTCGATCAGAAGCTCGGTCGGATCGACAAACGACTTGAAGCCGCTCAGCCGGATCTTGGAGAATTTAAGCAACGCCAGTTATCCAGTTTGGTATTAGTTCTTCGCCGCCAAAGCCTTGTCCAGGACTTCCCGGAAATCGGCGTACGGAAGATTGCCGGGCACTTTTGTTCCCTCTATGAAAAAGGTCGGAGTCGACTTAACGCCCAGGCTTTTGCCGGCCTGTTCGGCATTGGTCTGGATAGCCTTGAACAGGGCCTTGTCGTCAATGCAATCATCGACATCGTCTTCCGACATACCGCTTAACCGGGCAATGCCGGCCAGGGCTTCCAGGGGCGCATCGCTGCGCGCCCACGAATGCTGCGATTCGAACAGGGCGCCGATCATCGGAAAATAATTTTTCTCACCGGAACAGCGGGCGACCATGGCCGCCGCCATGGCCAGGTTTCCCAAAGGGAAATCATGGTAGACCAGCCGGACCTTGCCGGTATCTATGTAATCTTTCTTGATTTTCGGCAGGGTTTCATTGTGGAAGGCGGCGCAATGAGGACAGGTCAGCGAAGCGTATTCGATGATCGTTACCGGCGCATCGGCCCGACCGATGGATTTCTCCGCCATGGCTTCCTGCAAGCTGGCATTGCCCGCCCACCCCGGACCGGACACTAACAAAAACAGTACAAAAGCTAAACTTGGTGTATATCGCTGCAAGGTGTCCTCCTCAAACACAAGATGTTGTTAATTATACGATTGGCCAAAGCCCGGAGTCGACTCCTTTCAGGATCATCCGGTTGTGGATAAATATCCACCGGTTATCATTTTTCGAACTTGCGCAGGCCGGCAACCGCCTGGCCCAGCGCCTGCAATGCCTGGCCCAGGTCGGCGTCTTTGACTCCCTCCAGGCGCCTGGCGATGGCGGCCTTGTCGTCGGCGCTCAGTGGCGCCGGGCGGTTCCACCCGGCGCCGGGCCGTTCCGGCAATGGCCCCTGGGTTATTTTTATGTGGGTAATCGCCTGAAACCCGAAATAGCCGTTGATGCGTTCGATCAACTGTGGTTGCAGGTGTTGCAGCGCGACGCCCAGGCCGCCGTTGTCGATGCGCAGGTGCAGGGTGCCGGCGGTAGTCATGTTTCTGGGATAGGTGATCCGTTCGGGGACGGAGTGGCGGCTCAGCTGCTCGCCGACGATAACTTCCCAATCGTTGACTATGGCGCCATCGGCGAAACCGCGCCGCGCGAAAATCGGTTTGGTGACTTTGCCGACGGAAACGGCAAGGGCTTTCGGCGTTCCGCCTCTTTTCAAAAATTTTCCGGTATTCATAACATCCAGACTACGACCATGGCCGCGCCCGAACAACCGCGACGGGGGCCTGTCGCGGTTACGGGTGGATCGCACTTTAAAAAAAGATACCAGCCTTGCATCAGACACTCGTGAAAAGTGTGAAATTTTATTAGCCGATACGCTATGATGGATTTCGTTTCAAGGTGGTTGGAAATTTAATGAAATTAACGAGCAGCCAGATACCCAGGGTGTTGATGGTTGAAGACATGCGCAGTCTCGCCCGGACCTATACGGAATACCTGAAAGACGAACCGGTAGAACTGATTCATGTGGAAACCGGTGGGGCCGGGTTCGCGGAGCTTGAAAAGCAATTGCCCGACGCCATACTGCTTGATCTAGTGCTGCCCGATATCAGCGGCCTGGAAATCCTTAAACGTGTTCACCAGAAAAATCTTCCGGTCGCCGTCGTCGTCATCACCGCCCACGGGTCGGTCAGCACGGCGGTCGAGGCCATGCGCCTGGGGGCGTTTGATTTCCTGATCAAACCATTCAACGCCGAGCGACTGCGGGTAACCCTGAACAACGCCCTGGAACATCGCCGGCTGGCCCGCATCGTTCAGGTTTACCGGGATAGCGACCGCGACCAGTATTTCGGCTTTATCGGACGTTCGCCGGTTATGCAGGCGGTTTACCGAATCATCGACAGCGCCGCGGAAAGCAAGGCGACGGTTTTTATTACCGGGGAAAGCGGTACCGGCAAGGAGGTCTGCGCCGAGGCGATCCACAGCCGCAGCAACCGCTCGGGGCGGCCTTTTGTCGCGCTCAATTGCGGCGCAATACCCCGGGATTTGATGGAAAGCGAGGTGTTCGGCCACACCATCGGCGCCTTTACCGGGGCCGTCGCCGAACGAGAGGGCGCCGCCCGGCGGGCCGATGGCGGGACGCTTTTCCTGGACGAAATATGTGAATTGGACCCGGACCTGCAAACCAAGTTACTGCGCTTCGTGCAGACCAGCAGTTTCCAGAAGGTCGGCGGTTCGGAAACCGAAAAGGTCGATATCCGCATCGTCTGCGCGACCAATCGCGACCCCGTGGCCGAAGTCGCCGCCGGGCGGTTCCGGGAAGACCTGTTTTATCGTCTGCATGTGATCCCGCTGGCCCTGCCGCGATTATGCGAGCGCGAGGATGATGTGCTGGCCATCGCCAGGAGATTCCTGGCGGATTACAGCGCCGAGGAACACAAGGCGTTTAGCCGTTTCTCGCCGGCGGTCGAAGCCGTACTGTCGGCATACGACTGGCCGGGAAATATCCGCCAGTTACAAAATGTCGTGCGCAATATGGTGGTTCTCAATGACGGTGAGGAAATCACCGAAGACATGCTGCCGCCGCCCCTGGATGATCTGGTCGGCGCGGTTTCGCCCCTGGATGCCGGTGGAAACCGCCCGCCACCCGACACCGGAGCGGCGGCGGAGACGATCCGGCCCTTGCTTGACGTCGAACGCGAAACCATCGAACGGGCCATTCGTATCTGCCGCGGCAATGTGCCGAAGGCGGCGGCCGGCCTGGGGGTTAGCGCCTCGACCCTGTACCGCAAGCGGGCCGCCTGGGAACGGGCCGGCGGCAAACCCGATACCGGGGAACGCTGATACAATGGCTTATTGCTTGCCGACAAATTCCGTCAGGGCATCGATGGCGGGTTCGATGTTTTCTGAAATAGTGGCGAAGTGAACTATCGCCCGGTCGCGTTCATCGTCCTTGCAGGCTAGTTCCAGTTCGTGTGCGGCATCGGAAATTCCGATCAGTCCACAGGTCCGGCTTAGCCCTTTCAGGGAATGGGCGTGAATGGCCAGGCTGGCCAGGTCCGGCTCCGCCGCCAGGTTCGCCAGATCATCCACCCTGGCGCGGATATCGACAATAAACTGGTCTATCAGTTCGCCGGTCGCCGGACCAAGGTCCTCGATAAACTGGCGCAGGGCAGGCCTGTCAAAGTCGCTAATCGTCATATGAAATCAGTGCATCGAAGGGAACGTCTCCAAGCCGTCGCCGCCCGTTCAGGAAGGTCAGTTCAATAATCCCCGCGGTTCCGGCCACTTCGGCGCCGACTTTGCGGAATAGTTCGATAGAAGCCGCCAGAGTACCGCCGGTCGCCAGCAGGTCATCGAGGATCACCACCCTTTGGCCGGGCTCGACCGCATCGTTCTGTATTTCCACGGTATCGACGCCGTATTCCAGGCCATATTCGTGGGATATGACGGCGCCGGGAAGCTTGCCTTGCTTGCGGACCATGATGAAACCGCAGCCCAGTTTAAGCGCCAGCGGGGCGGCCACCAGAAATCCCCGGGATTCAATCCCGGCCAGGACATCGGGCTGGTGACGACCGATGATCCTGGCCAGCCGGCCCATGGCTACCTGCCAGGCGTCGGCATGGGCCAACAGGGTCGAAATGTCATAAAATTGTATTCCTGGTTTCGGGAAATCGGGGATCGTTCGGATGTGGTCTTTGATGTCCATGAGTCGATTCAACGCCTGAATGTTTCGCTTGCGTCACCGATAATGACGCCTGCCGGCGGACCGGACAACCAATAACGAATTTTTTTACGAAACGACGAACAACCCTGATATGCTTGCCGCATGAAGAAAAGAACGCTGACGGAAGACGATGTCGCCAGGCTTTTAAACGACCCATCGACGGAACAGCGCGTCGATACGGCGCTGAAAATGGCGCAGGGCTTCAACGAGGAAAACCTGAGCGATAATGAACGCGAGATGGCGGAAGATATATTCCGCCTGATGATCAAGGACGCCGAGGTGCGGGTGCGCGAGACACTTGCGCAAACCCTTAAGGAAAACCCGGCGGTTCCCCATGATGTCGCCATTGCCCTGGCTAATGACGTAGTCTCGGTAGCATTGCCGATCCTGCGTTTCTCCGATGTCCTGACCGATGCCGATTTAATCGAAATCGTCAACAGCCAGGAAATTTCCCGGCAGGTGGCTATTGCCGGACGCGGGAAGGTGTCGGAAGATGTGTCGTCGGCCCTGGTGGATACCGGAAACGAGGAAGTGGTTTATCGGCTGATCAGTAATGACGGGGCCGATATTTCCGAGCGTGACCTGGATAAGGTGGTTGATGTTTTCGGCGACAATGAAAATTTCGGCAACGCCCTGACGCTGCGCCCGAAACTGCCGGTGACCATCGCCGAACGGCTGGTCACACTGGTTTCCGAAAACATGCGGATCGAATTGGCCAAACGCCATAAGATTGGCGACAATCTGGCGGCCGACCTGATTTTGCAGATTCGCGAACGGGCGATTATCGGCCTGTCCGAAGAAGGCGACGAGGACGACCTGGAACTTCTGATTACCCAACTGCACCAAAACGCCAGGCTGACACCGACAATTATCCTGCGGGCGCTATGCCTGGGGGATCTGGATTTTTTCGAGGCGGCGGTCGTCAGATTATCCGGCGTGCCGCTGAAAAACGTCCGCGTCCTGATTCACGATACCGGCAAATTGGGCTTGAAGGCGGTATTCAAACAGGCGGGATTACCGGCCACCTATTTCCCGGCGGCCCGGGCCGCCATCGATGTGGCCGCCGAAACCGATTACGATGGCGGCGTAGACGACCGGCAAAGATATGCCCGGCGAATGATCGAAAGAATACTTACCCAATATGGAAATTACGGTATCGAATTCGAATCCGGCGATATCGATTATCTATTGACGAAAATGGAAAGTCTGCCGGCGGGCGCCCTGGACCGAAATGGCGGATGATCCGTTTCAGGGTCTGGAAAGCTCTTTCCAGGTCGAATAGTTTTTGCGGAAATCGTCGAGCGAGCGCCATATCCGCCGAAAATCGTCGTCGGCGCCGGATTGTTCGGCCTGAACTTCCCGCCAGGCAATCTTCAAGGCCGACATGACGGACTGCGGCCAGCGGTGAATCCTGACGCCATTCGCCGTCATTTCCTTGAGCGCGTTATATTGCACGGCCTCGCCTTCGGCCAGCCCCTGACGCACGTTATCGCCGCAAACGGCTTCGATCTGGGACCGCCGCGATTTAGACAGGCCATCCCACTTGTCGTTATTAACGATCAGATACAGTAACGCCGCCGGTCGCTGCCAGCCCGGAAAATAGTAATGCTTGACCAGATCGCTGAAACCCAGTTTCAGGTCAATGGACGGCGCGGAAAATTCGGCGGCGTCGATTTGGCCGTTCTCGAACGCCATGAAGATATCCTCTTCGTCCAGGTTTTGCGTCTGTACGCCCAATTTCGCCAGAACCAGGGCGCCCAGACCCGTGGATCTCATTTTCAGGCCGGACAGGTCTTCCGGGCCGGTAATTTCCCGGCGAAACCAGCCCGACGCCTGGGCCGGGAGCATACCGCAGGGGACGCCATGAACATTGAACGATCCGTATAATTCATTGAGCGATTCAAGGCCGCCGCCGAAATACATCCAGGCCAGATATTCGGCCGCTTCCGGCCCGAAGGGTATGGCCGCAAACAAATTTAACGCCGGGGCCTTGCCGGCCCATATGTCTATGGCGCCGAAAGCGCTGTCGATAGCGCCGGAGCCGACAGCGTCGAACATGTCCGGTGGAGAAACCAGGGCGCCCGGTTCATAAAACCTGAGTTCCATGCCGCCGTCGGACACATTCCACAGGTTGCGACCAAGACGGGACGCCTGTTTGCCCAGCAGCTGCATGGATTCGGGGTAGGCGCTGGCCATGCGCCAGCGTTCGACGGAACGTTGCCGACCGACCGGCGGCAGGGTCTCCGGCGTTTCCGGGGCGATGGCGCGGGCCGCCTGCCCGATGGCCCGACCGATGGCGGCGGGATTCGTTCCGCCACCGCTGGCCGCGCTTTCCAGGCGTGGCGCGATAACCGTGGCGCCAAACATGACACCGATGACGCTGCCGATAACTATGCCGATTATAATGCTGCGCATTGACCCGATATTTCCATGTCTTGCTATCCCTGTTCGGGCAGTGTAGCGGCGATGGCGAACCGTAGGCAAAAAAAATCCCCCGACCGACAGGCCGGGGGATTTCGGCTTCCTGGGAAGCCGCTTCTAGAAAGTCACCTTGACGCCGAGCCAGCCGCCGAGCGTATTGTCGTATTTCGTCGCCGTCGTGCTGTAATCGACGTTCTGGATGCCGCCATAGACGGAAGCGCCATAGTCGGCCAAATCATGCTGAGCGACTACGGCGAAGGACCTGGCCTTGTCGTTGTTGGCGTCCAGATCATTGACCCGCATGTACCAGACGGTAATACCGTTGGCTCCCGTAGCGTAGCCGATGGAGGCGCCATACATTCCCGGATTGGTCCGACCGGCGTTGGCGGTAACGTTGCCGTTCAACTCGCGCCTGGTGTAGGCCAGGGAACCATTCAGGCCACTGGCCAGAGAAACGGCCACGGAACCACCCCAAACGGAATTGATTGCCGCCGTGCCGCCGCGCGAACCCCAGCCGGCGACGGCCTGAACCTTGGTGCCGTTATAATCAGCGGCGTATTCCAGCCTGGCCGCCCCGTGATTGGTGTGGGCGTAGCCGACGGTAGCCGTAAACCCACGCAGGTCGGGAGTTTCGTACTTGATCGTATCGGCGCGGCTGGTGGTAAGATCCTCGAGCACGTCGCCGACGAGGACGCCGCTGCTGGCGGGGCTGGTATCGCCGGAGATACGAAGCTCCTCGCCGTGGATCACGGAGGTGCCGTAGAAACCGGCGTTCTCAGTGCCCGACAAACTGCTATCGGCGAGGCCTTCATCGGCGACACCGGTGTGGCCGATGGTCAAGGTCCCCATATTGTTGGAGAGCGCTATATATGACTGACGAAGGTTAATGCTGGTGGTGTCCGCGGCGTGGGAACCAACCGAACCATTAGCCTGCACACCCAGTTCTGTCGAGGTGCTGATCGTCATTGTCGATGATTTAGCTGTGCCATTGATACGGAAACGCGACCCCGAGACCTGGGTGCTGTCAACCAAGGCCACGGCGGTATTTTCGCCGTTGTTGGAAACCACAACAGCGCGGTTGATATGGCCACTGATCGACAT
>VAPL010293610.1_pt1 | contig 21947 bp, 20 predicted proteins | sample 3395061 | NCBI WGS metagenome assembly VAPL01 (sample SAMN08290444, study PRJNA428436) | hydrothermal vent metagenome | isolation source: Deep-sea hydrothermal vent chimney 2 | place: Pacific Ocean: Juan De Fuca Ridge | depth 2182 m m | reverse complement strand
TGCCGCCCGCATCGCCGGAAAAACATCCCGCAGACGTCCGCCCTCAAAGGCCGGGTCAATAATACGGCGCTGGCGCTGCCATGTCTCGCCATTGGTCAGAAATACCGAGTTTCCCAACAGGGGCCGCAACCCTTCACCAACGCGTGTGGATTTGGGGAAATCCATCGGCCTTTCTTTCAAAACTTCGCGTATCAAATCGGGTTGATTGATCAGATAGGATCGAAAAAACGGTGTGCGGAATTCGGCCATTTTGGCCCGGTACAGCCGTTCAGGTTGCGCCGACAAAATATCGCGTCGAAACATCTGCATGTATCGCCATAGCGATACCTTATCGGGGCGAGGTTTTGGTTTTGGCGGTTTCATGACTGCGTTGACGAATAGGGTGAGGCCGCCACATCGATCCGGTTTTTGGAAGGGGCGCGGCCTTTGTAACGTTCTGACAACGTCTTTGGCCCCGCCGTGATTTGAAAATAATCGTAGTGGTCTGGTTGATCAAACGCACAGAGATACTGAAAATGCAGCCTGAAATAGCGTCGTTTCAACGCTTTCCAACGCACCGGGCTCAGTGTTTGACTAAACGCCGCTGACAGGACCAACGGCCAGCGCTTACCCTTCGCGGCCACCCCACTTACTGCCACAGGATCACAAAGCGCAAACGAACACCCATCCCCCGGCGCGCTGATGTCCACCCAGGTCAGCTTGTCCGAGGTTGACAGGTATTGCAAATCTGCCCGCAACTGTCCGGCACGCGGCAGAAACGAAACCATCGGTATGACCTGCCCAAGGGACAAAAACGCAAGTTCTGGTCCCTGGGGCTTTGTGACAGCCTCGCGGATCAGATCAGCCAGAATAGTTATAGCCAGATGCGCCCCGGAAGAATGGCCAACTACTAACACTTCATCGACATCCGACACCATTGCCTTGGTAATTTGCTGGCGAAACGCATCCATCCTCGCGTCCAGTTCCGGCGGGTTTTCCCCCTTGAACCGGGCGGTAAACGCATAGTCGTGCATCAGGTAATAGGCCAGGATGTTTCCGTCATTCTTATGAAACCAACGCAGGATCAGAACAATGACAGGCAGCGCAATCACCCAACCAACACCTGAGAAAGTGAGCTTTGAAACCAACGAACCCAATATCCATGCCACCAGTAAAGCCAGCAATGCCTGCGCCAATAAAACCCCAATCGGATAAAACGCAGCAATAATCGGCCCCTTGCGCAACCACATCAGACGACGCATCGCACCGCTGGAAATGTATATCCACGCTGTTTGGAAAAGTTGCAGATAGGTCGCCGCGATACCCGAGCTCATTGAACTCTGAACAAGATCGGACCAAACCAAAATGTCGTATTCAGTTCTTACGACCTGTTCTTCAATTTTTGCAGCCACATACCAACCATATCCGTTACTGCCGGTTCTGTGTTTTTGCGCAATCTTATAACCGGAAATTTCCGCCTGCTCAGCGCTTTGTTTACGATAAAGCTCGCGGTAGCGCCTTGGCGGATGCGGGTCATAGCCGGGGATATAAAACACCCTGCGGTTCTGGACACTATCTGGCTGAGCGTCTTTCATACATACCCCAAACTAATGGGGTATGCTTAGCCGACTTTTAGGGATTGTCGAAGCGGTTTAACCAAGAACCGACAGCGCCGGGAAAGTTTCCAGCAACCACCAGGAAAAAGTGCTGAAGGCGCCGGTCAGCAGCGCCACACCGACAACCAGCAAAAGCACCCCCATACCCTTTTCAATCTTGGCCATATGGGGCTTGAGCCGGTTCATCAGATTGATCGAGCGCTGGATGAAAATCGCCGCCAGCAGGAACGGAATACCCAGCCCCGCCGCATAGATACCAAGCAGCGTGGTGCCACGCACCACAGACGCCTCACCCGCCGCCAGGGAAAGGATCGCCCCCAGTTGCGGCCCAATGCACGGGGTCCAGCCAAAGGCGAAGGCAAGGCCCAGAATATAAGCACCAAAAGCAGACCCGCCCCTGTCACCGGCGTCCACCCGGATATCGCGGTCAAGGAATTTAATGCGGAAAACCCCTAGAAAATGCAGCCCGAAGATGATCACGACAATACCTGAGCCCTTGGCCAGAATATCCTGATATTGCAGGAAAAACATGCCAAAAATTGACGCGGTAAAACCCAGGATCATGAAAACCGTCGACAGGCCCAATACAAAGAATATCGCCGGCACGATCGTTTTACGGCTTTTGCCGGGATTTTCCGTCATCTCATTCATCGAAATGCCGCCCATATACGCAAGGTAGGGCGGCACAATCGGTAAAACACAAGGGCTAAGAAAAGACAGCATCCCCCCCACCAACGCAATCAGCATCGCCGGCAGCAGGGTCGCATCTATGATTTCCAATCCGAACATGATCTTCTCCTTGCTTAAACTTCACATAGACGCTCAGGTTGGCCGCGTCACCCACACGCAATGTCACATCTTGGTGGACATATTGAAACATCTTGCCTAAGGCCCTTTGTTTATGACTTTTGACGATGATCTTGATGCAATTGGGTTACTCTGCCCCCTGCCCGTTTTAAAAGCTCGAAAACGACTGCTGGGGCTGCAAAGTGGTCAGGTATTGCGGTTGCAGGCGGATGATCCGGCGGCCGTAGTGGACATTCCGCATTACTGCAATGAATCCGGGCATATCCTGCTTGGCTCGGAAAAGCTGGACGAAGCGCACCACTATTTTATCCGCAAAAAATAACGCCGGGCAAAACCCGGCGCTACTATTAGTATGTTTGCAATTTTAGCTGCCAAAAGACCACCAGCCCTTTTTCTTGGGCTTATCCGGGTCAATAGCTGCCATCGCGGGTTCAGATGCGGTGGCGACACTTTCAGATGCCAAGGCCGTTTTGGCCGCTGCCTTTGGTTTGGCACGCGGTGTTGTTGAACGGGTGCGTGTTTTCTTAGGCTTGGGTGCGGGTTCTTCAGCCGCCACAACTTCAACCGCTGCTTCTTCAGTCTTTGGCGCGGCCTTTTTAACCGCACGCTTGCGCGGTGTCTTTGGCTTGGCTATTGGCTTTACCTCGGCGGCCTCACTTGGCGCAGCTTCGGCGGTTTCTGCAACCACTTCCGCAACGGGTTTAGTCTTTGTTTTGGTGCTTCGCCTGCGCGTTACCTTTTTCTTTGGCGCTTCCACCACTGTATTTTCGCTTGCCGCGGCTTCGGCTACCGGCTCAGCTACCTTAGGTGCTTCAGCACTTGGCGTATCACCGGGTGTACCAGCCTCACCATTCGCTTCAGCATTCTGTACCTCGTTCGCGCCCTGGGCCTGAGCATCACCACCTTGACCACCCCGCCGCCGCCGACGACGACGACGACGCTTTTTGGGCGGCGGCGCATCTTCGGTGGCTTCCACTTCCGGCGTCTCGGCAACTTCCGCTTCGTCAATATCCGCCATCAGCGACGCATCCACTGATACTACGGGCGCACTTACCTCTGGCACCGAGCGTGTCGCGGTTTTGAACTTTTCAATCGAATAGTCCGGCGAAATCAGGAACGGATCGGCTTCAACCCGGACCGACATACCAAACGCGGCCTCAATCCCGGCGACATGTTCACGTTTCTGATTTACCAGATAATTGGCTATCGCCACCGGCGCCTTAACCAGCACCTCACGCGAACGACGGCGCACACCCTCTTCTTCCAACTGGCGCAGGATTGACAATGAAAGGTTGTCATCCGAACGGATCAAACCGGTACCGTGGCAATGGTTGCAGGGCTGTGTCGTTGCCTCAATCATGCCGGGGCGCAGGCGTTGGCGGGACATTTCCAGCAAGCCAAAGCCGGAAATGCGGCCCACCTGAATGCGCGCACGATCGGTCTTCAACCGATCTTTAAAGCGCTTTTCAACAGCCGTATTATTGCGCCGCTCTTCCATGTCGATGTAATCGATTACGATCAGACCAGCCAAATCACGCAGGCGCAACTGGCGGGCAACCTCATCCGAGGCCTCCAAATTGGTCTTCAACGCGGTATCTTCGATAGAGTTTTCCTTGGTCGCACGACCCGAGTTCACATCAATCGCCACCAGAGCTTCGGTTACGCCAATCACGATATAACCACCGGATTTCAGCTGAACCGTCGGATTGAACATCGAGCCAAGATAGGTTTCCACCTGATAGCGGGCGAAAAGCGGCAAAGGTTCATTGTACAGTTTCACGTTCTTCGCGTGCGACGGCATGATCATTTTCATAAAGTCTTTGGCGACCCGGTAGCCAACCTCACCTTCAACAAACACTTCGTCGATGTCTTTGTTGTACAGGTCACGGATCGAACGCTTGATCAGGTTGCCTTCTTCATAAATCTTCGCAGGCGCTGTGGATTTCAGAGTCAGATCGCGGATCTGTTCCCACATCCGTTGCAGGTATTCATAATCACGCTTTACTTCGGTCTTGGTGCGCTGCGCACCCGCTGTACGAATTATCAGACCAGCGCCATCTGGCACTTCAATCTCATTGGCGATTTCTTTTAGTTTCTTTCGGTCGGCTGCATTGGTGATTTTACGCGAAATTCCACCACCACGGGCGGTGTTCGGCATTAACACACAATAGCGCCCCGCCAGCGACAGGTATGTCGTAAGCGCTGCACCCTTATTGCCGCGTTCTTCCTTAACCACCTGCACCAGCAGGATTTGGCGAACTTTGATGACTTCCTGAATTTTGTACCGCTTCGGGCGCGTTTTACGAGGCTGGCGAATTTCTTCGGTCACGTCCTCATCAGCAACGCTTTCAATATTTTCGTCTTTTTCGGTCGCATCGGTGCCTTCGGGTGCATCGTCGTCCGGTACTTCCTCAGAAGCCTTTGCAGAGACGTCTGAACCCGCCGCATCGGCCTTTTCAGCATCTGGTTCCGGGCTTTCATCACCTGGCGCTTTCGCTGAATCTTCACCAGATTTTGGCGTCTCTACCGGGGTTTCATGCACGGTGAATGCCGGGGAAGTTCCCTCCAGTGTATCGACCTCTGCGGTTGCATCCGGTTCATCCAGATCAACGACATCCATGCCGGAAATTGAGACATCCTTTGTCGCAACCTCATCCTTGGAAACGGTATCTTCGGCCTTGGATTTATTGCGGCCACGCCCACGTCCGCGACCACGTCCGCGCGCTGATTTGTTACGCTTTTCTTCGTCCTCTTCCGCCTGCTGCTTGGCGTATGCGCGTTCTTCGGCCAACAGGGCTTCACGATCCGCGACCGGGATCTGGTAATAATCGGGGTGAACCTCGGAAAACGCCAGGAAACCATGGCGGTTGCCGCCATAGTCAATGAACGCCGCCTGAAGCGACGGTTCAACCCGGGTTACTTTTGCAAGGTAAATATTGCCAGCTAGCTGGCGTTTATTCTCTGACTCAAAGTCAAATTCTTCAACTTTATTTCCGTCAACCACAACAACGCGGGTTTCTTCCGCGTGGGTGGCGTCGATAAGCATTTTCTTAGCCATTTTATCTCTTGATGCACCAAGTCCAATGGGGCCGCCCTTGCGGGCCGCTTCCGGTGAAGGTGGTGTCTTGTTAATGCGAGATTTGGCACGACGGCAGGTATCAGGTCGACCGATTCGGCCCCTGTTTGCCTTGTCATTTGTACTGCGCGCCTCATCGCGATTTTTTACTCCGAGGCGGTTTTCCGCCCCCATTCATGGCCCACAATTCCTTTGGGAATCTGGGCAAACTGTTGGCCTTTCGGCCTTCTCGGCTGATCCCAGATGCGTGCGGCCGTATGCCTGCATGCAGTTCCAAAACCAGCGAAACTCATTCGGGTCGACCAAAAAAAATATGTCACACGACCCGTGTTCACAACATAAGGGGGATACCCATACGATTACAATCTAAAAGATAACTAAATTACCCGGTAAAAATTGGACGTAGATACAATCAGAGGTAGTCTGAGCGATGCAAACCATACTTGGCCATCTTTTCGTTCAAAGTCCGGCGCGGCAGGGAAAGTTCTTCCATCACTGCAACGATACTACCTTTGTGGCGGCGCATGGTGTTGTCGATCAACATCCGCTCAAACGCATCAACGTATTCCTTAAGCGGTTTACCATCGGTGGTAACCGAAGCCTCTGAAATATCATCATCCGCCATCAACAGGCTGGCGATAGAACCGGTGCCGCGCCGGCTTTGCAGAACGGCACGTTCAGAGATGTTGGAAAGCTGGCGAATATTTCCCGGCCAGGGTGCCTGCAATAACTGTGCCGCTTCCTGCGCAGAGACTTCCGGTGCATCACAGCCATATTCTTCGGCGAATTGTTCAGTGAACCGTGTGAACAGCGTTAAAATATCCTCACCTCGGCTTCGAAGCGGTGGCACCGTGATTTTCATGGCTGCCAAACGATAAAACAAATCAGGGCGCAGCATGTCTTCGCAGGTTTTACCCTGCTCTTGCAGGTTGGAAATCGCCACGATGCGGGTTTCTGCGGGCGTCCCCTGATCGTTAATCCAGGTCAGCAACCGGGCCTGCAATTGCTGGGAAAGGGCGTCAATATCTTCCATTACCAGCGTGCCGCCACGGGCTTCTTCAATTAGCGGCAGATCAACGCCCGCCTCGGCTGGACCGAATATCATCTTGCCAAGGGTTTCTTCGTCATAGGCAGTACAGGACACCAGAACGAATTTCTTACCGGCCTTCGCCCCAACCGCGTGCAACGCATGGGCCACCAGTGTTTTGCCAGTCCCGGTTTCACCATCAATCAGAACATGGCCGTCGGCCTGCCCCAGGTCCAGGATGTCTTCGCGCAATCGCTCCATCACTGGCGAGGTGCCGATCAGTTTTTTCATAATAGTAGTGCCGTCCGACAGTTCCTTGCGCAAGGCGCGGCTGTCCAGCGTCAGACGGCGCGCATTGGTGGCCCGCTTGGCCAGATCGGTCATCTTGTCCGGGTTAAATGGCTTTTCAAGAAAATCAAACGCGCCAAGACGCATCGCTTCCACTGCCATTGGTACATCACCATGGCCTGTGATCATGATCACCGGCAGAGCGCTGTCCACGCCCATTAGTTTTTTCAGGAACTGCATCCCGTCAATACCGGGCATCTTGATGTCGGAGACAACGACACCGGGGAAATCCGGGCCAATAGCTTTCAGGGCATCTTCAGCACCCTCGTAGGTTTCGGTTTCAAAACCCGACAGGGACAACCACTGGCTGATTGATTGGCGCATGTCTTTTTCGTCGTCAACAATCGCGATTTTCATCATTGCACCATTTTTCCCTATTCCGCCGCTTCGGCCTGATCCGCTATTATTGGCAGTTTCATTTCAAAAACCGCCCCACCAACGGTTGCATTTCTTGCCGTCAACCGCCCGCCGAAGTCGTTTACAATTCCCGACGAAATGGCAAGACCCAATCCGACACCTTCACCGGGGGCTTTGGTGGTGTAAAACGGCTCAAACAGGCTATCAATGTCCTCTATTCCATGGCCATTGTCACGCACCGATAGTGTTGCTGTTTCTCCCGCTGAAATCATAATCTCGACACTTGGATCAATCGACGATTTTATCGCATCCAATGCATTGCGAAGCAGGTTGATAATAACCTGTTCCAAACGCACCCGATCCGCCATCACCAATACAGGATCCTGCGAGATTGAGCGGGTGATCTTGATCTCTTTGCGGTTCAGTTGCGGCTCCATCATCGAGAGCGCAGATGAAAATGCATCCCTTAAATCTATGGGCTCAAACGCTTCGCCACCCTTTCGCGCGTAGCTTTTCAACTGCCGGGTTATTGAACCCATTCTGTCAATCAAATCGTCCACCCGCTGGAAGGACGAAAGCGCTTCAGCCGGACGTTTTCGTTTTAGCAATAACTTAGCCCCTGCGAGGTAGGTTTTCATTGCCGCCAGCGGTTGATTTAGCTCATGGCTCACGGCTGCCGACATCTCACCCAATGCGGCCAGTTTCGACGACTGCGCGAGCGTCTGTTCGGCCATATCCAGATGGTGCTGCGCCTTTTCACGCTCAGCAATTTCCCGCTGCAAGGCATCGTTCAACTGGCGAAGTTCCGCTGATTCCTGTTGGAAAACTGCGGAACGCGCCCGCGCCCGCAGGCTCGCGAAATAAAACGCCACCGCAAGAAGGATCGCAAAACCCATGATCTCTAACGCTAAAACCCCGTTCACCCGCTCGCGAACCGACGCGTAAGGTGTAAATATCGCCATTTTCCAACCCTGAAACGGCACCCGGTTTTCCATCCGCATCACCGCTTCGCCCAAGACGTAGGCATCGACTGGCAGGATAGACCAATCCGTTGTCGCCTTGATTGCGCGGCTAATGGCAGAGGGTGCAGAAGACACCTGCAACGCTTCTTCTTCCGACAATCCACGCCAGCGCGGCTCTGTTGCAAGAATAATCTGCCCTTCGCTATCCGTCACCAGAACCGCGTCCGAAATACCGGCCCAGGCCTGTTCAAACTTGCGTAGATCGGCCTCTACCACAATCACACCGGCAAGATTTCCGTCTATTTCAATACTGCGGCTGTAATTGAATACAAATGCGCCGGCTTCGTTGCGAAAGGTAGTAAAAACAGTATCATTTGATCGTACTGCATCAATAAAAAATGGGTCGGTCCGGTGGTTGGAGCCAATTACATTTCGGTCAGTCGCCGCCACAACCCGGCCACCTTGGTCCAGCAGCATCAGCGCAGCAGAGCCTATCTCTTCCACATAAAAAATCAGCTTTTGGGTTGATTGCGAAAAATCTAAGTTTTCCAACGCACTGATCAGACTGGGTTCACGCGACAGTAACAGAGGCACCACAGAATTTCGCTGCAACTCGGATAACAAATTCCCAGCATATAAAGTCTGGCGAACCTCAGCCCGGTTGCGGGTGGATTCAGTAAACCGTTCTGTCAGCCACTGATTGGTAGATAAAACAACAATGACGCCGACAACAGTTACAAACAAAACGCCAATGCGGCCGCGCCATGACATGGCCGGCCGTACATTTCTTCCACGTTTGTTAGTAGCATCCGCCATGTCGCCAGACTACGCCCCTACTGGTCTGGGCTCAAGTACGCCATTCAGGCGTTTTCCATCACCGAACTGAGCGCCGCAAACAATGTCGCGCCATCGGTGCCTCCAAGGGCGCCATCCACAGCCCGCTCCGGGTGCGGCATCAGCCCAAGTACCCGGCGGTTTTCGCTCAGAACACCGGCAATATCGTCGCTGGCACCATTTGGGTTATCAGTATAGCGAAACGCCACCCGATCTTCGCCATTCAAGCGCGCCACAAGGTCAGCGTCGGCTGTATAGTTGCCATCGTGGTGGGCCACCGGATAATTCACCATCTGCCCTTTTTCGTAACCAGATGTGTAGGCACTATCCGTTGTCTCAACCTTCAGCCCGACAGTTTTGCAAACGAACTTGATCCCCGCATTACGCATCAACGCGCCGGGCAGCAGACCGGTTTCAGTCAGAACCTGAAATCCGTTACATATTCCAACGACATAGCCACCTTTGTTTGCGTGATCCGCAATTGCCCGACTAATCGGTGATTGGGCTGCAATCGCACCACATCGCAGGTAATCACCAAAAGAAAACCCGCCCGGTATGCCAATAATATCCAAGCCCTCCGGCAACTGGCTTTCCTTATGCCAGATCATCGAAACATCGGCGCCTGCCTGTTTGAATGCGACAGCCAGATCCCGGTCGCAGTTTGAGCCGGGGAAAACGATCACACCGGCACGCATCAGATAATTTCCACGCTGTAGCTTTCGATAACTGTGTTCGCGAGCAGTTTTTCACACATCCCGTTCACCGCCGCTTCGGCCTTAGCCCGATCGTTTTCATTCAGATCAAGCTCAATCACCTTGCCCTGACGTACGCTGTTAACGCCGTCAAACCCAAGCGTGCCAAGCGCATGGCGAACCGCAGCACCTTGCGGATCAAGAACACCGTTCTTTAGCATAACGTGTACCCGTGCCTTCATCTGCATATCCCCAATAATTCCAATCCCCGCAAATATCGGGGCAATTCGTTAGTTGATCAGTGTTGGTTTGACCGCATGTGTCGCGTTTGTCGGCATCACCCCAAGACGGCGCGCGACTTCGGTGTAAGCATCCGCCAGATCACCCAAATCATGGCGAAACACGTCCTTATCCAGCTTGCGACCAGACTTCATGTCCCACAACCGGCAACTGTCGGGGCTGATCTCATCCGCCAGGATCAGGCGCATAAAATCACCCTCCCAGACCCGGCCAAATTCGATTTTGAAATCGACCAGCTGGATTCCGACGCCATACATTACACCGCTCATGAAATCATTGACCCGCAGCGCCAGCGCTACAATATCGTCCAATTCCTGCTGAGAGGCCCAACCCAGAGCAATAATGTATTCCTCCGGGACCAGCGGGTCGCCCAGTTTGTCGTCTTTATAGGAAAATTCAACAATCGGACGCGGCAACGCCGTGCCTTCTTCCATTCCCAAACGCTTGGCCATGGACCCGGCGGCAATATTACGCACGATGACTTCAAGCGGGATTATCTCGACTGAACGGATAAGCTGCTCACGCATATTCAGGCGTTTCAGAAAATGCGTTGGAATTCCAATATTCGCCAGACCAGTCATGAAAAATTCACTCAGGCGGTTGTTAAGTACACCCTTGCCATCAATAACTTCCATCTTTTCGGCATTAAAGGCCGTCGCATCATCTTTGAAATACTGAACAAAAGTGCCCGGTTCCGGGCCTTCATACAGGATTTTAGCTTTGCCTTCGTAGATTTTCTTGCGCCGCGCCATATGGTCCCCACTCGCACTTGGATGCTGTCTTGGGCACCCCATCAGGTTGGCGCCCGTATAGGGGATGATTTAACACGCCGCAAGAAGCCGCGAACCCCTTGCAGCCAAGCCCGACAAAGGCCATATCAGTGTAGTCGGATAACAGCACCAAGAGGACAGATATGAGCACCTTTGACGAACGCAAAAACGCCTTTGAAAGTAAATTCGCCCATGACGCAGATATGCAGTTCAAAGCAGATGCGCGGCGCAACAAATTGCTAGGACTTTGGGCCGCAGACCTTATGGGTATGGATGAAGCGGCCGCGGCTGATTATGCCAAAGCAGTCATCAAGTCCGATTTCGAAGAAGCCGGACACGAAGACGTTTATCGGAAAGTTTCCGGTGATCTGGGTGACAAAGCACCGGAAGCAACGATTCGCGCTAAAATGAGCGAGTTGATGACCGAAGCCAAAGCACAATTGATGGACGAAGTTTAAGCCAGCTAATACTTCGGACTGTTTGAAACGAGCGGGAAAGCCCGCGCGTTTTTTGATTCCAATTTTATCCGTTAAGCCAATGGAAGGCCCCACCTGATACGCCCGTTTTCGGGACTGTAGGAGGGTGGAATGTCAAAGAAACAAACGCGCAGTGTTGCGCGAACGGCCAATATCAATATCGGCACAATGTTTGGTCGCCAAATATTACCCCTATTGGCGGTCGTATTGGGGATCTGGCTGTTTCGCGAAAAAATTCCCCATATTGATCCGACCAGGGTCTGGGAAACTATTCATCAGGTATCCCCGCACCAATGGGGGCTTGCTAGCGCGGCAACAATCGCCAGTTTCTGGGCGATTGGTCGCTATGATCAGGTGTTGCACGGGCTACTTGGCACCGGCATTTCCCCGGCTCAGGCGCGATATTCCGGCCGCGCAGCCATCGCCGTTGCCCAATTCGCCGGGTTTGGTGTGCTTAGCAGCGCCCTAATCAGATGGCGGTTGTTGCCTGACCTGTCACTGGGTCGTGCCCTTGGGGTTTCAATGGCTGTCTCGGTTTCGTTTCTGTTAGGCTGGGCCATTGTGACCGCGTCCACGGTGTTGATCGCGGGTCTAGGCGAATACTACCTGCGCCAAGTTTCATTGGTCGTTTTATTACTTGGCACGCTCATTGCAGGTGTCCTGATCTTGCAACCCAGATTGTTTGGTCAGCTTCCGCCACTGCGGGCATTCCTGACAATTCTGTTCTTTGCCTTCGCTGACAGCCTATTTACTGGTCTGGCTCTATATGTATTGTTTCCCCCCGACCTCACCCTCAACCCCGTACTGTTTTTCGCAGTCTTCTTGATCTCTCTTGGGGCAGGCCTGATTGGTGCTACCCCCGGCGGGGTCGGTCCGTTTGAGCTGACACTGCTTACGCTCCTGCCCTTGGTGCCCGTAGACACGTTACTGGCGTCAGCCCTCGCATTTCGCATTGTGTATTACGTTATTCCCGCCTTGCTTGGGCTATTGGTCTTACTGAATGGCCCCTTGAAACGGGCCAAGGCCCCTTGCTCGGTTCTGTCGCCGCCATCCCCAAGGCCATTTCTTACACCCAAACTTGAAACCACGTTATGGTCCGCTACCCGCTCAGAACTGAACCTGATCCGACAGGGCGAATTCCGACTGCTCTCACAGAATGAACAACCACAGCTGATTGCGGCAACCGTCGGGCAAAGCCTTATGATGATCGCCGACCCGCTCAGTAGCTCGGCACCAACCGGTCCCATTATAAATTCGCTTCAGGCTCAGGCCCGCCAACTCCTGCGGGCGCCACTTATATACAAATGCTCCGAAGAAACCGCCCAAGCCACCCGCGAACTGGGCTGGAAGTCCCTGCCGGTTGCCCTGGAAGCCCTGATAAATCCAACACAATTTTCAACCGAAGGTTCAAAACATCGCCAGCTACGCCGATACCTGCGTAAATCCAGTAATGCCGGCGTGCGGGTTATTGAGGGTGCGCGCAAATTACCACTTACCGAAATGGCACAGGTTTCAGCGGCGTGGTCAAAAAACCATGGCGGCGAGCGCGGGTTTTCTATGGGGCGGTTTGATCCCGATTATGTGTCCTGTCAGCGGGTGTTTCTGGCCTACAATGGCGACGAACTGCTTGGCTTCATAACCCTGCACGAAACCCGCAATGAATGGTCGCTTGACCTGATGCGCCAACGGACCGGCACACCGGAAGGCACGATGCACCTGCTGGTTACCCACGCCATCCAGAGCGCGGCTGCCATCCAGTGCCCACGCTTTTCTCTGGCCGCAATCCCACACCCGGGCGGCAACGACACACCCGCCGTTTCTTCTATCCGTCGCCACCTGCTGCGCACAAATAATACCGACGGTTTGCGCCGCTTTAAAGAAAGCTTCGCCCCCGAATGGCAACCGCTTTACGCCTGTGCGCCTTCAACAATTTCACTTGGGCTGGGTTTGCTTGCAGTATTTTTGCGGGTCAACAACACTTCAAAAGCTGCCACCGCGCCCAAATTCATGAAGTTTATGACAAATTTGAAATTGCCGCCCCGCGCAATCCATGGCAAATGAAGCCCCAAAGGGGCCGCATCAACTGCTGACCCCTGTTTGACTTGGAAAGACCATACCCATGGGCGACGCGCTAACCAAACTTCTGAACGAACGTGAATGGTTGCTGGCCGACGGCGCCACAGGAACCACGCTGTTTAATATGGGCCTGCAATCAGGCGACGCCCCAGAGCTGTGGAACGATGAGCATCCCGACCGGATAACAGCACTATATCAGGGCGCAGTCGACGCGGGCAGCGACATTTTTCTGACCAACACCTTTGGTGGAAACGCTTCACGTCTGAAACTGCATAATGCCCAAAAACGGGTGGTTGAGCTAAACCGCATCGCCGCCGAAATAGGCCGGGAAGTCGCTGACAAATCAGATCGCAACATCATCGTCGCAGGCTCGGTTGGTCCAACCGGCGAAATCATGGTGCCAATGGGAACCCTGACATATGAAAACGCGGTGGAAATGTTCCACGAACAGGCAGAAGGGTTAAAAGAGGGTGGTGTTGACGTTCTTTGGGTTGAAACCATTTCTGCCGCCGACGAATACCGCGCCGCTGCGCAGGGCGCTTTGCTGGCCGGAATGCCATGGTGCGGCACGATGAGCTTTGACACCTCGGGGCGCACCATGATGGGGGTCACATCCGCCGATATGGCAAAAATCGTTGATAAACTGGATCATAAACCAATCGGTTACGGCGCAAATTGCGGTGTCGGCGCGTCCGATCTGCTGCGCACAGTCCTTGGCTTTACCGCCCAAGGTGCTGAGCGCCCGATCATCGCCAAAGGCAACGCTGGCATTCCAAAATTCGTTGAAGGTCACATCCACTATGACGGCACCCCCGAACTGATGGCGGAATACGCTGTTCTGGCCCGTGACGCTGGTGCGCGCATTATTGGCGGCTGCTGTGGCACGACATCCGAACACCTCGAAAAAATGCGCGAAGCCCTGGAAACCCGGCCAAAAGGCGAACGCCCGACATTGGACCAAATCGCAGAAAAAATGGGCGGGTTTTCGTCAAACTCGGACGGGACCGACGGAAACGCCCCAAAACAACGGGAAAGAAAAGGTCGCCGACGTCGGGTGCAATAGCCCCTTTGTCCAGAATAATCATGATTTCTGCGCCACTTACCATGACCCAAAGGTCGGTTGCAGAACCATCCGTGTCGCAATTTACCAAGTTGCTCCCCCCAATTCGAAGCATCAATTATACAAGCAATCAACAAACCCCCTGCCGGGAGGCCCCAAAATGGCTGACGAAGATGACATCATCCTGAGCGAGCTCGACGACGAAGAGCTGACGCTACAGATGCACGACGATCTTTATGACGGGCTGAAAGAAGAGATCGAGGAAGCCGTTAACATCCTGCTTGGGCGGGGCTGGATACCTTATGATGTGCTGACCAAAGCACTGGTGGCTGGGATGACAATTGTAGGCATAGATTTTCGCGACGGTATCCTGTTTGTGCCAGAGGTGTTGCTGGCCGCGAACGCAATGAAGGGCGGTATGAAAATCCTGAAACCGCTGCTTGCCGAAACCGGTGCGCCCCCCGTGGGCAAAATGGTTGTTGGTACAGTTAAAGGCGACATCCACGACATCGGTAAAAACCTGGTGTCGATGATGATGGAAGGTGCCGGGTTTGAAGTGATCGATCTGGGCATCAATAACGCGGTTGAAAGCTATCTGGGCGCGATGGAAACTGAAAAACCCGATATTCTGGGTATGTCGGCGCTATTGACCACCACAATGCCTTATATGAAGGTCGTTATAGATACGATGATCGAAATGGAGATCCGCGACGACTATATAGTGCTGGTTGGTGGCGCGCCCCTGAATGAAGAATTCAGCAAAGCCATTGGCGCAGATGCTTACTGTCGCGACGCCGCCGTCGCCGTGGAAACCGCCAAGGAATTCATGGCCCGTAAACACAACCAGATGGCAACGGGTTAACAGCGGGCTTACATACGGGCAAATCAACCCCCACATATAAATCAACCCCCACATATGTGGAATGGGAGAGCAAAATGCCTTTTAACAAATTCGCCTTTCTGATCGCCAGCGTAATCGCCGCCGCCGGGCTGACCGTCTGGTTAGGCAAACTTGTGGCTGCCTCACTGGATATTTCCACGATAGGCGGCGTCGCCGTCATGCCAGCGTTGCTGATCGCGCTGGTGGTCGGGCGTTATATCGTCGGACGCAACAAAGACCCATGACAGAACTTGTTGACAGCGCCCTGACGCAAAACGGTCTTGCCCCTACGGGTAAATCTGGCCGGATTTTGGTCATTGCCTGTGGTGCTTTAGCACGCGAAATTCTGGCCGTGATTGATACCAACAGCTGGAACCATATCGAGCTCACCTGCCTACCAGCAATCCTGCATATCCATCCGGAAAAAATATGCGATGCGGTAGAGGCCGCAGTTGAAAAACATCGGCCCGACTATGATCAGATATTCATCGCCTACGCGGATTGTGGAACCGGCGGTCGATTGTTGGATTTGTGCAATAAACTGGGGATAGAAATGATCGAAGGCCCCCATTGTTATTCGTTTTTTGAAGGAAATGACGGGTTCATTTCCCGAGCCGAAGACGAAATAGATGCGTTCTATCTAACCGATTTTCTGGTCCGTCAGTTCGACGCATTCGTGTGGAAACCCCTTGGGCTGGATCGCCACCCAGAGCTGCGCGACGTGTATTTTGGTAACTACAAAAAACTGGTCTATCAGGCCCAGATCAACGACCCGGTGCTGGCCCTAAAAGCCCAGGAGTGTGCCCAAAGGTTAGGGTTGGAGTATGAACACCGCGCCACCGGTTATGGCGATCTCGAAAGTACCCTGAAATTCTGGGCCGCCAAGGATTAGGCGACGCTTGCCTCGGCTGCCAATTTGCGAATGCGTTCTACCATTGCGCGCAATCCATTGGAGCGCTGCGCTGATAAATGATCGTTCAGACCCAGCCGTGCCATTTCGCCAGCCGCGTCAACTTCAAGAACTTCGGCTACCGTTTGCCCGGAATAAAGCGCATGCAATATTGCAATGATGCCCCGCACAATCATCGCGTCACTGTCACCTCGAAATGAAAACAAAGCTGACCCGCCCTGCCCGTCAATCTGCGGTAAAATCCAGACCTGACTGGCACAGCCATCAACCTTGGTAGCCGGCACCTGAAATGCCTCTTCCAACGGCTCCATCGCCTTGCCCAAATCGATGACATGCCGATAGCGATCTTCCCAATCGTCGAGAAAATCAAAGGTTTCGGCAATTTCTTCAAAGGCGGCACTGGCCATATTTGCTCTCCAAATTCTGGGCTTCACCTAAGCACCGACGCCCAAAAGGTCCAGACCGGCGTGACATTTATCGCCCCTTGGAATTCGTTGACCTCGGCAAAGACGGTGAAAGGGGGACGAGCACGCGGATTTACCCGGCGAATTGATGTTCGAATTTCGCGCCAACGCTTCGGCACTGATTGTTCAAGTTGGACCGGTGCAATGACGTGACATCGTGGCGGGCGTTCACCTATATAAAACCCAAATGCTTAATGCGCGTCGCGTCCGTGTAAATGCCGCCAGAAACAGCCGCACGGCCCGATGTTAAAGTTCGACCACATCCACAACATTACCGCGCACTGCCAGCGCAACTTCACCATCACATAACCGTAAGGCGTCGGCGCCATAAACCTTTTTACGCCAGCCACTTAACGCACGAACTTCACGTACACCCGCCGCGATCTGATCCAGTTCGACAGCAGTTGCAATCAGTTTTGGTGCAACACCTGTATTCTCTGATTTTGCCTTCAACAGCACCCGCAGCAAATCTGCCAGTGCTGGATTGACCTGCAACTGTTCACGCCGGTTGGCAACCATTGGGTAATCCTCGGGCGCGCAGGCCATACCGGCCTTAACCGACGCCAAAATGCCTTCAGAAATCACGCCGCGTCGCGCTTCACGCTGCAACAGACGCGACCGCCCAAGATCTTTCATATCCTGTGGTTTGGTTGACGCCAGTTCCAACAGCGCCTCATCCTTATAAACCCGGGTCCGTGGCACGTTGTTGGATTGTGCATAATTTTCACGAAATTGCGCCAGTTCGCGTACGACGGCCAAAAACTTGCCGGAATTAGTGCGGGTCTTGATCCGCTTCCAAGCCTCGTGCGGCTGGACGACGTAGGTTTCGGGTGTGGTCAGAATTTTCAATTCTTCCTCGACCCAACTTTGACGCCCGGTCTTTTCCAGCTTATCCGCCAGAAACTCATAGATCACCCGCAAATGGGTGACGTCACCAAGGGCATAGGTCTTTTGCGCGTCGGTTAGTGGACGACGGGACCAATCTGTAAACCGCGAACTTTTGTCCAGCTCTTGATTGGCGATTTTGCGCACCAGGGCTTCATATCCAGCCTGTTCACCAAATCCGCACACCATTGCGGCCACTTGGGTATCAAATAATGGGGTCGGGATAACGCCGCCTTCGATAAAGAAAATTTCCAGATCCTGGCGGGCCGCGTGAAAAACCTTAACAATGGATGTATCACGAAACAGCTCATACAGCGGATCCAACGACAGACCGTCCACCAGTGGATCAAGCAGAACCGCGTCTTCTTCAGCCTCGCCGGGAACAGCCATCTGCACAAGACACAGTTTTGAATAATAGGTGCGTTCGCGCAGGAATTCAGTGTCCAGAGTTACATAAGGATGCGCGCGGGCTCGCTCGCAAAACTCGGCCAGAGCCTTTGTCGTCGTAATTGTAATCATGTTGTCTTTTCTAAAGCGAATTGAGTGGTGAGTGACCTAGTAGAGAAACCCGGCCATTATTGAAAGCACTATAGGGAATTGGCTTGCTGGTGCGCGACAATGAACTGACGCAGCACCATTGGATACAAAATATGTTCCTGTGTTAGTACTTTGGCAGCCAGATCATCCGCAGTATCTTCAGGTAAAATATCAACTGCAGTTTGCCCCAATACCGGCCCGCCATCCAGCTCGGCTGTCAGTTCATGCACCGAACATCCAGCCTGCTTGTCCCCGGCGGAAATTGCACGGGAATGGGTGTGTAACCCTTTGTATTTTGGTAATAATGATGGGTGAATGTTTAACATTCTTCCGGTCCAATTACTAACAAAATTCGGTGACAGGATGCGCATAAAGCCCGCCAAACAGATAATGTCGATATTTGCGGAAACCAGGCGGTCATGCAAAGCCGCCTCAAACGCCGTGCGGTCTTTGCCATAAGCGCGGTGTTCAACAACGGCAGTATTGATCCCTCGCGACTGCGCTTTAGCCAGTCCGCCGGCATCTGCGACATTGGACAGTACCAGCACCGGCTTGCCGGGATGGTTTGCATCCATGCTTGCAACCAACGCCATCATGTTTGAGCCACCGCCCGAAATCAGGATGGCAACGCGGGTTTTCAAATCAGCGAACCTGAGTAGCGAACGCCCTCTCCTGTCGTGACCTTACCCAGAACATGCACTTTCTCTCCGGCGGCCTGCAACAATTCTGCCAAATCATCTGCGCGACCCGCCGCAACGACCAGCACCATACCAATACCGGCGTTGAAGGTTTTCAACAACTCAGCCTCAGCCATGCCAGCCGAATCCACCAGCCAGCGAAAAACCGGCGGCAATTCCCAGCCGGTCAGATCGACGTCACAACCCAGCCCCCCCGGGAAAACCCGTGGCAAATTCTCGGTCAGCCCGCCGCCAGTGACATGGGCAAGCCCATGTACACCGCCTGCGCGAATTGCGTTAAGCACCTGTGTCACATACAGCCGTGTAGGTGTCAGCAACGCTTCACCCAGTGAACCTTGGCCAAACGGACAATCTGCCTCCCAGCTTAGGCCGGAAACTTCAACAATTTTGCGCACCAGTGAATACCCGTTGGAATGCAAGCCATCACTGGCCAGCCCCAACAATACGTCGCCCTCGACTACACCGTCAGGCAGGGTCATACCCCGCTCCATCGCCCCAACTGAAAACCCGGCCAGATCAAAATCGTCCCCGTGATACATCCCCGGCATTTCCGCTGTTTCACCCCCCACAAGCGCGCAGTTGGCCAGTTTACAACCTTCGGCGATGCCTTCAATAATCCGCGCGGCCACATCGACATCCAGCTTACCGGTGGCAAAATAATCCAGGAAAAACAAAGGCTCTGCGCCCTGACAGACCAGATCGTTGACACACATCGCCACCAGATCAATGCCGATCGTGTCCACAATGCCGGTGTCAATTGCAATCCGCAGTTTGGTGCCAACACCATCAGTAGCCGCCACCAAAATCGGATCATCATACCCGGCGGCTTTCAGATCAAACAGCGCGCCAAACCCACCCAGTCCCGCCATAACACCAGCGCGCGAGGTGCGCTTGGCTGCGGGTATTATCCGTTCAACCAGAGTGTTCCCGGCATCAATGTCGACCCCCGCCTGCGCATAGGTCAGCCCGTTTTTACCGCTGGTCATTTCAGCCCCCAGATTGCTTTGGCGCTGCGATAGACCAACCTGCGTTCAGAGTCCACGGGCGCCAACGCCTTGACCAGCGCAACCTGTCTGATAATGAAGGCTTCAGGCGGGCCTGTAGCTCAGTTGGTTAGAGCAGAGCGCTCATAACGCTTTTGTCGCAGGTTCGAGTCCTGCCGGGCCTACCAAACACCACTAAACTTGCGCTTTGATAAACGTGCCGTTTTGCAAATCCTTTACGGCCTGACGTAATTCATCGCGGGTATTCATCACAATTGGCCCATGCCAGGCCACCGGTTCCTGAATGGGCCGCCCGGATACCAGCAAAAACCGCATACCTTCGGGGCCGGCCTGCACGCAGACTTCATCGCCGGTATCAAACCGCACCAAGGTACGGTTGCCAGACATATCGCGGATGTTCAGCTCGTGCCCGTTCACTTCTTTTTCGACCCGCACCCCGACGGGGTCCGAGGCATCGCGAAATTTGCCCGCCCCGGAAAATACATAGGCAAACGCCTGAGAATGCGTATCCACTGGCAGAACCTTCTTCGCGTTCGGTGGCACCGAGATATCCAGATACATCGGCTCGGCCGCGATCCCGTCAACCGGCCCGCTCTGACCCCAAAAATTGCCAATAATCACCCGTACTTTCGTCCCGTCATCCTCAATAATCTCTGGAATATCGCTGCCCTGAATATCCTGATAGCGCGGCGCGGTCATCTTGTGCGCCGCAGGCAGGTTCGCCCACAGTTGAAACCCGTGCATCTTGCCGGCTGCATTTCCACGGGGCATTTCCTGGTGCATAATCCCAGACCCGGCTGTCATCCACTGCACTGACCCTGGCCCCAGCACGCCTTTATTCCCAAGCGAATCGCCGTGTTCAACTTCGCCTTCCAGCACATAGGTGATGGTTTCAATACCGCGATGTGGATGCCAGGGAAACCCGGCCTCAAACCTTGCAGGGTCATCATTGCGAAAATCGTCAAACAAAAGGAAGGGGTCACTTTCGGACGTGTCACCAAACCCGAATGCGCGGTACAGATGTACGCCTGCGCCCTCCAAAGTAGGTGTCGCTAGGGACGTCGATCTGATCGGGCGAAATGTCATGGGCATTCTCCTGTACGCACAGTTGATATGGGACGCCGTTCAATAATAAACAGCCCTAGCGGGGTAAAATCAGATCGACCCGCAACCCGCCTAGGTTTTCGCTTTCGCCCAGCCGCAATATGCCACCATGGCGCTGCGCAATATCGTTGGCGATGGAAAGCCCCAGCCCTACACCGCTGCCCTGATCCTGATTTCGCGCCGCATCAAGGCGCGCAAACGGGCGCAGAGCCGCCTCGCGCTGGTCCGCCGGAATACCGGGGCCATCATCTTCGACCCAGATTTTCAGCGATTTTTCTGTCATCGCCAGATGAACAACTGCATTATTCCCATATCGCAGGGCATTCCCCACCAGATTATCAATCGCGCGCCTTATTGCCATCGGGCGCAACATCGCATTTCCTTCACCGTTCACGACACCCAATTCAATTGCACCGCCAGCACGTTTTGCGTCATCCACGATATTTTGCAGCAATGCCACTGGATCTACTTCTTCCAAGTCATCCAGCGCGTCCCCACGGGCAAACACAAGAAAAGCGTCCAGCAGTCGTTCCATATCGGCGATGTCGCGCTCCATGTCTTCAACTTCAGTGTCCCCTTCAACCATCGAAAGTCCCAGCTTCAGCCGTGTCAACGGCGTGCGTAAATCATGGCTAACGCCGGATAACATCAAAGTTCGCTGCTCAATATGGCGCTCAATCCGTCCCCGCATGTCCAAAAAAGCCCGCCCTGCCGCGCGCACTTCGATTGCCCCCGCCGGGCGATAATCCACAACGCGCCCTTTGCCAAAGGCCTCAGCCGCGCGGGCCAGCCGTTTGATCGGGCGCAGTTGATTGCGCAGATACATAAACGCCACAAGCGTCATCAATCCGCTGACAAATATTACCAGCACCAGAAATTGATGAGGGTTCGACGCCGACACCCGGTTGCGACCAAGAGTAATTTTCACCGGCCCATGATTTGTTTCCAGCCAAAGCGTTACACGGCGCGAATCTTCCAACAGGTTAACCCCGGATATAGCCTTGATCTGCGCATGTAGGGTCCGGATCACCGTGCGACCCGACAGATCATAAAACAGACGTTGGTCCTGAGTGTTCAGATCATAG
>VAPL011282166.1_pt1 | contig 21995 bp, 22 predicted proteins | sample 3395061 | NCBI WGS metagenome assembly VAPL01 (sample SAMN08290444, study PRJNA428436) | hydrothermal vent metagenome | isolation source: Deep-sea hydrothermal vent chimney 2 | place: Pacific Ocean: Juan De Fuca Ridge | depth 2182 m m | reverse complement strand
CCAGAAACAAAGGCGCAAGTGTTTGCTCGAATAAGAAAACCATCAAGCGCGAGAAGATAGAAGCTCTTGTTCTTAACGCCCTAAAAACCCATTTGATGCGTGATGATCTGGTGAAGATATTCTGCGCAGAATATACAAAGCATTTTAATAAACTCCAAAGCCAGCGCGATGCCAGTCATCGGGGTTATAAATCTGAGGCTAGCAAGCTCACTACTGAGCGCGCAAATATCATTCAAGCTATCAAGGACGGAATGCCCGCCGATTTGCTAAAGGATGATCTGCTCGCGGTGACAAATCGCCTAGAAAAGCTGTCCGTAATACTTAAAGCCAAACCAAAATCAGAGCCATTGCTCCACCCAGCCATGGCACAGCGTTATCGTAAATCTATCAGTGATTTAACTGGATTGCTTAATCAAGAGGATGTACGAGGCGAAGCACATTTACACCTCAGAGGGTTAATCGAAAAGATAACCCTAACACCAATGCCAAGCAGCGATGATCTATCCATCGATCTCTATGGCTCTTTGGCAGGAATTTTAGCTATAGCTTCAAAGGAGAATGCTATGAAGAATAATGACACAGGCATAAAAAAACGGCTCAGGCAAATAGCTGTTAATGACAACTACTCAACTGAACCGTCTATAGAATTGGTAGCGGGGGCAAGATTTGAACTTACGACCTTCGGGTTATGAGCCCGACGAGCTACCAGGCTGCTCCACCCCGCATCAGAGGAAGCGCATTGTAGCGATGTGTCGAAAAATTGACAAGTCTTATTCGCGATATTTTGTATTTATTTGTATATTAATGAACATTTACAAAGAAATGCCGGACTTACAACTTCAGATATCAACAACAAAGAATGCAATTTGCAAATAAAAACACCACATACAACCCCTTCTGTACTAAAGAACTGCGTTTTTAAACCGATATGTTAAAGTATACTATCAAATAAATATAATTAACCAACAAAAGTACTATCCGTATTTAAGGAGTAGAGTTTATGAATACACAACGCCGAACCTTTTTGTCAGCCTCGATGGCTGCAGGGACTATCGCCGTTGCCGCCAGTGCAGGCATATTAGTGCCAAGCACTGTTTTAGCTGCATGGCCAGCAAAAGCATTTCAATCTAAAAAATTGAATGAGGCAATGAAAGAAATTATCGGCACTGCGACTGCCATTGACAGTAAAGATATTACCGTTGAGGCACCTGATATTGCTGAAAATGGTGCCGTTGTCTCGGTTACCGTTAAATCTAAAATCCCAAATACAGAATCCATAACTTTATTTGTTCCTGTAAATACATTCCCTCTATCAGCAAGTTATGCCATTGCTTCGAATACCGATGGTTTTGTAACGACACGGCTAAAAATGGCGAAAACGTCTGACGTTATTGCCTACATTAAAGCCGGTGGCAAGCTGTATAAAGCGAAAAAAGCCGTAAAAGTAACACTCGGTGGTTGTGGCGGTTAATAACCAGCTCACGAAATAGCTAACAAATTTAGAGGAATATATTATGGCTAAGAAAAAAATGAAGATTCGCGCCTGGACAGACGGCGGAAAAGCCACTGTAAAAGCAATTATTTTTCACCCAATGGAAACCGGTTTGCGTAAAGATAAAGCATCTGGCAAAAAGATTCCTGCAAACTACATTACAGAAGTTAAATGTGAACATAACGGCAAACTCGTTTTAACCTGCTTCTGGGGTGCTGGAGTATCAAAAAATCCATTTGTTTCATTCAGATTCAATGAGGCTAAAAAAGGAGATGCATTGAAAATATCATGGGTTTCCAATACTGGTGGAAGTGGCGCTAAAGAGATTAAAATTGGTTAATCTTTAACTCCATTCTACACATACAAAATGCCACTCAAATTAATGAGTGGCATTTTTTTTTGCCCTGAAATTATTTAGGGCATAAAAAAATGGGTGCCGAGGCACCCATTTTATTTACAACAAAAAACCTGATATTAAGGTTTAATATAATTGTAACCACGTTGCTCAAGATGAGCAATTTGGGCTACGCCAGAAGGGATAATTTCTGCATTTTCATTGATTTTGTTTTTATTGATTTTTTTACCACGAATAGTGTTTGCACAAATTTGAAACTTAACACCACGGTTAGCAAGGCCAGCAACAGTATCAGTAAAGTTATAAACTTTACCTTTTTTGTTTTTCTTGCCCATAGAACCTTCAACTAATGCGAAAGCACCACTACTGTGAGTAACAACAATAATATCAAGGTTTTTGTCGCCAACAGCGTTTAAGTGATTTTTAACGTTACGTAATGCACCAGTTGCAGAATGAATATTATTAAGATGATAAACAACTTTTTGTTTGTCATAGCCATTCTTAGCTGTACCCGCTTGAACAGCAGAGACAGTTAAACCGATTAATGCTGATGCCAGTACCAGTGCTTTAGTGATTGATAATTTCATTTATTTCTCCTCTCAGGTTTCAAAAACCTATATTTAATTTGTGTTATTGCTAACACGGTAATTACAAAAAAAATCTATCCATGAAGTAAACAATATCTGTCCATTAATTTATCAATATTTATACAGTAGTCATAAATAGTTTAAAACCCTTTTGATGATAACATTTAAAATACTGCAAATTGCATATTTTAGATTATCAGCAAATTCTAATTCAACTAAGCTCATCCGTATTTTCATAGCGCCGCAGCTTCCGCCACAGAGTTGTTTTATCTATCCCAAGAACTTTTGCAGCCTTGGTTTTCTTGCCCTGAAAACAGCTCAAAACATGGCTGATATATTCTTCTTCCAGCTCAACCAGAGAAACAAATTCTTCATTAGAAAACTGTAGAATTCCTTTCGTGTCATCAACCTGCCTATCATTGTGCCAATTCAAAATTGGCCCATCAGCTAAAATAATACTTCGCTCAACCGCATTACGAAGCTCCCTGACATTACCTATCCAGGTCGCATTGCAGATACGGTTTAAGGATACACTATCAAAACCCTGCACTTTCCTGTTATAGCGTTCAGAAAATTCGTTTACAAAAGCCTCAACCAAGCTGGGAATGTCTTCACGACGCTCATCCAGAGATGGAACAGTAACAGAAACAACGCTCAACTGATTATAGAAATCTGTCCTTAACTTACCCTCCTGTAAAAGCTCATCCATTTCATAATTACTTGCAGCAATAAGCCTTACGTCAACATTAATTTTATTACTACTGCCCACTCGATGAATATATTTTTCATCCAGTGAGCGCAATAATTTCACTTGCATGTTATCTGAAATATTACTTATTTCATCTAAAAATAATGTCCCGCCATTTGCCTGTTCAATTAGCCCTTTCATGTTTAAGGTTGCATCGTTGACGCCATGCTGAACATGGCCAAACATTTCACGTTGAAAGACAGTTTCATTAACCCGGCCACAATCAACGCTAATAAACGGTTTGCTTTTGCGCGGACTCTGTTCATGTAATGCACAGGCAACAAGCTCTTTACCAGTACCAGGCTCTCCTAGGATAAGCGCGCTACAGTCAACTTCGGCAAGTTTATCAATGGTATCAAATAATAGTTTCATTGCCGGTGTATCACCAATTAAACCAAAGCGATTACGCTTGGAACCTAATTGCCGTTTTAATAATTTATTCTCATTACTAATTTGAACCGCTTTGAATGTTCGCTCGATCATTATTTGCAACTCGTTAAAGTCAAATGGCTTTTTAATAAAATCACTTGCTCCACGTTTCATTGCTTCCACAGCATTTTCAACGGAAGAATAACCAGTCATAACCAACACAGGAATATCAATATCGATTTGCCTTAGCTCACTTAGTAAAGTAAAGCCATTCATACCTGGCATACGTAAATCGGTAATAACAATATCTGCCCCAACCTGTGAAAATTTATTCAAACATGCTTCGGCATCGGTAAATATCTGGCAAGCATAAGCTGCATTATCACAATTACGTTTCATTACTTTACCAGTGATAACGTCGTCATCAACAAACATAATTCTTAAGGGTTTATTTGACATGATTTACCTCACTAGAGTCTTCTAAATCTACTGCATTGACAGTCTTATTCTTACTATTAAATGATGGAGATTTTTCATTACAACTCACAGCCTTAACCGGTAGCACGATACTCACTTTAACCCCACAAGGAATGACTTTTTCAATATTAATCGTACCACCATGGCGTTTTACAATTCCATAACTTACAGACAAACCCAGGCCAGTGCCTTCGCCTTCCTGCTTGGTTGTAAAGAAGGGATCAAATACTTTTGAAACATTATTATTGTCAATCCCCTTGCCATTATCCAGAATCTCGATATGTACAAATTTATTTGCAATATAAGCAGAAGCAAAAATATTGCTGCCTTCAGGGGAAGCTTGAATAGCATTGAGGATAATATTAACAAGCACCTGCTGTAACATATTAGGATCACCCATCATCATTAATGGTGACTGTACCTGGGTTACCATATGGATCTGAGCTGTTTCAATACGGTGATGCAGTAACGATAACGTTTCGTTTAGTAATTCACTCATATCAAACTCTTTAAATTGCGGCTCATTTTCTTTTGCGAAATTTAAAATACCCTGAACAATATTGGCACAACGTTTTACTTCTTTTTGCAATAATTGCATATCACTCACTGCTTGCTGATTTTCTACCTGAATTTCATCTTCAACCAGACGGGCAAGAGAACTAATATTCATTAGTGGATTATTAATTTCATGTCCAATACCAGCCGCTAACTGGCCTATCGATGCCAAACGCTCGGATTGACAAACAGCTCGCTCTGCTTTGTCTCGCTCATCCTCGGCTTTTTCCAGACACGTAACCAGGTAATTAAAGGCTCGACCAGCAAAGCCTATTTCATCTTTGGCATTCGCGTCACAGCGAACGGCATGCTCGCCATCAGCATAACGGGTGATAATACTCGCGAGCATATGGACTGGCTTCGCCAGCTGAAACGCAGCCCATACCGCGACAACTAAACTGACACCCAGTAAAAAAATCAGCAAAGTCCAGATCGAATTACGCATATTTTTAATAGGAGCCAGTACAAAATCGGTTGCAACCTCAATAACAATAAGCCAACGGGTGTCTTTATTCGGATAAGGAAACACATTACGATAAAAAAACATTCTGCCATCGTCTTTATAGAGTGATCCATAACTCTTTGAATTACGTACTAACAGCCATTCTTGAGGGGTAAATTCTGTTGATAAACGATGTTGGCTACCCACCTGGTTTGCAAAACGCTTACTGGTATCCTTATGATACAAATAAATACCATCTCTCTGAGGGTCTTCACTCACCTCTACAATATAGGCACTACCTGGATGACCAGCGAGCGCGGCTTCCATCGTTGAGTCAACGCGTTGCCCCCACATATTAACAATTAATACACCTTCGATCTGTTCAAGTTCATCTTTTATCGGCACTGAGTAACGAACCATCGCCGGGCAAAAATCTGCACCTGGCACGACCTGCCCAAGTTCAAAATTTGACATTACAACTTTATTATCACCCTTAATAGCATCTTTAAAAAAAGGACGACTAGACTGATTTGCAACATACATTCGCTTTTTTTCTGCATCAAAACGCTTAGCTTCGACCGGCTTGCCCTCTTTAACTTTTACCAGTGTTTTGCCGTTTGTATCTAAAAATCGAAGTGCCTGGATACTTGTGACTGAATGCTGGTAATTTAAAAAGAACTGCTCAAGCTCTTCAGCACGTTGCTTGTAAAGGGCGGGATTTTTACGATAAGCATCGAGAGAGTTACTGGACGAGAAATTTCTAACAGCTGGAACACGTGCTAAACCATTTGCTATGGCTTTTTGGCTATTAAGAATAATGAGCACCTCGCCTGCCATTTTATCAAGTTTGGTATGCAGCTCAGATTCAGTGCGCTGCGTTATCTCATCTTCCATTCTATCCACCGCACCAAACAGCAAAACCAGTAATGGAATAGTCGTCAGTAAGGATAAAACTAGAAAAAATTTAACTCGAAGGGACATAAACTCTCACTTTAGTTGCATTATGCAACGAGTTTAGCAATTCTCACGATTGATTAGAAGTTACACAATTAAATTCCACTACGATGGTTGCAAAATGCATTGCATTTTATTTTATAGTGAAATTACAGTGACTTACGATGTAACAAAGGAAAAACAAGGTGGCGGAATATAAAAGATGGGAAGGCAAATACGACAAATAAGCTAATAAAAATAGCATAAAACTCCCAGTCCTGGCTGTGAGTGATACCCATTGTTTTCTGCTCAAGCCCACTGGCAAATAAAACGCTTAAAACAGCAAAAGTAAGCCATTCAAGTAAACGCATCCAGATACGCTTTGCGCCGCCAAAAGGCGGGGCGAACAAAATAAAAAAACGCTCGCTTATCCAGGGTAAATTGGCCAGAAGAAATGAAACGCCTAATATCAGATATATACTGCTTGTCATTTGCGAAGCTTAACAGATATTAACTGGCATTCACTACTTTTAAGCAAAGACTTAGCAATGAATCTGGAAACAAACCAATCAACAGAACAAAAATAGCATTCAGGCTAATCAGTACCGACATATCTTTTGAACAACGAATCGTTTCACTCGTTTCTGATTTATCAAAGTACATGATTTTAATAACGCGCAAGTAGTAAAAGGCACCAATGATTGAAAAGAACACACTGGCTATGGCAAGCCAAACCATATCAACGGCAATCACTTCACGTAATACAGAGAGCTTAGCCCAGAATCCCAGGAAGGGTGGTACACCAGCCATTGAGAACATCAAGATCATCATCAAAAAGGCATACCAGGGACTTCGCTCATTTAAGCCTTTAAAATCGTCCAGTTTTTCTGCTTCGAAACCTTTGCGGCTTAAAAGAATGATCATGCCGAAAGACCCGAGTGACATAAGCGTGTAAGTAATAGTATAGAACATTGAAGCCGACACACCGGCCTGGGTTCCTGTTGTAACGCCTAACATTAAGAAACCAATATGAGAAATTGTCGAATAGGCTAGCATACGTTTGATATTAATTTGAGCAATCGCAACAATATTACCAACCGCCAGCGACAGCAATATTAGTAAGATTAAAATATCCTGCCACTGCGCCATTACCGAGCCCAGGCCATCAATCAATAAACGCATCAGCATTGCAAAGGCTGCAAGCTTAGGAGCCGAACCAATAAACAAGGTTACCGCTGTTGGTGCACCATGATAAACATCGGGAACCCACATATGAAAGGGTACCGCACCCAATTTAAACGCAACACCAATCATCAGGAAGACAATTCCAAATACCAGGACCAGTTGGTCACTCACTTTGGGGGCTTGTTCACTGATAACAGCCAAATCAAGGCTACCGGTAATACCATAGATCATCGACATTCCGTACAGCAACATACCGGAAGCAATCGCACCCAGTACAAAATATTTCATTGCCGCTTCTGATGCCTGGGCAGAATCACGATGCAGCGCAACCAGTGCGTATAGAGACAATGAAAGTAGCTCTAAGCCAAGGTAAATCGTTAAGAAATTATGCGCCGAGATAAGAATCATCATACCTAATACTGCAAATAAGCCTAGAACATAAAATTCACCTTTAAATAAATCACGGTCTTTCAAATAATCTTTGGCATATAAGAAAACCGTAAAGGTAGCAATATAAATTGCAATTTTAAGCACATCAGCTATGCCATCGCGCACAAAAGTATCACTAAAAGTTAAAACCGGTTCACCAACAAAAGTCGCAATAGTAATTAAAACGGCAATAACCAGTGTTGCCTGAGATAGCATATAGGTTGCGCCACGGTTTGATTTACTTAAAAACAAATCCACGACTAAAATAATGCAAGCCATGGTTAATATAAATATTTCCGGCAGCGCGGGCATTAAATCAGGGGTTTCAAAACTCATTATATTAATCTCTTTAACACTATTTTAATTAATTTTAGATTGCATAACATGTTGCAATAAATTTTCAACGCTTGGGCCCATTATTTCCAGTAGCGGCGCTGGATATAAACCAAAGAATAATACCGCAGCAGCTAAAATACTTAAGATTAAAAGCTCACGGCCATTTACATCAGTGAGATTGGCAACCTTTTCATTCGCTACATCACCAAACAACACCCGTTTCACCATCCATAAGGTATAGGCCGCACCGATAATTAAAGTTAACGCTGCAGCAAAGGCATACCAGAAGTTCGCTTTAAAGGCACTTAAGATAACCATAAACTCACCAACAAAACCGGAGGTTCCAGGCAGCCCTGCATTGGCCATTGAAAATAAAACCATAAAGGCAGCAAACACCGGCATGGTATTAACTACGCCACCATAATCACTAATATTTCGTGAGTGCATGCGATCATACATAACGCCTACACAGAAGAACATTGCCGCCGAGATAAAACCATGCGATACCATTTGAACAATCGCACCTTCAATCCCCATCGCTGCACCAGAGAGGCTACTATCTTTTGAAGCAATGCCAAAAATAATAAAGAAACCTAAGGTAACAAACCCCATGTGGGATATAGATGAATAGGCGATAAGTTTTTTCATATCTTGCTGGGCTAAGGCAACAAACCCAATATAAACCACAGCAATAAGTGACAATGCAATCATCAACCAGTCAAGGTAGCTACTGGCATCGGGGGTAATCGGTAAAGAAAAACGTAAAAAACCATAAGCACCAAGCTTTAACATAATGGCCGCTAGTATAATCGAACCACCGGTTGGAGCTTCAACGTGAGCATCCGGCAACCATGTGTGCACAGGGAACATTGGAATCTTCACAGCAAACGCAAGCAGGAAGGCGATAAAAATAAGTATTTGTGCATCCAGATCTAACTTGAAGGCATGGAAATCTAAAATTTCAAAACTACCTGCCTGCACCGCCAGATATAACAATGCGACCAGCATAAAGACCGAACCAAAAAAAGTATAAAGGAAAAACTTAATTGTTGCATAAACCCGGCGTGGTCCACCCCAGATACCAATAACAATAAACATTGGTATTAGCATAGCTTCCCAAAATACATAAAAAACGGCGGCATCAAGTGCGGCAAAAACGCCAATCATTAGCCCTTCCATGATAAGGAAAGCAGCCATATATTGCGCAACACGTGTTTTAATAACATCCCAACCAGCAAGTACAACCAACACAGTTGTAAAGGAAGTTAAAATAATTAATGGCAACGATATACCGTCGATGCCAAGATGATAATTAATGTTAAAACGTTCAATCCAGGAAACATTTTCTACAAACTGCATCGTTGCAATTTGAGTATTAAATTCCGTATATAAAGGCAAAGATAGTAAAAATGTTGCAAGCGCAATGACAAGTGTAAGCACTTTAGCTTCTACTGCATTTTTATCGCCACCGGTTGCCAATACCAATATGCCACCAAATACTGGTGTCCAGATAACTAAACTTAAAAGAGGCCAATCCATAAACATTTAAAACAACCTTTATTTATATTAACTTATGTACATATATTGCTAGTAAACCAACCAAACCTAAAATCATGGCGAAAGCATATGTGTAAAGATAACCCGTTTGCATACGGCGCATAATTAATGAAATCCAGCCAATTGTTTTTGCTGAACCATTTACAATAAATCCATCGATTAATTTCATATCAATGTATTGCCATAAAAATTTACCCAGACCACGACTACCACCCGCAAAGACAATTTCATTAAACCGGTCAAAACCGTATTTATTCACAAAGATACTATGTAGCAAAGAAAACTTTTGCTGAATCACCGCAGGGAGATCTGGACGTTTCATATAGAGGAACCAGGCCGTACCAACACCCCCTAAAGCCAGCCAGAACGGTAAGGTAAAGATAGAATGCAACATCATCGCAAACGGTATAGATTCACCTTCATGGAAGTGTGTCGCGAGTTCTCCTAGAACGTCATGCTGTGGTAAAACAAAAATTGCGTCACCAAAAAACTTGCCAAAAGCCATATCACCAACATACATATAACCAATGATGACAGAAGGTATGGCTAATAAAATTAGTGGCAAGGTGACTACCCATGATGGTTCATGTAAATGTGAACGAGTATGTTCATCCATGCGCTCTTTACCATGGAAAACAAGGAAGTACATACGGAAGCTATACAGAGCCGTAATAAATACACCGGCAAGAACCGCTATATAGGCGTAGGTATGCCCTGGAGTTGATGACTGCGCAACCGCTTCAATAATAGAATCTTTTGAGAAAAAACCAGCAAAGCCTGGTGTACCAATTAAAGCTAATGAACCAATTAATACGGTAATCCAGGTAATCGGTAGGTACTTACGTAGGCCGCCCATCTTGCGCATGTCCTGCTCATGATGCATGGCAATAATAACCGAACCGGCACCGAGGAATAATAAGGCTTTAAAGAAGGCATGTGTCATTAAGTGGAAAACCGCGGCACCATAAGCTGATGCGCCTAAGGCGACTGTCATATAACCTAGTTGAGATAAAGTAGAATAAGCAACAACCCGTTTAATATCATTTTGCACCAGGCCTAAGAAACCCATAAACAAGGCTGTTGTCGCACCAATAATCATAACAAAACTTAATGCCGTGGTGGAAAGCTCAAACAATGGCGACATACGCGCAACCATAAAGATACCCGCTGTTACCATCGTTGCAGCATGGATTAAGGCAGAGATAGGCGTTGGGCCTTCCATTGAATCAGGTAACCAGACATGTAAAGGAACTTGCGCCGATTTACCCATGGCACCAATAAATAATAAAATACAAATAACGGTCAACACCGACCATTCCTGACCAGGGAAAATACTCATGGTTAGGTTATTTACGCTCTCTACATTGTTAAACACCATTGCATAATCAAGGCTACCGAAATACATCAGTATCGCTGCGATACCAAGCAAGAAACCAAAGTCGCCAACACGGTTAACGAGGAAGGCTTTTAAATTTGCATAAATTGCCGTTGGTTTTTTATACCAGAAACCAATTAACAAATATGAAACAAGGCCAACCGCTTCCCAACCAAAGAATAACTGCATAAAGTTATTCGACATAACCAGCATTAACATTGAAAAAGTAAATAAAGCAATATAACTGAAGAAACGTTGATAACCATCATCGTCCTTCATATAGCCAATGGTATAAATGTGTACCATTAATGAAACAAAGGTAACCACCACCATCATCATCGCAGTAAGTTTATCGACCAAGAAACCCACTTCAAAACGTACGCCATCACTGACCATCCAGGTATAAACAGCCTCATTAAATGTAGCGCCGCCGTCAATTACAATATATTTGAAAACGTACAAGGATAAAACGCTGGCAATTGCCACACCGGCAATGGCTGCAACATGGGCACCGGTTCGACCGACAACCTTGCCAAATAAACCAGCAATGATTGAACCGACTAGCGGTGCAAGTACTACCCACAAATAAACTGTTTGCATATCTTCAAACACAATAAAGCCCTTTAACTATTTACCCGTTGAGGGAATCTAATTCTTCTACATTGATTGTTCGTTTATTACGGAACAATACAACCAGAATGGCCAAACCAATGGCCGCTTCAGCTGCCGCTACCGTTAAAATAAAGAATACGAACACTTGCCCGGCCACATCACCAAGGTAATATGAAAAAGCAATAAAGTTAGTATTTACAGCCAGCAACATCAATTCAATCGACATTAATATAATAATGACGTTTTTTCTATTCAGAAAAATACCAGCAACACTAATACTAAAAAGTATCGCGCTAAATATTAAATAATCTGATAATGCCATTTTTATTCTCTTTTAATTACTTTAACTAAGTTATTCATTGTTTATCTATTAATACTGCTTATTTCTTCGCTTCGGTTTCCATTTCAACAATGCGCATACGATCAGCTCGTTTCACCGCAACTTGTTGCACAGGATCCTGCCGTTTTATACCTGGGCGTCGACGATGCGTTAATGCAATGGCCGCAATAATAGCCACCACCAGGATAACCGAAGCAATTTCAAACGGGTACACATAAACGGTATACATAACCCGGCCTAACTCTCGAATATTACTATAATCGGCTGCATGTCGTGTCGGTTCCATAAATTGTTCTAAACCAAAGTGTGCCGGCCCGACGGCCATAACCAATAAAACAGCAAGGCCAACCGCAACCAGTAAACCAATAGGTAAATAACGAATAAACCCAGCTCGTAATTGCGCAATATTGATATCTAGCATCATTACCACAAACAGGAATAACACCATTACGGCACCAACATACACCAGCACCAGTGTAATCGCTAAAAACTCCGCTTCCAGCATTAACCAAACGCCTGCTGCCATAAAAAACGTTAGTACTAAAGACAATGCCGCTTGAATAGGATTTTTTGCAGTAATAACCATCAGACTGCTCGCGATGGTTAGTGAAGCAAAAACATAAAATATAAATTGTTCTACAGACATTTTAGTTACCGATACTGTGAGTCATTTGAACGCGCCATTGCGATATTCGTTTCGTACTTATCGCCAACAGCAAGTAATTTTTCTTTAGTCATATATAAGTCACCACGAACTTCTCCGTGGTACTCGTAAATATGTGTTTCAACTATTGAGTCAACAGGACACGACTCTTCACAATAGCCACAAAAAATACATTTTGATAAGTCAATATCGTAGCGAGTAGTTCGACGTGACCCATCATCGCGTTGCTCAGACTCAATCGTAATAGCAAGTGCCGGGCAAACAGCCTCACACAATTTACATGCTATACAACGCTCTTCACCATTTGGGTAACGACGCAATGCATGCAAACCACGAAAGCGTGGCGAAATGGGTGCTTTTTCTTCTGGATATTGCAAGGTGAACTTACGCGCAAAGAAATACCGCCCGGTAAGCTGCAAGCCTTTTAATAATTCAACCAGAAATAAACTTTTAATAAATGCTTTCATTATTTTAATTCCGCCCCACCTAGTTCCACCAAGGTGGCAAACCTGCCAATATAAAAATACCAACCACTAAAATCCAGACGATGGTAACCGGGATAAACACTTTCCAACCCAAACGCATAATTTGGTCATAACGATAACGTGGGAAGGTTGCTCTGAACCACAAGAAGAAGAACATAAAGAATGCCGTTTTTGCCAGGAACCAGATCATACCGGGCACCCAGGCAAACCACGCTTCTAAATTAAGCGACACGCCAAACAAACTAAAGTTAATGCCATCAAATGGTGACAACCAGCCACCCATAAACATAATGGCCGCAAGCGCCGAGATTAAAATCATATTGGCATATTCAGCCAGGAAGAAGACCGCAAAGGTCATACCCGAATATTCAACATGGAAGCCCGCTACAATTTCAGATTCGCCTTCAGCGACATCGAATGGAGCACGATTAGTTTCAGCAACACCGGAAATAAAGTAAATAATAAACAGCGGAAACAGCGGCAACCAGAACCAGCTAATAAAACCCATACCCGCCTGTGCTTCAACGATGTCACCAAAGTTCATACTTTGTGCCGCCATTAACACACCCACCAGCGAGAACCCCATGGCAATTTCATAAGAAACGATTTGCGCTGCCGAGCGCATAGCACCCAATAAAGCATACTTAGAGTTAGATGCCCAACCCGCAACAATAACGCCATAAACACCGATGGAAGTGATCGCTAAAATAAACAGTAATGACGCATCCACATCAGCCAAAACTGTCGTAGCATCAAATGGAATAACCGCCCAGGCAGCAAGTGCCGGCGCAAGTGAAAGAACAGGTGCAATAATAAACAGAAACTTATTCGCCCCGGTCGGGATAATAATTTCCTTAAACATTAATTTCATTGCATCTGCAATTGGCTGCCCCAGCCCCCACATCTTAAAGCCAAAGAAACCGACAATGGTTGGCCCCATACGCACTTGCATGGCACCGATAATTTTACGCTCTGCATAGGTAAAATAGGCAACCGCTAGCATTAACGGCACCATAATAATAACTATCTTAATTAAGATAATAATTACCGGCACCACTGGTTCCGGTAAAAAACTTAAGAAAAATAAACTTAACCAATCAAACATATTATTAACTCGTGTTAACTCTTATAATTTTAGCTTGCTGTAATTTCCAAACTGCCATAGCTGTCTGCTAGGTCGTTTGTCTCTTTAATTGAGGTTGCAACTAAGGCACAGTTTTCCGCAACACCATCATCGACAATAACGGGCAAATTTATCGCACTGCCATTTTGAGTAACTTTTGCGTTACCACCTTGTTCTAAACCTTGTTGTTTTGCTAATGCCGGACTAATAATAATACTCGCATTGGCAGAATCTTTGGTTGCCTGTAATGCCTGCGAACGACGCACCAGAGTGTCGACTGAATAGATTGGTAAAAACCCGACTCGCTCAATACCTGATACATTCATGTCGATAGAGGCAGGACAAGGCCATTGATATTCTGTTTGTTCTGCCGCCGCGGTTTTGCTTTGTATTTCTGTATGCACTTCGGCAATGCTTACAAAATCGAAACCATCAAGCTCAAACAAATTACCTAATACACGCAGCACTTTCCAACCAGGACGAATTTCTGCTTCGGCCGTTACACTGGCGCTAAAGTTTTGCCATGTTCCCTGCGCGTTTACAAAACTGCCGCTGGTTTCAGTAAAGGCTGTAATTGGTAATAAAACATCGGCATATGATTTCATTGCATCGGTTGCAAACGTGCTAAAGCTCACCACAAAATCAGAATCGGTTACCGACTGTATTGCTCTGGAAGGCGATGCACAATCGAACTCGGGTTCAATATTAAATAATAAATAGGCATTGAGCGTATCGTCCAGCATACGATAAGCATCGAGGCCCTCGGTTACGTTAGAAGCCGCAATGCCTCGATGCGACACCGCGCCAGCTAACCATGCACCAGCAGAGTTAGCCCCATCTGTTAATTCACTTAAACCACAACCGGCAAGTTTCGCAACCGCAAAACTTAAGGCCCGCAAGCTGGAAAAATTACTTTGCAAGCTCGCTTGTGTCCCTAAAATAACAGCCGTGTTTTCAGCTTCGTATAATGACTTAGCAATGGCCGCATGTGCATCACTTACCGATGCTTTGCTGATTAGTTTGTCCAACCCGGCTAAATCAACCGCTTTAGCCCCTAAATCGATTAAAGCTTTTGCAACAGCGGCCAAATCCTGTGCCATTTGTGATGGCGCACTGATTACTTTTGTTTCAAGGCCAAAATTAAAATCATAATCCAGAGGGTTGATGGCCATCATCGTTGCGCCTTTGCGACTTGCTTTGCGTAAACGATGTGCTGCTATCGGTTGGTCTTTTCGAATATACGAGCCAACCAGTAATGCCGCATTCACATTTTCTAAATCGGCAATATTGCTATTCAGCGCAGGATACAACGATGCACTTGTCTGGTCGCTAAAATCTGACTGTCTTAAGCGGTGATCGATATTATTAATACCTAGGCCACGAAGCAGCTTTTGCAATAAGTACATTTCTTCGGTTGTTGCGTTTGGTGAAATCAAACCACCTATTTTATCAACACCATCTTTTTCGATAACGGTTTTTAAACCTTCAACGGCATAATTCAATGCTGTTTGCCAATCGACAAACTTCCACTGCTCACCCTGTTTAATCATGGGCTGTTCTAATCGGTCAGCACTTTGTAAACCTAAATAACTATAACGATCCCGATCCGACAACCACATTTCATTGATCGATTCATTTTCTTTCGGTAACACCCGCATCACTTCGTTACGACGCGTTTCAACAATTACATTCGAGCCAATGCAGTCATGCGCTGCAATGCTTTCTGATTTTGTATTTTCCCATGGTCGGCCATGGTAACGATAAGGTTTTGAGGTTAAAGCACCAACCGGACATAAGTCGACAACGTTACCTGACATTTCAGAATCCACCGTGCGTGCAACGTAGGTTGCAATACGCATATCCTCGCCTCGACCGGTTGCACCTAATTCCATAATGCCCGCTATTTCCTGACCAAAACGAACACAACGAGTGCAATGAATACAACGCGTCATTTCTGTTGCTATTAATGGCCCAATGTCTTTATCTGCAACAACCCGTTTACGTTCGGTATAACGTGAGCTGGAATTACCAAAGCCCATGGCAATATCCTGTAATTCGCATTCGCCACCCTGGTCACAGATAGGGCAATCAAGCGGATGGTTAATAAGTAAAAACTCCATCACACTTTGCTGTGCTTCTAATGCACGCGGGGAGTGAGTAAAAACTTTCATGCCATCTGTTACTGGCGTAGCGCAAGCTGGCAAAGGTTTGGGAGCTTTTTCTACTTCAACTAGGCACATGCGACAGTTAGCCGCAACCGATAACTTTTTGTGGTAGCAAAAACGTGGAATAGTAATACCGGCTTCATCGGCAGCTTCGATAAGCATTGCACCATCAGCAACTTGAAGAGGTATACCATTAATTTCAATATTAGCCATACTGTTCTCTAACCTTACGCTTTACTGCCAAACTGACACTTACCGTGATCAATATGATATTGAAACTCATCACGATAGTGCTTTAAGAAACTTTGTACCGGCATTGCCGCAGCATCACCTAATGCACAAATGGTTCGCCCTGCAATACGAGTTGCAACGCTGTCGAGTAATTCTAAATCTTCCTGTTTACCATGACCGTGCTCAATACGATGCATTACACGAGATAACCAACCAGTGCCTTCGCGACAAGGTGTGCATTGCCCGCAGGATTCTTCATGGTAAAAATGTGAAAGCCTAGCTAAAACACCAACCATACAGGTTGTTTCGTCCATAACGATAACCGAACCCGCACCTAACATTGAACCGGCTTTGGCTATCGAGTCGTAATCCATATCCATCTCCATTGCAATTTCTGCTGGCAGGACAGGTACCGAAGAGCCACAGGGTATCACCGCTTTAAAGGTATGGCCGTCGCGAATGCCACCGGCCATTTCCAGTAATTTTGAAAACGGTGTTCCCATTGGTACTTCAAAGTTACCCGGATTATTCACATGACCCGAAACACAAAATAATTTAGTGCCGCCATTATTCGGTTTACCTTTTTCAAGGAACCATTTACCACCTTTTTCTAAAATAACGGGAACCGAGGCTAAACTTTCAGTGTTGTTAATGGTGGTTGGCCGACCGTACAAACCAAAACCCGCTGGGAACGGTGGTTTAAAACGTGGTTGACCTTTTTTCCCTTCAAGTGATTCCAGTAATGCTGTTTCTTCGCCACAAATATAGGCACCTGCACCAAGATGTGAATATAAATCAAAGTCGATACTCGAACCTTTTATATCAGCACCCAGTAAACCGGCTTTATAGGCTTCTTTGAGTGCATCTTCAAATCGCGAGAACGGTTCCCAGAACTCACCACGAATATAGTTATAACCTTTTGTAGCACCAATCACATAACCGGCAATCGCCATGCCTTCGATTAACTGGTGCGGGTTGTAACGCAAAATATCTCGGTCTTTACAGGTACCCGGCTCACCTTCGTCCGAGTTACAAACAATATATTTTTGACCGGGTGCCGTGCGCGGCATAAAGCTCCACTTTAAACCAGTAGGGAAACCAGCGCCGCCACGACCACGTAATGCCGACAATTTAAGCTCTTCAATAATTTCTTCGGGCGGTGTTTTTTCTTTAAGAATCTTTTGCCAAACAGAATAACCACCGACACTTTTATAACTTTCCAGTGTATACGGCTTATCTAAATGCAGGGTACGAAAACAGGTTTCGCCAACTAAGTTAGCAGCACTCATTATTCCCCTCCCCGTCTATTGTTTATTTTTAGTATTTGCATTTTATTCTTAATATTTTGTTTGTTTGGATTAATCTAAACTATCAAGCAGTTTATCTATTTTTTCTGGTGTTAAATTCTCATGATAGTTTTCACCAATTTGCAGCATCGGTGCATTCACACAGGCGCCTAAACATTCCACTTCTTTTAATGAAAATTTTCCGTCTTCGGTTATTTCACCAAAGCCGATACCTAATTTGTTTTTCAAATGGCCAACAATTTCATCCGAACCACATAACATGCATGAAATATTAGTACAGACGCAAATTTTATGTTTACCAACTGGTTTTAATTCGTACATTGAATAAAAACTAGCAACTTCGTATACAGCAATGGATTCCATTTCTAAATATTCTGCAACCGCGTCGATAAGGTCATTGTTTAAGTAACCAGCATTTTGATCTTGCGCAATTCGCAGTGCAGACATCACCGCAGACTGTTTTTTATCTGCTGGATATTTTGCTATCCAGCTGTCGATATCTTTTCTTGATGCTTCGCTTAAAAGCTCAACTTTATTATTGCTATGTTTGCGTAACATCATCGGTCAATTTCTCCAAACACGATATCCATCGTACCAATTACAGCAACCACATCGGCAAGCATATGCCCTTTGGTCATTTCATTCATTGCGGCTAAATGCGCAAAACCTGGCGCACGTATTTTTAAACGGTAAGGTTTATTTGCACCATCCGAAACAAGATAAGTCGCAAACTCACCTTTAGGATGCTCAATCGCGGTATACACTTCACCTTTAGGTAAAGTAAAACCTTCTGTAAACAATTTAAAGTGATGAATTAAAGATTCCATATCACCTTTCATATGCTCACGACTTGGTGGCGTTAATTTGTGGTCTTCTAACATCACCGGACCCGGATTCTGACGTAGCCAGTTAATGCATTGCTTAATAATTCGGTTAGATTGACGCATTTCTTCAACACGGATCAAATACCGGTCGTAGCAATCACCTTCAACACCCACTGGAATATCAAAATCAACTTTATCGTAAACTTCATAAGGTTGTTTTTTACGTAAATCCCATTCGATACCGGAACCACGTAACATTGGGCCGGTAAAACCAAGGTTCATTGCACGTTCAGGCGAAACAACCGCAATACCAACGGTACGTTGTTTCCATATACGATTATCGGAAAGTAAGGTTTCGTATTCATCAATACAAGTTGGGAAGCGATTGCTAAAGTCTTCAATAAAATCAAGCAATGAACCACCACGCGCTTTATTCAAGCTTTCGGTTTGTTGCTCATTACGATATTTTGTTTTCTTTTCAAAGCGCGGCATACGTTCAGGTAAATCACGATACACACCACCAGGGCGGTAATAAGCCGCATGCATACGTGCACCAGATACCGCTTCGTACATGTCCATTAAATCTTCACGTTCACGGAAGGCATAAAGGAAAACCGTCATGGCACCAATATCGAGTGCATGGGTGCCTATCCACATTAAGTGATTAAGTATACGAGTGATTTCATCAAACAAGACACGAATATATTGCGCCCGCTCCGGCGCCTCAACGCCGAGTAATTTTTCCAGCGATAAAACATAACCATGTTCGTTACACATCATTGACACGTAATCGAGTCTATCCATATAAGGTATGGTTTGATTATAAGGTTTACTCTCGGCTAGTTTTTCAGTGGCACGATGTAACAAACCAACATGAGGATCGGCGCGTTCAATCACTTCGCCGTCCATCTCTAATACAAGCCGTAATACACCATGCGCCGCAGGATGCTGTGGACCAAAGTTAAGTGTATAGTTTTTAATCTCAGGCATCGCCATCCCCTGCTTTATTGGCTTCTGCACCTGAAATAGCATTCAGAGCAAGTGCGGCTTCACGTTCTGCATAGCGATGGTCGTCGCGAATAATACGCGGTGTATTCACCCGAGGGTCGATTGAAACAGGTTGGTAAATAACACGCTTAGCCTCTTCGTCATAACGCATTTCAACATTGCCTGTAAGCGGGAAGTCTTTGCGGAACGGATGACCGATAAAACCATAGTCGGTTAAAATACGGCGTAAGTCTGGGTGACCATCAAATACAATGCCGAATAAATCAAACGCTTCACGTTCAAACCAGTCTGCCCCACTCCAGATATCAATCACGGAGTCCACCACCGGCGGCTCACCATCTAAAAATGTTTTAACTCGAATGCGGTGATTATTTTTAATGGATAGCAATTGATAAGCAACCGCATAACGTGGCCCTTCCCATTGCGAATCATCGTAAGCACTGTAATCCACACCACATATATCAACGGCTTGTTCGCAATAAAAAGCGGCATCGTCATGGAGTATTTGGCAAACGTCATGTAAATCATCGTGATTAGCAATAACATTAACTTCGTTAAACGCAACCGTCACTTCGGTGACCTTGCCATTTAAGGTTTTACGCAAGCTTTCTGCTAATTTATTATAGTATTCAGACATAAGTTTTATCGTTAGTTAAATAAGATTTTAAGCTCGGTTCATAACACTGCTGCGACGTATTTTGTTTTGTAACTGTAAAATACCATAGAGCAAAGCTTCTGCCGTTGGTGGGCAGCCAGGGACATAAATATCAACCGGTACAATGCGGTCACAACCACGTACAACCGCGTAAGAATAATGATAATAGCCGCCGCCATTCGCACATGAACCCATTGAGATAACCCAACGTGGTTCGGCCATCTGGTCATAAACTTTGCGCAATGCAGGCGCCATTTTATTTACTAAGGTACCCGCCACAATCATGACATCGGACTGACGAGGACTAGGCCGAAAGATAATACCCATGCGATCCATATCGTAACGAGCTGCCGCAGCATGCATCATTTCTACCGCGCAACAGGCTAAACCAAACGTCATTGGCCACATCGAACCGGTTCTTGCCCAATTCACCATGGCATCCATATTGGTGGTAAAGAAACCTTGTTGAGTTAAACTTTTTTCGATAACACGACCCGGCTCCGGGTTTTGTGCATCAAGCGGTTTAATTGTTTCGTCGGTAAAAGTACCTTCAACAATATTGTCAGTGGCTAACATTTTTGAATCTGCTCCCATTTTCGAAACTATTCCCATTCAAGGGCACCCTTCATCCACTCATAGATAAAGCCAATGACTAAAATACCCAGGAACATCACCATGGCAAGGTAACCAAACAGACCGATTTCTTCAAGCACAACCGCCCAGGGAAACATAAATGCAATTTCTAAATCGAAAATAATAAAAAGGATGGCGACCAGATAGTAACGAACGTCGAATTTTAATCGTGAGTCTTCAAAAGCCTCAAAGCCACATTCATAAGGTGAATTTTTTTCGGCATCCGGTTTTACGTTGCCCGTAAAAAAACTTAGGCTAAAGCCTAATGCAATCATGACACCGCCAACCGCCAGGCCAACGATAATAAACATGAGCACTGGTAAATAATTTGCCAGCATTTGGTCGCTCCCCCCTTAATGAACATGTCGGTAGCTATATTGCTACTAATAATTTCTTCATACATGTTAGTTTTTAGTGCCAAGCAGTGTAGGCGTACCGTGGTTATGTGTCAAGCATACCAAAAGAGATATTTTATAATAAAATCAATGTATTACGTTATTTTAGGGAGGTATAAAAAATTTCAGTTCTAAATTATTAGTAAAATTTATAGAGACTGTTTGAGTGTGCGGGCTATATTAACATATACTAATTTAGATTTAGTTTAAAAAACTCAAAGTAACATCAGCTAAATTGCAACACGTGATTGTAAATTTAACTTTATACTAAATCTAAGCCACAAATGTTTTAACCGTTATCTTTTCTAATTACAGCTTTTTAGTTTCATTGTGCAACCACACTCTTAAATACGATCACGTTTCGGTTCTTTCCATTCTCAATTCAAGTTTTAATGCTGCGTTGTTTTGTCCTAGTTTGGTAAAGGCCCTAAAAATTTCATTTTCGTTAAATTTAAGTTTCATAGCCCGTCTCTATTTTATAAACATATCATGCGGAACATAATAGTCACTTTCAAATTCATCCGGCACAGTAATAATTAACGGGATAGGTTCTTTTAAATCGACTTTTTCAATCGCTTGATTGACACAAATAATAGCCATTTTAATTGGATTACCTGAAGTGGACCCCATCCTTGACACAGTCAGTCATCATTTATAAGTGATAATCCTGAGTCTGTTTCATGCAGCTTTCGGCAATCCGGAAGGCAAGTCAT
>VAPL010771228.1_pt1 | contig 22003 bp, 17 predicted proteins | sample 3395061 | NCBI WGS metagenome assembly VAPL01 (sample SAMN08290444, study PRJNA428436) | hydrothermal vent metagenome | isolation source: Deep-sea hydrothermal vent chimney 2 | place: Pacific Ocean: Juan De Fuca Ridge | depth 2182 m m | reverse complement strand
TTGTCTTTATTAGCTAATTCAATCGCTGATTCTATTAAGTACGCCCATTGTTGTTCAGTTAAACGTTTTATTTCTTTAACCTGTGCATCTGTAATGAAATGTCGACAGTCTTTTTTTGCTATTTGAGCCGGATTTCCATAACATATTTCTTCACCCATTAAATATTTATAGAATACAATAACTGCAGTGAAGGAGGAGGTTAACGTTTGCTGTGATGGTCTGTACTTTTTCTTATCACTTTTTCCAGTTGTATTTTTGGTTTGCTTTAATCGATATGGAACCCATTCCTTATTTATATAATAGCTACCGTTACGATATTCAAAGCGTTTAGCGTTAGTATAGCCAATCCAGGATACTGGTGGTTTCCAACAGAAATCAGCATATTCCAGAATATCAGTTTTACGAAGCTCATCGATGGGTTTTTCTTTTATTAAAAATGCCCACAATAAAAACCGCTCAATTTCGTTTCTAAATCGTATAAATGTATGTTCAGATTTGTTACGGCCAGTATACGAGAGAAAGTCTAAGCCCCATTGCCAATGAACTTTTTTCCATTCACGTGATGAATTTAAAAACAATTTGAGCTCTGGATAATCAGATAAATTGTTTGATGATTTAATCAGTTTTTGTATCTCAGTGTACGAAGGATACAAGGGAATAGGTTTTGGGTTAGGCATATAAATAACTATAACTAAGTAATTGTATGCACAGAGTATAAGCGCTACATCCTACTATGTCCAATACGTTCTAGTATTGGACATAGTGAAGGAAGATTAGTTTTTTGGTAATCTGTTATTGTCATCAATTAAAATAATCTGATGTGGTAATTGATCTGACCAATCCCATAATATTAAATTTTTAGCATCACTATTTGAATTGGATGCAAATGAAGGCGCAATAATTCCAGCAATATTTTGCGCAATAAGTTTATTAGTGATATTCCACGTTGGAGGAATATTATTTTGACTTAATATGTGTTCCCATGCGCAAGCGAGATCTGAATTATTAATACCATAATTATCTTGTTCAGTAATATTCTGACAATTCACATTATAAGCACACAATGTAACTGGTTGGGGTCTATGAATAAAACCTTGTTGATATTCAGCTAATGCGGTTAATTCTGCCTATTATAATGTAATAATTATAGGGCGGATACACATAAATTGCTAGTATTGTAAATTAGACTGTAAACAAGCATATATCTAATAATTCGATGTTTTGTTTATAAACACCCAGCAATACGCTACATCATGATGCTAAACTGTATTAAAGTTCTAAAATGATTTTAATATTATTTACGGTTTATAGTTATTATGTTAATGAGATACCTGCTATGCAGTTAACTATAGGTGTCATGGGTTCGGCCAGTCATCTTGAGGCTGAAAATATAAAAGCAAAAGCTTTTCATTTAGGTGAAATAATAGCACAGCAGCATTATGTATTGATAACCGGAGCATGTCCCGGCTTGCCTTATAAGTGTGCTCAAGGGGCACGCAAACAAAATGGCATGTCAATTGGAATTTCGCCAGCATTAAGTTTGAATGAACATATACATAAATATAAATCACCATCAGATGCCTTTGATACCATTATTTATACTGGCAGCGGCTTAATGGGACGTGAAGTAATTAATATTCGTTCAAGCGACATGGTCATTATTATTGGCGGACAATCTGGCACTTTAGGTGAATTTGCGATCGCTTATGATGAAGGCAAATTAATCGGAGTGTTAACTGGTACAGGAGGCATCACCGAGCAATTGCCGGCATTAGTTGCGTCTTTATCAAAACAGACTGGTGCAAAGATTATTTATGAAAGCGAGCCAGCGAAGTTAATAAAAAAAATGGCCGATTATTATAATGCTGAACATTTCCGTCACCCTTCTTGCTTTTGTTCTGATGAGATAGATTCAAAAAATGATATCTGACGCTTATAATGGTTTTATAATAAAAGTACATTATATCTCTTAAAAATACAATTAGATTAAAATTATGAATTTTGTGACATTAAAACTCATGACGACTAAAATATTGCCTACAATTAGGCTTAATTAAAACAATATCGGGAAATATTTTGTCAACAACATTTAGTGATGCCCAAACACGACTTACTGATGTATTTCGTCACCTAGAACTATCCGATGATATTCGTGAGAGATTAGAATATCCTAAATTAGCGTTATCGGTCAGTATACCGGTTCGTATGGATGATGGTAGTCTTAGAGTATTCAAAGGGTATCGTGTTCAATTTGATGATACTCGAGGCCCAACAAAAGGGGGGATTCGCTTTCATCCAGACGTTAATCTCGATGAAGTAATATCACTTAGTTTTTGGATGACAATCAAGTGTGCTGTAACTGGGCTGCCATTTGGTGGCGCGAAAGGCGGTATCATCGTTGATGCAAAAGAGCTATCCCAGTTGGAACTCGAACGATTATCACGTGGATATATACGTGCTATTGCTGATGTTATTGGGCCAAAACGTGACATCCCTGCTCCCGATATGTATACCAATGCAACAATTATGGGATGGATGGCTGATGAATATTATCAAATTAAAAGAGAACAAACTCCAGGTGTTATTACTGGCAAACCTGTACATCTAAATGGTTCTTTAGGTAGAACAGCAGCTACGGGACGTGGTGGCTTATATGTTTTACAAGAATGGGTGAAACGTAAAAATTTAAATCCTAATAATATAACAATTGCTATCCAAGGTTTTGGCAATGCTGGTTTTCGATTTGCCATGTTAGCGCACCAAGCTGGATTTAAAATTGTTGGTTTATCTGATTCTAAAGGTGCAATTTATACCAACGAAGGATTAGATCCTAACCTGATTATGCATCACAAACGAACTCGCCGTGAGTTGAAAGCATTGTTATATTGTGATGCCTCTGTATGCGAAGAAGCTGAACATGCGAACTACAGCAATGACGAACTACTGGAATTGGAGGTTGATGTATTAGTATTAGCGGCACTCGAAAATCAGATTACACATCATAATGCCGATCGTATTAAAGCAAAATACATATTGGAACTAGCCAATGGTCCCGTTACATCTCAGGCTGATGCTATTTTAGAAAATAAAGGTATTACTGTTATTCCTGACGTATTAGCAAATGCCGGTGGTGTAACGGTTAGTTATTTTGAATGGGTACAAAATCGTTCTGGGTATTACTGGGAAGAAGATGAAGTTAATTCTAAACTACATACCATCATGGTTAAAGAATCCAAATTAATATTTGATTTGGCCGATAAAAAAGAAATTAGTTTACGAACAGCTGCTTATCTACAAGGCGTTACCAGAATAGCTGGCGCCATGAGTGAACGCGGCACTAGAGAATATTTCCAGAATGGAATAGTTAAATAAACACAAACTAAAACAAACTTAAACCAAAAATTGGAAATGGTAGGCGCGTATCAATATTACATTTACAATCATGAGCCCGATTTCTAAATCGAAGTGTTTCTTTTTCGTTCTTAGAAACAACTTCACCCTCTTCTAATAAATCTGCAAGTCTGGTACAGGCTAGTGGATGCCCTGCTTTTGCAGCTTCAGTCAGAAATGTAATAGCGCTATCAACATCAACAGGAACTTTTTTCACAAAATAATTGTTAGTATTTTCAGTTTTATCGCAATATACTCCTTTAATATCTCCCAACAAATATAATGCAAGAAGGTATTTGACCTCTATAAGCGACTTGCATTTAATTATCGAATCATCAGAATAATTGTTATCAACATTTAATAACAGTTGATAAGGGTGATTGTTGGCGTATTTTTCAATAACAATTACATCTTCTTCATCTTCCCAGTCTAACTGTCGCTCTGCACCTAAATCTGGCATTGGTTTACTAATTAAAACCTTCGCCTTAATAACATCTAAATCCCAAAAATTACCAACTGAAGAGTCATAATTACATAGACTCAATCCTGTTTGAATATTTTGCTTTAATAAAAATTGTCGCCCATTGCAATATATATAGGATAATATAACTCTCTCAGGATAGTCGCTACTGAGCATTGATAGATATTTTATAGCTTGCAAATAGTTTTGCTCAATATTGTATTTTTTCGAACCATCATAATATAAATCCAATAATTTTTTTGTCGCTTCTTTATGACCAAGTTCACTTGATTTTTTATAACAAAACAACACATCTTCTTTACTGCGTGGATTGATTTCTGATGACTCAAAAACATCTGCTAATTTAAAAGCTGCTTCTGCAGCTTTTGTTGCCTGAGAGCTTTCTTTTTTAACGCTTAATATAAATTTAAGTAATGTTTGCACGCCATAATCAGGATCGATCGGTGACGTTTGATTTAATATATAATCAAAAGCAATATCAATTTTTTTATCAAAACTTTGAAATAATATTGGGGCTTTTCGACTAATAACATCAGATTTTTCATTACTGTCATTATCGGTAATAAAATCATCGAAGTTTGAATCTGGATTTGAAAATTCAAATAAATAATTAGCTGTATCAACAATATGATTTAAATTATCAATCCCAGTATCTAAATCATCAAATCGGTAATAATCACTTTGCATGCGATTTACAAGATATTTAGATAAACGACGTTGAATTAAAGATTCTGTATATTGAGGCTGTAATACAACACGTGAATATTCTAATTCAAAATTACTTGATTTATTAAAATTATATTTATCTACAACATCATTAATGTCACCGAGATTCGATGAATAACTAATTTTAAAATGATTTTCTAATTTAGGATCAGATAATATAAAAATATAACCCGTAGTTTGGTGGTCTATTTTATTTTCAGAAATGATATTGGTTATTTTACTACTCATAATACAACACCTCATACTTAATAGTATTAATTTTCACGTCCTTATTGTGAGCAGTGCTAAATTTCATAATCTAACTCTAAGTTTAATTAACAGTATTTTAACTAGATTAAAGGGTAACGAATGTATTTATGAATTTCAATGAGCTTGATTTTTTATGTTAAATAATGATTTAAATAGTTAAAAATAATTTATATATCAACAAAAAATGGCATTGCAACTAACAATAATCCTGTGAAAATTAAAATGTACACATTGCTAATAAAATAAGGAACCGTGAATAATCCAACGGCCGCCAGAAATGATGGTACGTGTTTTTGTCTTTTGCCATAAACAAAATACCCCGTACCAATAATACCTAAAATAACACTTATAATAACTTCACTCATTCAAAACACCCTAGATCAATAATACCACTCTATTACTTTTAATTAGACTGCAATTAAATGCTTTTATAACAATAATTTAGTTCTTAACCTTTAATATTAATTCTGATAAAGTTATCACATAATAATAATAGCTTAATTATACTAGAATCTGCTGAATTTAAGGTGGTTAGTTAGTAGCAAGCACGAAACTGCAATGTTATATTTTAAGCCTTACTCAGAAGAAGAATAATTCATGCCTTCGTTTTTGTACCTAAGTATATTATTACCCATAGCCTCTGCGGTGATATCTCTCATTTCAGATCGATATCCAAGTATTATGACTTGGATCGTTTTCCCATTATTAGGATTAAGTGGAGCATTTGCTCTATACGAAGGGATATCGGTGCTGATAACAACTGTCCCTCAAGTATATGAATTACCTTTAGGTCTTCCCTGGTTACCTTGGCAAATAAAATTAGACCCTCTTAGTGGCCTGTTTTTGTCAATTATAGGTCTGGTTACAGTGGCGATTAGTTTATTTGGCCCTGGTTATATGCGTGAGTTTGTTCATGGAAAACAGCCACTTGCTGTTTTAGGTTTTTTCACGGGTTTATTTATCACTGGGATGTTATTGGTTGTCATCGCTAATGATGCTTTTTCATTTATGGTATCTTGGGAATTGATGTCATTATCGAGTTACTTTTTAGTTGCCTATCAGCATCAAAATGCCTCTAATCGTCGTGCTGCGTTCTTATATTTACTAATGGCTCATGTTGGTGGAATTCTAATACTATTAAGTTTTGGTGTGCTTGCCGGATTTGGTGGTGGTTTAACGTTTGACGCCATGCGAGCAGCACCACTGGAATTAACATGGTCTTCAATTGCATTTGTGCTTGGTTTACTTGGCTTTGGTATGAAAGCAGGACTTGTTCCAATTCATACTTGGTTACCTGAAGCCCACCCAGTTGCACCATCACATATTTCAGCATTAATGTCAGGTGTCATGTTAAAAGTCGCTATTTATGGTTTCATACGGATGACTTTTGACCTCATTGGCGATGTACATTGGGGTTGGGGAGTTGCGGTTTTAATTATGGCCAGTATTACCGCTATTTTTGGTGTGTTATATGCGTTAGTACAAACTGATATAAAAAAATTGCTTGCCTATAGCTCAATCGAAAATGTTGGCATTATTTTTATCGGCTTAGGATTATCGATGATCTTTTTCGGAACCCAACACCCTACCCTAGGTGTTCTCGGATTAATTGCTTCGTTATACCACTCATTAAATCATTCTGTTTTTAAGAGCTTATTATTTTTAGGTGCAGGCTCTATTATTCAACGGACTCACGAAAAAGACATGGAACGACTTGGCGGATTAATTAATAGAATGCCTTGGACTGCATTGTATTTTCTAATTGCCTGTATCAGTATTGCATCTTTACCTCCCTTCAACGGTTTTGTTTCTGAATGGTTAACCTTTCAAACTGCGCTACAAGCAGTGACTTTAGAAAGCGGCGTGTTACGTGCAATAATTCCTATCAGTGCAGCAGTTTTAGCACTAACGGGAGCATTAGGCGCTGCATGTTTTGTTCGCCTTTATGGTATTTCTTTTTTGGGTAAAGCACGTTCAAAACGGGCTAGAACTGCACATGAAGCGAGTATCGGCATGAACTATGCGCAAGGTTTACTTGCTGTTTTTTGTGTTCTATTAGGTATTTTTCCAAGTTACGTCATTGACATGTTAAACACAATCCCGATGTCACTAATGAATCAAAGCTTAACAACAGCCACTGAACAAAGTTGGTTATGGCTGACACCGATATCAACTGAAAAATCGACATACAGTGCGCCATTAGTTGCTATCGGCATAATGCTTGCGTTATTTCTATGGGCAACAGCACATAAATATTTACTGCCTAAAGAAAAATACCCAATGGCAAGAAAAGATACATGGGATTGTGGTTTTGGTGGAGGAACGTCTCGAATGCAATATACCGGCTCAGCATTTTCAGAACCATTTAGGAGAATATTCAAACCTGTATGGCGTCTAACAGAATCGGTTGAGCGGGAACCAAAACCCCACATGGATCTCGAGCCTGCATCCGTTCGGCACAAGATGCACGTTGAAGATATTACTTGGAATTGGTTGTATTTACCAATAGCTAAAATAGTTCACCATGCTGCAAAACGAATAACTCGAATTCAAACCGGGCACTTACGGCATTATTTAGCCTATTCATTTTTAACGTTGATATTATTATTATGGATGATAACGTAATGGAGTGGGTTTTCGCGTTTGCACAAACGGTTATTTTTATCATCGCAGCACCATTATTTGCCAGTTGGATTAAACGTATAAAGTGTCGTCTTCAAAATCGAAGACCACCTACAATATGGCAACCTTATTTAAATTTATGGCGTTTATTCGGTAAACAAATTATTTTATCGCACACTGCTTCACCGGTCTTTCGTTTTACACCGTATATTGTCATTGCTACAACCGTCTTAGCCGCTGCTGTCATTCCGCTGATTAGCATCAACCTGCCCTTATATGCAGTAGCTGACGTAATAGTATTAATCGGTTTTTTTGCTTTAGCACGCTTTTTTCTTACCTTAGCTGGGCTTGATGTTGGTACAGCATTTGGCGGCATGGGTTCTTCAAGAGAAATGATGATATCGTCATTGGCTGAACCTGCAATGTTACTTGCGGTATTTACCTTAGCGATGGTTGCCTCGAGTACTAATTTATCAACAGTGATTTTACAATTATTAGAATCCAATATAACCTTACGGCCGTCTTTGTTATTTGCATTTTTAAGCTTATTACTTGTTGCCGTTGCTGAAACAGGTCGAATTCCTGTTGATAATCCTGCCACCCATCTTGAACTAACCATGGTTCATGAGGCGATGATATTAGAATACACCGGTCGCCATTTAGCCCTTATTGAATGGGCTGGAATGATTAAACAAATGATCTATGGCGTATTAATCGCAAATATTTTTTTCCCTTGGGGGATTGCGACAGATTTAACCGCTACCTCTATCGTTATTGCCATATTGGCGATTACCGGAAAGTTAATAATTCTCGGCATTACACTTGCTATAAGTGAAACTGTGTTAGCTAAAATGCGAGTCTTTCGAGTCCCTGGGTTTTTAATCTTAGCAGTCACATTAGCGCTAGTTGGTTTACTGAGTCATATCATATTGGAGAATTATTGATATGTTAATAAATTTACCAATAGAACAACAAGCAATCTTATTTCTAGCTTCGTTAGTTCTCTTTACTTCTTTCATACTATTAGCTCAAACACGTGTGCTATCGATGGTCAACGCCTTTGCCGCACAAGGTACATTCGTTGCGATAACAACAGCCTTAGTTGCCTTTGCTACCAGTCAACATCATTTATATATTTCTGCTGTATTGACCTTTGCATTAAAAGCACTGTTTATTCCTTGGTTACTGCATCGATTGGTGCACCAACTTAAAATTGATCGAGAGCCGCACCATGTCGACAAACCCGCATTTGTATTAATGACCGGTGCTGCATTAGTTATATTTTGTTACTACGTTACACTGCCCATTACTCAATTAGCGGATGGAATTACTCGAAATACAATAGCAATTAGCATGGCTGTTGTATTATTGGGAATGTTGATGTTAGTCACTCGAAATAAAGCCGTTTCACAAGTTATTGGCTTTATGTCTTTAGAAAACGGATTGTTTTTTGCGGCAGTTGCTGCGACACATGGCATGCCCATGGTAGTCGAGCTGGGTATTGCATTTGATGTTTTAGTTGCGGCTATTATTTTCGGTGTGTTTTTCTTTCATATTCGAGAAAGTATTGACTCCTTGGACGTTAATCAACTTAGTCGGCTATCGGAGCATGAAGACGAATGATCGCATTATATACGGCTCTTTCGATTCCGCTTATATCCGCTTTATTATTAACAATAATCGCACGTCATCGTGTCTGTAGTTGGTTTAATATTATTGCTAGCGCCGGAACATTAATCGCCAGTGTTTTTATGGCATATGAAGTATTAAACACCGGAAAACCGATAGGTGGACAACTAGGACAGTTTTATATAGATGAGTTTAATGTTTATCTAATTGTACTGACTGCTTTAGTTGGTTTAACAACGTCTATTTTTTCGCGTCCTTATATGATGCACGAAGAACAACTTGGTAAAGTATCGAAAAACAGAATGCGACTTTACCATGCAAGTTATCAAGGTTTTATTTTTACAATGTTATTGGCATTATCGACCAATAATCTTGGTATATTATGGGTTGCATTAGAAGGCGCAACTTTAGCAACTGTCATGTTAGTAAGTTTATATCGAACCCCTGAAGCAATTGAAGCTGCCTGGAAATATTTTATAATTTGTGGGGTCGGCATTGCTCAAGCATTATTTGGAACGGTATTAATATATTTTGCAGCTGCTAATGCAATTCCAAATCCAGACCACGCTTTATTATGGAGTGAACTACAAAGCCATGCCGGACAATTAGAGCCGGTTGTCATGGTGATTGCCTTTGTTTTTATCTTGGTGGGTTACGGCACTAAAATAGGATTGGTACCAATGCACACATGGTTACCTGACGCACATTCAGAAGGACCAACACCAATGTCAGCAGTGTTATCCGGTTTATTGCTGAATGTTGCTCTCTACGCATTAGTTCGAATTAAAATGCTAACCGATGGTACCTTAGAGGCCAGTGCTGCAGGTCATAACCCTCATCTTGCAGGTTATCTCATGATGGGATTTGGAATTGTATCATTTACTGTTGCGGCATTATTTTTACACCGACAACGTGATATTAAACGTTTATTCAGTTATTCATCAATCGAACACATGGGATTAATGACCTTTGCTTTTGGCTTAGGTGGTCCACTTGCAACTTTCGGTGCTTTATTACACATGACGGTGCATTCATTAACTAAATCAGCAATATTCGTAACCGTAGGGCACGCTTGTCAAATTGCTGGCACCCAAAAAATTGAAAACATTCGAGGCTTAATTCAAACTCAACCAGCCGTTGGTTGGGGACTATTAATTGGAACGGCAGCCATTGCAGGCTTTCCGCCTTTTGGAGTATTTACCAGCGAATTTTTATTACTAACAGCAACAATGGAAACGCGCCCATGGCTTACTTTGCCCTTACTGCTTGGTTTAACAGTTGCATTTGCCGGTTTATTTCGTCATTTACACCCCATGGTTTACGGTGATGCTCCAGAAAAACATCAAACAGTCAAAGTGAATATGTGGCCTGTTATTATTCATTTAAGCATTGTTTTATGGCTCGGGTTATCAATTCCTGAGTTTTTATCATCTTGGTTTAATAAAGCAACAATATTAATTTCTGGCCAAGGGCTACTACCATGAATGAATTTAAATGGTTAGAAGAATTATTGAAACACTTTGAAAGTGAACATATATTATTACGTGCTCAATCATCAACTCAATTAGCCCCTGCCCATGTATTCGAAGTTGATCCCGAAGATTGGGGGCAAGTCGCCCAAATTGCACACAAACAAAATCTTCGCTGGGCGGGTATGTGGGCAGAACATCTAGATGACGATATTCGCATCAATGCAATCTTTGAATATTCGGGGGATTATTTAATTGCCCGAACATTCGTCACCATAAAAACTCCAATTTTACCATCGCATGCGATTTATTATCCAGCAGCTGATCGCCCTGAACGTAAGACTCAGGATATGTTTGGTGTGGTATTTGCCGATCACCCTGATACTCGACGTTGGACAAGACACCAAGCTTGGGGAGAAGAACAATACCCGTTACGAAAAGAATATCCCGTTGCTGGAAACCCTAAAGATCAAACACCTCCAGACAAGAATTATGTATTTTTTCAAGCCCAAGGAAGTGGTGTTTATGAAATACCGGTTGGTCCAGTGCATGCAGGTGTAATTGAACCTGGGCACTTTCGTTTTCAAGCGGTAGGAGAACATGTACTTAATTTAGAACAACGCCTATGTTACGTCCATAAAGGCATAGAAAAAATAGCAGAAGGACGGGATTGCGAAGGTCTTGCACGGTTAGCAGCTAGAGTATCGGGTGATAGTACTGTTGCTCATACATGGGCAGCGTGCATGGCGATGGAACGTGCAGCAAAATCACAACCACCGACACGCGCTAATTCTATTCGAGGAATTATGTGTGAGTGGGAACGAATTGCAAATCATCTTGGTGATATTGGTGCTATATGTAATGATGTTGGCTTTGCATTTGCCTTATACCAATTACACCGCATAAAAGAAGATCATCTGCAGTTAGCAGACAACATTTTTGGTCACCGGTTTATGATGGATCAAATTATTCCCGGTGGTGTTAAAACTGACATAGAAGGTAATGCAAACCAAGCGTTAAAAAATCATTGTCAAAAAGTAGCTGACGAACTAATCCCGTTAATGGAGATATTTTATAACAACAGCTCACTCGAAGATCGTTTATTAGGCACCGGTATACTATCATTAGACACCGCTAAAAAATTAGGATCGATTGGTTATGTTGGCCGTGCAAGTGGTATGGCGTATGATGTTAGAAAAGATCATGGTTATGCACCTTATTCTTCATTTGCAGTTCGAGTTCCCTGTTACGAACAAGGTGATGTATTAACTCGGATGAAAGTAAGAGCTGAAGAAATTTATGAATCCATACGTTTAATTTGTTATATGATCGATGAACTACCTGATACCGGTATTGTTACGCCATGGCATGGTGATGATATTGAACCAGATTCAGAGGCAATAGGAACCATAGATGGCTGGCGTGGTGAAATAATTACCTATGTTCGATTTGCTGCAAATGGAAAAATAGCACGCTTTGCTCCTCGAGATCCATCGTGGCATACTTGGCCAGCATTAGAACAACTAATTCACGGTAATATTGTTCCTGATTTTCCAGTCTGTAATAAATCAGTTAACGGTTCATATTCTGGACATGATTTATAGGATTACTCATGTTAAAAATTCTAAAAAAAATATTTCAGGTTGGTGTCGTTACAAAAGATGTTGTAACAGATGATGCTTTAGAAAAAATGGGCGTTAATGTAAAACGAATTGTTGATAAACGATTTCGTGGTAGCTTATCTATTCGCCAAGTTGACTCTGGCTCATGTAATGGTTGTGAGTTAGAAATAAATGCTTTAAATAACCCCTATTACGACATTGAACGTTATGGTGTTCATTTTGTTGCTTCACCACGTCATGCCGATTTACTGCTTGTCACCGGCCCTGTCGCAAGGCATATGGAAGAAGCATTACGCAGAACCTATGCCGCAACACCTGAACCTAAATGGGTAATAGCCGTTGGCGATTGTGGTGCTAATGGTGGAGAATTTGGTATTAGTTATGCGTCTGCAGGAGCTGTTTCAAATATAATTCCCGTTGATCTTGCGATTACAGGTTGTCCCCCGAGTCCTAAAGCTCTATTAACCGGAGTTATCGCTCTGATAAGTAAACATGAATAAATAAAAACTTAGTTTAATTTTTTATTTTTCTTAGGCCTAGTTGTTAAAAATGGTACACCGTCATCAGCAATCACTTTAACCTCATCCTGTTCAGCTTTACTACTAATTATATTACTATTATCAATTGAATTTACTTGAGTCAACACATTTACATCCAAATCATCAAAATGTTGCTCAACAAAATTATTTAACCGTTCAATAAAATCTGACGTTAAGGCATTCAGATCAACTTCGGTATTATTTAAGAGCAACTCACTCTTATTTAATTTTTCTTTTAATAATTTATAAGGTTTAATTTCGATAACGTTATTAGCTGTATTATTATCATTTAGCTTTAAAATTTCATTAATGCCACAAACAGGGCACGTTAATTGTCCATTCATTAGCTGGGTGTCAAAGTCACTGGTTTTTTTGAACCAACCTTCAAATTGGTGTTCCAATTCACATACTAAATCAAATATAATCATATTTTTACTACTGGTTGTTACAAGGATGTATGGCTATTTTACTGCTTTTTGCTGAATCCCGCCATTTGAAATTCACTCTAATTTCGACATCAAAAAATAGTTGTAACTTACTGTATTATATCAAATTATTGAGTACAAGCGGTAATCTTACAACACAAATTGTAAGGCAAATCTTACAAATAACACAGATTTGCCCTACAGACGAACGATAAATGTATTTCTATACTCATGGCTCAAAGCCAATAATAATAGTATACGATGACAACATAATGGACTTATATATGGACAATTTAAGAACTGGAAGCTCGGATCGAATAAATCCTGACCGATATTTTCATGTGATGAACCAAGGATGGTATGTTTTTACACGTGAAGGTGTTAATGGCCCTTACAACAAGCGCATCGATGCTGAAAACTACCTATCATCAATGCTCAATAATGATGATATCCAATCGATTAAAAATCATGATCATAATAATTCGTGGCGCATGTAAGTTTCGACAGTTTAGCTATTAACAATCATAAAAATTCATATATAATTATTTTATAATAATAATTAAGGATTTTTTATGAAAATTTTAATGTCTATTTTCTTAATAAGCTTGGTGCAGTTCATTAACATGAATACTGCAAATGCTTTATCTTCAAAACGCGCGGCTACAAATATATGGTTACAACAACAACAGAATATTAACCCTAGGCCTTTAGAAATAATTTCAGCACTAAAAAATGAAGCTAAGAATTATGGAATTAAAATTAACCGCTACAGTATTAATGCTACTGATATACTCGTCAACGCAAAAGTTCGCGTAAAATCTAAGGCATATCAATATAAAAGAATCCTCAACACTACTTTTATGTTTGATAATATCGAATTAATTGAAACGAAACGTTCCAAAAAATATTTTCACTTCAATTTAAAGTTAAAAAAAGCAAAAAAAGATAAAAGAGAAAGTTACAGCAAATCAAAACATATTATTTTCAAAAGCAAAACTCAAGTAAAATATGCCGTTATTGATCTAATAAAAAAAATAAAACCAATCGGAAATTTAATCACTTTCTGTCAAACCCCTGCATTAAAAATCAAGCCTGCATATATTGGTTCAAAAGTAAAATTAATTATATATTCATACCATCTAAGGTTTTCAGGGACATTTTCAAAAGTGATAGCGGCGCTTAGTTTTATTTCAAATAATACTAAATACGTATCTACACATAACTTAATATTAAAACCAACAAAGTCTAATTACCAACTTGATGTAGATTTACGTTTCTATCACCAAGGCACTAGACGAAACAGTCTTGACAAAGCTTATGTTTTTGAAAAAGTTACAACCGATAAAATATGTAACTAAGCTCAAATAATCGTTGGTTTTACTAAGAAAAATCACATTATTTTTAGTATTAAACCAACCACTCTTGATCTATAAATAAAACGCTAGTAGTTATCCGTAGAGCGGGTAACAATTTTTCATCGGCATATTGACAACCTGTTTTCCCTGGATCATTTTGACGTTGTTTTGTCATTAACTCAGGACTGTGACCAATACCCTGTAAAATTAAATCAAGCATCGGTTGGTAGCCTGCTTGCCAAGCTTCAATAGATTTAAAACTCTGCTTTAAATTAGCCAACATATCCATTCCTGAAAAATCCAAATCACCCCAGAAATAGCTTGGCCATTCAGATATTACTTCATTGTACCAAAATTGCTTAAATTCTTCTTTCATCGTGAAATTACTGTTATCATCAAAATGAAAAGAAACGCCTGAGTGGCTACGAACTCGTTTAGCACTTAGTTTATTACCATAACTAAATATCAATGCTAAATTTTTCATTTGCTGTGCTATTCCGGCTTTGCCTTTAATGCCTTGAGTATAGCTATCTTGGTTTTCTATAAATAAAATGCCCTCAATTTTTTCTGGCAAATAAACATTAACAACAACTGGTCGAATTGTTAATTTCAACTCTGGATATAATGATTTAATTAAATCTATTTTATTATCCAAAAATTTTGAGTTTCCCCAAAAACATTTAGCACTTAAATTTCGTAACGTTAAACCATCGTCTAAATACATTCTGATTTGAATAAAACCACTTACAATATTATCTTGAGTTTTACCTTTAATAACTACCAGCTTATCGCTTAAACAACGACTATCACCGGTAAACATGCTTTTTTTATTTTCAATCAACGACTGCCATGATTCAAGCAAGGCTTTTTGTGATGGTAGTTTCAACCAAGAACGTAACATATCTTCAGAATCAGTTTGAAAATGCAAGATACCATTAAGATGATTATAATCTAATGTGTTTTGAACTCCTTTATTTTTAAATTCAAATATTTTAAATTTTTTTGTACAAAGTTCATTTAATAAAAACCATGTAGTATCAGCAGTTTCAGCTGAACCATACAATTCAGGTAATATTTTTTTAGTTATTTTAAATTTCAGTGTATTTTTAGATTCATATTTTTTTAAAACTGTTATTAAAAATGTTTTTATATTAGGTTGCTCATCTAACCATGGCGGCTTATCAAGCACCTTCAAATTCCTTCATAAAATCCATTTCAGCCTGATGTTGTTTTATTCTTCGATGATTCGCCCAAAGTGCTTTAATTTTATCTGTATTGCATTCTTTTTTATCAACCCACACTTGAGTTTGTAACTGTCCTCGAAGAATGTCACTAGGACATTTAGCAAATACAAATTCGTTACTAATTAAATCCATGAACGGCCCACTTTTACTCGATGGCATAATAAATATAAGTTGCAAACCAAGACTTTCGGTTAAATAATTAATAACTTCTCGTGAACGTGATTCATCCATCTTAGAAAAAGCTTCATCAACTAACACCATACGTAAATGAGTCGTTCCTTCATTAAAACGCAGTGCCGATGTCACAGCAGCAGCACGAATAATATAAGCAGGTGTTTCAAGTTGGCCACCACTACCAGTGCCATATTCACTTAAAGCAATAGATTCTTTTCCTGCAACATCTTTGTATATTTCATAGTGATTATAATTTCGATAATCTGCAATTCGTTCCAGTTCTTTTAATGCCTTAGTTTCATCTTCTTCTAATAACATAGACAGCAATTTATCTCGAACGAGAGTGGACTTTTCTTTTAGCGGAATTTCAAATAAATCCACATCATCGGTAATGGTTGGTTGTTTAATTACCTCGTCAAAAAAAGTGGCGTATTCTTGATATTCTGGGATGGACTTACTGGCAAATCGAAAACTTTCTTGATCCGCACCAAATTTATGATTTTCAAGTTCTTTATTTAACATAGTAATTTGCTGCTTACCACTACTAACAGCTTGATGAATGGTATGACAAAGATGAGTAACAAAGGCATTATTAAAACTGGATTTTAATTGATGCAGCTGCTCATATTTTTCAACTAAAATATTATTTTTTAATCGATTATAAATTAAATCCAATTGTTTATAGGTATTGCAAATCAATTTGAATAAGACATAATCAGGTTCTACTGAATAATTATCATAAATCAACGTATCGGATGGCATACAGTGTTCATTATGTTGCTGAATCGCTTTAGCAATATCACGTTCAAGTTTTTTAAGCTGTATTCTTACATCTTCATAATTATTATCAAAAAATACTTTATTTAAATTTTTAGCCTCATTTTCAGCATAAATAAGCCTTTGTTCAACATCAAAATCTGACCATAACAGTGCAATTGATCGAAGGCTCTTTTCTTGCTCAACAACGTGTTGTTGAGTTTCATCGTGTAAACTTTCAAGCTTACCACACGCTTTAGTAGCATTATCAATTTTGACAATTAATGCTCCCTTTGCTTGAATCAAATCGGTATATTGTTGCTGTAACTGTCGTTCATTCGACTTAAGTTCATGCAGTTTTTGTTCAAGTTCTTTATGTTCAGATAAATCCAATTGCTCTAATAAATTTTCTACTTTTTGGATATCTCGTAATACAACAATAGTGTCAGATAAGGTTTCAGCATAATTAAGCTTGTTTAACAACCGTACATTATTTTGCAACCGAGTTAATTGTTGCATTTGATCATTGGCTTGTTGCCAATCTTCTATAATTCGTTCTAATTCACGTTGTTTCGCTTTTAGAGCACGTTCTCGAGCATTAGCGCCAAAGACCAAATCACCATCCGGTATATCACAACGCCACATACTGTAACTACCTGCGGCCATACCATCACTGGTTAAACCTCGCCCAGTTGACTTTAGCTCCTGTTCCGAATCAACCATTAATACTGAGCCGTAACTTGCAGTAACATAATGCATAGCCGTGGCATGTGAAAACTCAAGAATTGTAACTATTGAGTTAGCATGCTGACGTAATTTATCACAATCACGTTGCGCCTTCGCGCCTTGAATAATTCGTGCACGATTATCTCGCCCCGGTAGTTCACGAATGATACGAATCGCTTGCGCCTCAAATTCGGCATCCACTAAAATAGAAAAACGAGCCCCTCCCATATACCCTTCGATAGCCATTTGCCAGCGCTCATCAATTACCTCAACATGATCACACAAAACACGAGGATCAGCTTGTGGGTAGGTTTGCTTAATGGCATCAATGGCACGTTGTACAAAACCAGGGTAACTCACCTTTTTTTGTTCTAAACGTTCAATCTCTTTTTGTTTTTGTTCATGTTGATTTTGCAATCGTTTATAACGCGTTTTTGCCGAATGCGACTCACCAGTTAACTGTTCAAAACGACTCAAGCCATCATCAGTTTGATACCAATATTGGTAGCATTGATTATGCAAGCTTTGAGCATGCTGCACTTGCTCTAAATGTTGTTCTATTAATGATAAATCTGAGGTTAAATCTTTTTGTAAAATAGCATTGATATCAACACTTGCTTTAGCACCAATCTTAGTAACCGCCGTTAATAATTTTACACTTTCCATATCACTAAATTGCGGTAATAACTGTTGCATCGCAGCAGTTTGCAATTCATCACGCAGTGAAACAATTTGATTAATATTATGCTGCAACTCCATATCTTGTTGTAATAATATTTTTGCTTTTTCCGTTAAGCTTGCTTGATGTTGTTGCAACTGATGCTCAAAACTGTCTTTTTGTTGTAACGCACTAATTCCTTGGCGCTGCGCCTCTAATTGCAATAGTTGCTCATGAGCTTGCTCTAAATATTGTTGAGCATTTACCGTTTGATTGTCATTTTCATGCAGTTGAGTTTCAAACTGTTGTAGTTTCTTTTTTTCTTTATCATGATTTTTTTGTTGTATTATATTATTGTGTATCGCCAAACTATAATCGAGGACATTAAATTCTATCCATTTTTCAATATATAATAGTGTTTGATTTTCCGCCTGTTGTAAAATATCAATTGATTTAACCAGTTTAAGGGCATCGCGTTCCATTGCATGAATGGTTTTCAACTGTCCAGATATAGAACGAATCGCCTCCCCCAAATCTTTTTTCTCAAGAATTTCCTCTGACACAAACCTATTAATGCTATCCACAGGTTTATAAGCCATAAAACGTGAAAATGCTTTTGCAGCATTCATGGCCTCTTGTTCCGAAACGGAATCATGACTACCTTGTAAGATGCCGTATAACCGCCTTAAATAAGCGCGTTTTTTTGAATCATATTTTTCAACATGCTTTTTACTAAATTCGGCTATTAATAAATTTGTCAGCTTATCCATCGGCACAACGTATTCGCCCGATTTATCTTTACGAACTAAATGGCCAATACCGAAGCCTTTATCATCATCTTGTTCGACACCGACACCCGGTAAAATTAAAAACATTAACTCATCTTGTCGAGCAACCATTTGTTTTGCAGTTAAATCAAGCCACGCACGTATCGCAATAATTGCAGTAAATGGTTCAGCCGTCTCACCTTTGGTTGGATGAAATATCGCCGCAAGATAACCATCGGTGGCATCATTTGGGCGAGCATAACTACCATCATCACACCCCAGAACATATGAAGCCAAGGTCCGCACACGTTTACCACCGCGTCCTCGTTGTGTCGTTTCATCCTGACCAGGATTATATTGAAATAGGTTTTCATGCGCTGCAGTCATAATGGTTTGAATGGCGTCACCCACAGTGGTTTTACCCGAACCACTGCCACCGGATAATAAATTTACCGGCCCCATTTCAAACTCAGTATTGGGTATATTACCCCAATTTACAAAAATGAATTTCTTTAAAAACATTTATTTAATCCAACTCTTCTAAAATAAGGTCATCTGCTTGTGATTCATCAATGTCACGTTTACTCTCAGTCTTGCCAACTGTGTCTGCAGTAGTATTTTCTAATGCAAACAAAGCTTCATCATTCACAAAACTCACTATCATAGGATGAATTCTCAACCAAGACTCGGCTTTTAAAATATCATCTTCAGTTCGATAATCAATTAAGCGAAGTTTTTTGCAACGACTAAATAATTGTCGGCGCTCACTTGGTTTTTCAGGTAAATTTCGACCAATAATATTTTTCATTGCGATACTTATCGCTTCAAAAGATTCCGTTACAAAACCTTTATCATCTACTTTAGCTTCGCGCAACGCGTTATCGTATTGCAAACGTAAAATTAATATTAATGCAACTTCTGTTTGACTAAGACGTGCACGAAGACTACCCGAAAATGCTAAACTATCGGCTTGCTCCATACCGGGAACTTGACTCGATGGCGGATATAAACGTATATATTCAAACCGAGTATCATGAAAAATGCGAACATCAATCAAATTAAGATACTCAGTAACTAAATTTGAAATTCGCAAAAATCGATCATAAAGCTGCTGCTCAATTTGGCTCTCATCCCGACATAATACACTGTAATTTAATAATCGAATTAATAACTCTCGAAATTCATTGATACTAATATTTTCTTTTGTTAATTGCTTTTCTATTATCTCAGATAACATCTTTAAACCTATTCGTTTTTATCTATCAGTTCAATAATAAAATTATCGGTTTTTTTATAAAACTCAGTCTCAGTTGGTAATAATTTATTAGATTCATCGCTAATTTTAAAGCTAAACTCTGATGAGTCACTTCCAGCTGAAGCAATTTCGATGATATGTGCTGCCATCAAAAATTCATTCGCATTATTAACAGGAAGGTGATTACTATGCACTCGCTGTCCTTTTTTGAGAGCAGTTAAAACATAGTTTATTTGCTCTTTATTATTTACCTGAAAGGCCTTTTCTAAGACTTGTTGTATAAAGAGATTTTTACGTGACTCACGATTAACCTCACCTTGAATTTCTACTGCAGTATTCACTAAGCGTTTACGAGTGGTTGTATTAATTTTCAACGTTGCTTCAGGATCAATAAAACCAAATGATAAGCCAGCCATAGCTTCGGCCATAGCGGATAATTTAGCATCCTTATCTAATGTCGACATTTCAATAAAAGATTGACATAGGGCTGATAAACTACCCTGCGCACCATAACTACTGTAACTTAATTGTCGAATAATAATATCTGCCCGTCGTGTAAAACTATGCAGTGCCAATCTAAGTGCAGGCAACATAATTTCACTGGCATTTGACATACGTGCTTCAATGCCATCTAAAATTCGAAGATAAATTGAAGCATTATCCACAGTTCGTAACTCCGGCGCCATTTTACGCAACTCAGCTTCAGCCTTAGCTTTAAAATCATTACGTTTGCGACGTGCTTTGGCAATAATTTGTTGAATTTCTTCACGGTGTTTTTCAACACTATCGGTTGATAACCGAATAGCAAGATCCGGCATGAAACGTCGTTCCATAAAATCAAAAAATTCATCACTGGCTTGTTGAATCACTTGCTGCGCTTCAACTTCTTTGACTAATTGGCGTTTACGTTCATCCAATTCTGAAATGATATCGCTAAAATCACTCACAATACGAGCCGATGCTTCATAAGCATCGAGTAAATCATAAACATCACCAAGATCAATAAAAGATTGCAATGCATTACGGGTATTACGCGTATTTCGGTGCCGTGTTCTAAATCGTGCACCAGCAGTTTCAACCATCGGTTGCGTAAATAAACGACCTATCCGACTAAAACCATAAGTACTTTGTAATGTAGTTTCATCAGCATGGCATTCTAACCAACCATGCTCTTGCAAAAGATTACGAATCCAGTGAGCTTGTTCACGCTCATTTTTACTGGGGGCTAAAAAATCACTAGCATCTTCTTCATCAAGCACTGGTGACCGAGTAATGGCTTCTTGGAAAACTTCGAGTAATTGTTCTTGAGTAAAAGCGTGAGAATAATCAGCTTGTTCACCATACAATCGCCCATAAAGAAGGCGCAAGCATTCCATCACTTGTTCGCGGTATTTACCAAAAAAAGGCCGAAAAAAATGTTTGCGATTATCAATAAAAAACATAACTTATTATACAAGTAATCGCTATTTTATTGGACTGAATTCAACGCATAATTGATAGGACGAAAAAGAAAAGTTTGAATAATAATGGTGCCCGGGGCCGGAATCGAACCGGCACGGTGTTGCCACCGCAAGATTTTAAGTCTTGTGCGTCTACCAATTTCGCCACCCGGGCTAACAGATGGAGGCGGAACCCGGAGTCGAACCGAGGTAGATGGATTTGCAATCCACTGCATAGCCACTTTGCTATTCCGCCAAATTTGTTGTCATAGTTTATCACTATATTAACTATCTATCTTGCGATAGTTTGCTCGTGACTGTATTAATTTAACTATTTGCCATTTACTATGCCAACATAAAAAAACCCTGAAACGAATTCAGGGCATTTCGATCCATTTAAATATGGAGCGGGAAACGAGATTCGAACTCGCGACCCCGACCTTGGCAAGGTCGTGCTCTACCAGCTGAGCTATTCCC
>VAPL010824963.1_pt1 | contig 22004 bp, 15 predicted proteins | sample 3395061 | NCBI WGS metagenome assembly VAPL01 (sample SAMN08290444, study PRJNA428436) | hydrothermal vent metagenome | isolation source: Deep-sea hydrothermal vent chimney 2 | place: Pacific Ocean: Juan De Fuca Ridge | depth 2182 m m | reverse complement strand
CGTGAACGTTTCCTGGCAAGGCGATGTGTTGAGGTACAACAAACATATTCATATTGGAGTTGCAGTAGCTGTAGATGAAGGCCTTCTTGTTCCGGTTGTTCGATTTGCAGACAATAAATCATTGTCGCATATCTCAGGAGAGGTAAAAGAATTGGCAACAAAAGCTGTAGAAAAGAAACTTCAACCATCAGACTGGGAAGGCAGCACCTTTACAATATCAAATTTGGGCATGTTTGGCATTGAAGGATTTACTGCCATCATCAATACGCCGGATGCGTGTATTTTGGCGATTGGTGGAATTAAGCAAACTCCAATTGTAAAAGATGGTCAGGTAGTTCCCGGAAATGTGATGAAGGTAACACTGTCTTGCGATCATAGAGCTGTAGACGGAGCGGTTGGAGCAGCATTTCTTAAGACCTTGAAAGGATTACTTGAAGACCCTGTTCGAATCTTAATTTAAACATAACGGTTAAATTCCCGTAATGATTATAAAACAATTAAAAGACTGAATCCTAAATTTTGGATCGGTCTTTTTTCTTTTAAGAAAACAAATTATGACAAAGATAAAATCGACAACTGTAATTGCGATAAAGCACAATGGTCAGGTGGCTATTGGTGCTGACGGACAGGCAACTATGGGCAACACTGTTGCCAAAAGTAATGTGAGAAAAATCCGAAAACTTCAGGATGGCAAGATTGTAACAGGATTTGCAGGAAGTACTGCCGATGCATTTACATTGCTGGAACGCTTTGATGAAAAGCTGAATTCATATGGCGCAAATATGAAAAGATCTGCCATTGAACTAGCCAAGGACTGGAGAATGGACAGGTATTTACGCAGGTTGGAAGCGATGCTCATCGTGGCCGACAAAGATGAAATATTAATCATTAGCGGGACAGGAGATGTGCTGGAGCCTGATAATGATATTGCCGCTATTGGGTCCGGAAGTATGTATGCACAAGCAGCAGCGCTAGCACTAAAAAAGCATGCAAAAAAAATGACAGCCGAAGAAATGGTGAAGGAAAGTTTGCACATTGCTGCTGATATTTGCATTTATACCAATCACAATATTATTGTTGAAAAGGTTTGATATAACTTGTGTTATTTCGGGATACCGCCTGTCCGTCGTGGCGAGTCTGTCTGCGATTTGTAATTGCCGGACCTGCCTGACCGGTAGGCAGGTTTATTCCGGCATCTGTCTGAGGTTCGTAAAAATCTATCTATAGAATACCTTCAAAATCCCAGTGATGAAAAACCCTTCATTTTCCCAGCCGCATTTAATTAGTATGTATTTGTAGAAAGATATGGCTGTTGCTTTTTGTGGTTTGGTCTTGGCTATTTATTTTGCTGCCACTTGCCGGCAGGCCCCGGAACGGTGTCCGGGGACTATCGAAGGGAATAATTGCCGGACCTGTTCCGGCATCTGTCAGCTATCTGCAAAAAAAACTATCTTTAGAAATCCATTGAAAACCCAGTGATGAAAAGGCCATTGCTATTTACTGGTTTGACCTGAAATATTTGAGTTTCTGCAGATAACAGGCAGGCCCCAGAACAAGTCTGGGGACTATCGAAGAGGATAGCTTTGAAGTTAGTTCTTGATCTTTTTGGGGTTTACAACTACATATTTTATTGATTTTTCTTCATCTCCGGTTCGGTACGAATATGTCATGTGAAGAAGTCCTTTTTTGTCCTGAACAAGGCAAGGATAAGAATAACTTCCTTTTCCTTTAGGGCTGTCTTCAATGCGGACTTTCCATTTCCATGTTTCACCCTCATCATCTGAAATAAAAAGACTTAAACGATATCTTCCATCAACAATATCGTTGCCCAGGAAAGCAAATTTCCCATCATGCATTCGCAATAGTTCTACGCTGGCGGTATTGGGGATATCAGTTTTTATTGTTGCACTCCATGACTCACCCTGGTCTTTTGAGATACTTTTATGCACCCTGGCTGGTGCATCGCCACTATCACGCATGAAGGCCAAAATGTCTCCATTGTCTTTCAAAGCCAAAGCAGGTTGAATTGGGCCACGCCCAACGATGGGCAAACTTGGCCTCCACGAATTACCATCATCATCGGAAATTGCTATCATTGACAAATTAAAACCATCGGAATAAAGCGGTAATAAAATTTTTCTATTGTCCAATATTAATGGTTTAATTCTCGTCATCCAGCCAGTACTTCTTTTCCACTTTTCTTTGCTGGCTTCAATGATCATGTCATCATATTTTGGAGCATATTCTGCCCATCCGGCATAATTAGGAGTTAGGTCTTTGAACTTTTGTTCAACTTCGGTTGCAAATGTATCTTCCGGTTTTAGCAATATGTTATCCTGCCATTCCCATTCCGGAGCACCATTGGCATTGTAACTTGTAGACGTTCTGAATTTTAATATTGAATGTTCCCATCTGTTAGCTTGCACAGCGATCCAAACCATGAAAAGCTTATTGTTCTTATTTAAAAACAGCACAGGATTGCAATCCGGTATTCCTTTGGTGTCGGCCATTAAAAATGGCTTTGCCCAATCGTCAGATCCTTTCTTTAATCTCGATCCCATTATCTTCACATCATCGGCATTGCGTTCCCCACTACCTTGAAACCAGGCAGTTAACTTGTCGCCATTTGGTAACAATACTATGCTTGATCCATGAACATGTTCTCCCTGGAATGGAAATATCAGTGATTCCTGAACGATAAATTTTCTCTTGTCACTATTTTGTGCAGCGATATTCAGAGAGCATAATGTGATAGTTAATAAAATTACCAAGGGCTGTTTCATTTTATTAGTATTTTTCTGTAATCAGTTTTATCAAATCTACATTCAGTACTTACAATGGTTCGTTATAAACAACAGATAATCAAGTGTTTAATTCATCATTCATCATTAATAATTAAACAAAGTGTTTACTGCTTCATGGAAAAAGGAATGGCGTCCGGAGAACTGGCCCACGACTTATTTGGTTCAGGCCCCATGACATATTCCAGCGTACCTCCATTCATTATTTCATGATGATCTATCCAGGAACGGTTAAGTTCTTTTCCATTTAAGTTGGCAGATTGGATATATACATTTTGTCGAGAATTATTTTTTGCATGAATTATAAATTCCTTTCCATTACCAACTTTGATGTTCATTTTCTTAAAAAGAGGAGACCCTATCGCATATTGAGTCTGCCCTGGAGTTACAGGATAAATTCCCATAGCGCTCAACACATACCATGATGAAAGCGATCCCATGTCTTCATTGCCACAGAGCCCTCCCGGACCGGAGCGATAAAGTAGTTCCATAACTTTTCTGACCATTTCCTGTGTTTTCCATGGTTTCCGGGCATAATTATATAAATAGGCGACATGGTGCGATGGTTGATTCCCTTGCACATATTGGCCAATTGTTCCAACGACACCAACATATTTTGGTAAGCTGATGGTAGGAGACATCGTAAAAAATTGATTTAGTCTTGTCGAAAAATTCTCATTTCCACCCAATAAATCAATGAGCCCTTGAGCATCATGTTGCACAGACCATAAATATTGCCATGCATTTGATTCGGTATAGTGCCTACTTGGTCTTCTGCCAACTAATAGTGGATCAAAATATTTGTAATAGGAATGATCTCCGTTTTTAATGATAGACTGTTTGTTTTCTCCAAGCTCAGGTAGCCATGAGCCATTTGACTTTTTAGGGCGAAAGAACTGTGTTTCACTGTCAAATAGATTGGCATAGTTTTTTGCTCTGTTTATAAATAATTTATAATCTTCTTCTTTTCCCATTGCCTTCGCCATTTGTGCTATGCACCAATCATCATACGCCAGCTCCATCGTGTTGGGTACTGCCTCTGTAACTTTGTCATATGGGGTATATCCAAGATTTATATAATCGACAAGTCCGGATCTTCCAACAGAAGAGGGGAGAGGTGCTTTTGGTAAATTTAGGGCTTTGAATTTCATCGCATTGTAAATAAACTCAGCATCATAATCCCGGTATCCTTTGATATATGCATCGACAATTACAGGAATAAGGTGATCGCCAACCATGCTTTCTGTAAATTCATTTCTAAAATGTTGCGCCGGAAGCCAGCCAAACTCCTTGGTTTTTGCAACTAAAGACCTGATCATATCATTGACATGATCTGGTGCAATGATGGTAACAAGCGGGTGCTCAGTACGATAAGTATCCCAAACCGAAAACGAAGGGTAAAAATCTCCCTTGTCAACAGCATGAACTTTTCCATCCATCCCGAAATAACTACCATCGACATCTTGGGCAATTTGTTGCGAAAGCAAGCTATGATAAACAGCCGTGTAGAAAATCTGTTTTTTGTCGTCTGATGCGCCTTCAATTGTTACGGTTTGCAAGGCATTGCTCCATTCTTGCTGCGCTTCTCTTACCACCTTATCAAAATCCCAGTGGTTTATTTCGGCATTCAAATTCTTCTGTGCCCCAGAGATACTTGTGTACGACAGGCCAATTCTAATCATAACCTGCTCGTCTTTTTCAGTTATATAATTAAGAAAGGCTCCGATTTTCCGTCCTCTCTCTTCATTTTTATATGGGAATAAGCTGGCCCCTGATTCAGGCGTGTAGTACCCTGCGTCGAAAGTGCCATAATATTGAAAAGGCTTGCTGAATTCTGCAACAAAATAAACCTTGACTCCTTTAGAACTTTTTATTCCTGTGATGGTCGAGTCATTGACGATGGAGATTACTGACTCATCACTTTCCTGGTTCCCACCAATCGTATGACCGAGGTCAAATATAACTGAGGCTTTTTTTGACTCTGGAAAAGTATATCTGTGCATGCCGGCTCTTTTGGTAGTAGTGAGTTCTACATTGATATTGTAGTCTTTCAGTTTTACAGCATAGTATCCCGGTGAAGCCTGCTCATCTTCATGATCAAACCTTGATCGATAACCCATTTCAGGTTTGTCTGCGGGACCAGGAACAACCTGGGTTTTACTACCTGTTTTGGGCATGATCAATATATCTCCACAAATAGTATTACCGGAGCCACTCATGTGCGTATGGCTAAAACCCATGATGGTATTGTCCTGATATGAATATCCTGAGCTATACGTCCAACCATTTACGCCATTGTCGGGACTTAACTGCACCATGCCAAAAGGCAAAGAAGCACCGGGAAACATATGACCAAAAAAATCTGTGCCAAGAAATGGATTTACAAAGTCAATTGGTTTGGAAGGTGATAGCTCCACCGCATCTTTTTGTTGACAAGAAAATTGTGAGATCAGTAAAATGCTTGAAATTACTAGGACTACTGTACGTGCTGGAAAATTCATATACTTTGTATTAAAATATGTATTGCACGAATGGAGATGCTTCGTGAAAATTACTTTTCGTTAAATAGTGTATATAAGAAAACAAATCATTTTTAATTTTGAGGTGTTTTCTTATATACACTAAATAACAGTTTAATTAATTTTTGATGTTGAGAAAAATCAGATATTAAGATTTGTGCTCCTGCCTTTACAAGCCGTGGTCTCTTGTTCAGATCAATGCCATACCGTCTAATTTCGTTGCTTGTAATTCCGGTAGCAATACCTCCAAACCTCCTGCATTCTCGTATTTCAACAGGCCCATCACCGAAAACAGACAATTCATTGCCTTTCAGATTGTTATCGTTAATAATATTTTCCATAACCATTTTTTTAGAAAATTTTGAAACATCTTTCATAGCACCATAAATTCCACCGTCAAAGTAATCTGCGTATCCAAGAATTTCAGCTTCATTTTTAACATCTTCAACGTCTGTGCCACTTGCGAGATACATCTTGATACCCTTTTCCTTAAGTCCCTCCAAAAATGGCAAAATACCTTTAAGGGTAAAATCAGATACATCAAGTTCTCCTGCTTTCAATTTTTCAGTCCTTTTATTTACCATTTCCATCAAGGCATCATTATAAATTTCCTTGTAGGCATATTTATCTAAAATTTTATCTTTTGGGACATAAGCAAATTCTTCGATAAGTTGTACTAAACCCTCCATTTGGAATATCGTCTGGATGCCGGTCGTTTTATTAATAAAATCTTTTGACTGCCTGATCACTTCATTATATCCTGCCTGATCTACACTATCGTATTGATCACCCAATATAGCCTTGATCATCACGGGTTCCATGATTTCTTCCCAGCCTTCTCTAAGGGTACTAATTGTCCCGTCGTGATCAAATACAGCATGTTTTATATCCCCAAGTTGGGATAAAGCTTTTTCTTCGCAAAGTTCAAATTCTGTCTCAGGAATATAGTTTGCCGCACGAGGATTTTCAGCCAGATCTGCATTGAATACATAACTTGGATCATCACTTATTTCTATAATTTCATCATCAGATGCAGTGCCTGTGATGAATAATTTTTGAACAGTAACTGCGGAGGCGAAATTGCCAAATTCTGCGGCTTCTTTGGGTTCTATTCCGGCAGCAAGACAAAGAGCTATGCCGCTGATTCCTGTATCTCCAGCACCAACAGTATCTAACTTGGAAGTAAGTTGAATACCCGGAACATCATGTATTCCTTTATCATCAAATACAATTACTCCTCTTGAGCCACAAGTCACAAAAACAGGCTTGCTGTGTTGTTCATAAACTTCTTTGCCGTATTCGTTTATTTCATGTGACGGGATAATCTCACTGGGATTTACAGCAACATCGCAAAGTGCCGCAATTTCAATATCATTTGTTTTGCGGTAAATATTTTCAAATTTGTCATTATAATGTCTTGAATCAACAATGATTATTTTGTCATTAAATTCTTTAAATATCTCATTTGCGCCATCAATAAATAATTTGTTATTCAGACTTCCTGCAACTTGTTGATTAAAAATGAGTACGTCATATTCTTGAAGTGACTCCTTGATATTTTGTAAGATTTTATCATCAGTTTCTTTTGTTCGATGGTTGTACACACCAAAATCATGTCGAGGCTCTTCAACATCACCTTTGTATTTTTTTAGGTAAGTATATGTATTAAAATTTTCCTTTTGAATGACCAGAGAAGAAGTATCAGCATTAAGCGCCTCCATTTGAGAAGTCAATTCTCTCCCATAAATATCATCACCAATTACTGCAATAGCCTTTATCTTGGCAGGCTCTAGGGCTGATAGATTTGCAACAATATTCGATGCTCCTCCCGGCGAATAATAATGCGAACCGATAGCTTCTGCCTTAAGACCTGTTTCTATAGAGACTTCAGATCCCCTGGAATCCATATTCCAATAGGCATCAAGACAGAAATCTCCATATACTGCTATTTTTGATGATTTTATTTTTTTGAGAATTTCTTTTACCCTTTGCTGGTCCATGTTGTTATAGTTGATATTAGTTGAATTTTTCGTCAATCAATTCGCAAATGATATGATAAGCAAGCTCATGAACTTCCTGACTATGGTTGGTCATATTAGAATTGGCACAAAGGCAGATATCTGAAAGATCTTCAAGCAGGCTGTTACTTTTGCCAGTGAAACCAATAACATTCATCCCTTTATCTTTTGCGGCCTTAGCAGCTGCAATCACATTGGCAGAGGTGCCACTTGTCGAAAAAGCCCAGAGTAAATCTCCTTCATTTCCCAAGGCTTCTATTTGTCTCGAAAAAATGGCTTCGTAAGAAAAATCATTGGCAATGCAAGTAGTAAGCGCTGCATCTGTTGAGAGAGCGATGGCAGGAAGGGGCTTTCGCACCTTTCGGAATTTTCCAACAAATTCGCCGGCAATGTGTTGGCAATCTGCCATTGATCCTCCATTTCCGCATAGATAAATTTTATTGCCTGATTTAAAGGTGCTTTCAATCAGTTCTGTGATAGCAATAACTATTTCTATACTGTTTTCTTCAAAATAAAGAATGGCTTTTTTATGCTCATTTATATTGCTTAATATTTTTTGTCTCATGTGATTTATAATAACTCAATTAAATATTTATAAAATAATGGAAATGTTTGTTTTTGGTTTCCTTCAATATAATATCCTTTGCCATCGTATGCTTCCGGCACACGTACTACTATGCTTTTTTGATCACGGTTATAATATCCCGTGCTTGATTCGTTTGTGATACTGGACCTTTTGAAAGGTTTGATATCAAAATCTGCAGTAATGACTTTATAAGGTACCTTGCCGACATTTCCTGTCATAGATGCAGCTTTTAGAAATACCTCCGGTCCGGTAACTGCGCTACCGATATTAAAAACCATGCCTCCTTCAGAAAGTTTCTCAATTTCGTGTGTGTAAATTAAAAAATCTCTTCCTGAGCATCCGCCTTTTGCCTTGCCGTCAAAAGAAATATGCTGATCTATCACGTCGGTACCTATTCCAGCATGAATAGTAAAAGGAATATTCTTTTTGTAGCACATGGCCAATACGCTTTTTTCAGGATAAAGAAATTGCTTAGGAGCACCAATTCTAAAAACTTTTTTCATGACCTCACTCCTAAATTCTTCTTCCATTATCATTTTGCCAAGAGATTCGCCCAATCCAAGATTGTATTCATTGCCCAGCGACACAGCCTCATTGATATATGCAAATTCATAAGCCATGCCAAATTGTCCTTTTTCCAGGGCTTGAGGAACATATTCACTTGTTTGGCCAATCATTGCCAATTCAAAATCGTGGATTGATGTTGCCATATTTCCAGCTACGCAAGTTAGCAGGTCTCTATCTACTAAATCAGCCAACAATAATCCCAGACCATTTTTTATGAGATGTCCGCCCGTAAAAAGGATAATTGGTAAGTCATCATTCCGGTATTTCACTACTTGCCTTGCAAGCATTTGTAAGTCTTTCTGAACTTCCTGCGATACCTTAAAATCCATAGATCCAATAATTACAGGATCTAAAAGGTCTTCAAGTTTTACTTTATTTTCTCGTTCGCTTATGGGGTACGTTACTATTTTTGAGGAATCGAATATTTGATATTTGCCTTCGTATTTCATTAAACTACTATAATTATCTTGGTGATATCGGCGTAATTATTTCAATTGATATTGCTGTAATTTTTGTGTTAAAATAATATATGTATTACTACAATTGATAGGTTTTAGGCTATGAAATTATAAAAAAAAATCAGCAAAATACTGTGCTGAATCTTTTTAAAAAATAGATGGATTTTAGAGACAATGATTATTGAGTAGAATTGAAATCTCCCGCTTAGATTCTGGTACATTTTGTGTTGAGTGGATTTGAGGATTTATGACATTTGGCAAATATTCGATTTATTCAACAATGTTCAAACCCCGATTGTACCATCAATATAAAATAACCATAGACAGTGTCAAGAAGGGCTAAATCAATAATGACACTTCAAAGGATAATGCGATACTTTCTAAATCTCCAAAGATTCTAATTTATAAATCTAACTTTATAATCTTCCAATGCTTTATTGACAATATCCATGGCTTCTTTTTTGTTTCCAAATTCCTCGACAAGTGAAGTCTTGTTTTCCAATTTTTTATAGTCTTCGAAGAAATTCTTTATTTCTCTAAAAAAATGATCCGGTAATTCTGATATATCCTCATAGTGGATGACACTCATATCGTTTTCTGCTACTGCGATTATTTTGTCATCGGCCTCACCTTGGTCGAGCATGTGCATGACGCCAATTACTTTTGCAGGAACAATGCACAAGGGAACTACATTAATTTGAGAAAGCACAAGAATATCCAATGGATCTTTGTCGTCGCAATAGGTTCTTGGAATAAAACCGTAATTGGCAGGATAATACATCGATGAATAAAGTACACGATCCAATTTCAGTAGTCCGCTTTTTTTATCTAGCTCGTATTTTGCTCTTATATTTTTTGGAATCTCTATGATGCCGTTGACAAATTCCGGGATATTTTTGCCAGGAGTAATATCATGCCAGGGATGTTTCATTGCAATGGTTGGTTTTATTAAAATAATGCGCAAACATAGTTTAATTTAGAGACACTATTTAATGTTTATCTTAATTCTCTTTTGACTGCATAGTTTTATTTGTAATTTTTCTGGTAATAAATGCAAATTTAAGTTTCGTGTTAATGAGTAATTTTTTTAGGGTATTTATTTTACTGTTTTCTACAAGTATTTTCTATAATGGAAATGCCCAGAATATTGAGATTTCAGGAACAATTATTAACGCTGAAACAAAAGAGCCAATACCTTTTGCCAATATTGCGCTCAAGGAAATTTACAAAGGAACCGCAGCAAATGCTTTAGGTGAATTTTCTTTTAAGGTTGATAGTCTGCCTGTTGATTTGCTTTTTTCACATCTTAGTTACGAATCTAAAGAACTCAATATCATTAACAATTCTGATTTGCTTATAGAATTGGCGCCTGGAAAAATGATGATGAGTGAGCTGGTAATCAAAGGAAAAGGAAGTAATAAATTTGCTTATAACCTAGTAAGAAATGCCTTTCGTAAAATTGCAAGAAGAAAAGTCAGTAATCAATATGGAAAAGCATTTTATAGACAGATCTCAAAAAATGGAGATGAATTTTCAGAGCTCTACGAAATATTCTATGATACAAGGTTTAGCCTGAATGGTGTAGATGACTGGGCAATCCAGGAAGGCAGATATGCGCTGAAACTTTCATCAGCAGATTCATTTATTTACAATAAAAATTTTACACTTATGGTGAGGCTTCTCACCATAGTTCAACCAAAGACGGATGATCTTATCATGCCGGTAAGTGAAAATGTTGAAGAAAATTATTTCTTGACTTTAGATCATATTACGAATGTTGGCAATAGAAAATTGGCGCTAATTAAATTTTCCAAAAAGGAAAATTTAATTACTCCAGCCATGGAGGGTGAGTTGTTAATAGATGTAGATTCTTATCATGTGCTAAAAATCAAGGGTTCAATAGCTGATGATAAGCTAAAATTTATTTCTCTTAAAGGTGAAAAGGGATCGTGGAAAAACTATGTAGTGACTTGCGAAATAGCTTTTAAACCAATTGATGATGAAGCGATGTTGCTGGATTATATTAAACTAGAACAAAAATTTGACTATTACGTCAATGGGATTTTTGCCAACAAAGTAGAGACAAATTCCTTTTTTATGTACTACGAATATTATAAGCCTCCTAAAAGAAAAAAATTAGGAGGAAGACTTTTACGGTTCAATCGGAGAGATGCAGACGTGCTTGACAACATTGGATACAACCAATCTTTTTGGGATGAAAATATTGTTGTTAAGCGTACACCGGTAGAGACAAAAGTAATTTCTTCCTTTGAAGAAGAGCGTGCCTTTGGGTCTATTTATATCAATAATAAAAATCAGATTATACTTGATGAAAATGAATTGGATTTGGATCCTTTTATAATTCAGGTAAAAAATAGCCTCAAGCAATACGATCTCCCAAGAAAAGGAGAGAAAGTATATATTCATCATGACAAACCATTTTATACTGCTGGAGAAAAAATGTGGTTTAAAGCTTACTTGGTAAACATGGCAACTAATTTGCCGACTACACAAAATGACGTTTTGCATATCGATCTTATTTCTCCCAAAGGAATATCAATAATTTCCAATGGTTATAAAATAGAAAATGGAATATGTTATGGACTAATGAATATCCCTAAAAAACTGGAAGCTGGCGTTTATCAACTGAGAGCATATACAGGGTGGATGGAAAATTTTAACCTGAAATTTCATTACCAGAAAAATTTGGAAATTTTCAATCCCTCAGAAATTGGTATCACCTACAAAAAATCACTTATCGATAGTATAAATTCTTTGATTTACTTCCCTGAAGGGGGTAAGATGGTATCGTCAATTCCAACTCAGGTAGGCTTTATTGGAAAAAATAAATTTGGAGAAATCATTGATCTTAGAGCGAGGATGATTGACCAGAATGGGCGAGTGATATCAAATGTAAAATCTACCGAAAACCTGCCTGGGAGTATATTTTTGTTGCCAAAGCCCAATACCACTCTAAGAACCATGGTGATGTCACATGATATGGGAAAAATTAATTTTCCTAAAATGGAAGAAACAGGTTATTCTTTAATGGTGAATAATCTAAAACCTAATGCCATTGAAATTACCATCCGTGGATCTCTCAAATTTGAAGGTAAAAAGTTTTATGTTTTAGTAATTGCAAATGGTGTATTGTTTGATAAACGACTTGGAATATTGACACGAGGTTTATTTAAAGTAGATATACCGAAATCAAAATTGCCCGGTGGAATAGCCCAAATTCTGATAGTGGATGAATTTGGTAGCATTGAATGCAAAAGACTGGTTTTCGTAAATCAAACTGAGGATGCCAGTATTAAGTATTATCAGGCCAAAAAAGAATTCAAGAGGAGAGAACGAATTGATTTTGTACTTGAACTAAAAAATGAAAATGGTAAACCACTTAGTAATGCTAATTTTTCTGTTTCCGTGTTAGATAAAGACAAAATCTCCAGAAATGTTCGGGGGCAAAATATTTCTACCTATTTCAATTATGGCTTTATCGCAGATTATAATATCGAAAATCAAGGAGAATTAATTGGTAAGGATGACCGTGACGCATTAAAAAAATTAGACTGGATTATGCTATCCCAACAATCTACTTTACCTAATATCAATTCTTTTGAAGATGATGTCGAAAAAGAGAACTCAACATTTATCCCAAGGAGAGGATTGACCATATGTGGTTTGATCTCGGATAAAAAAGATGATCAGCCTCTGTCCAATGGATTTGTGACTATTGTTTGTCAGCCGGATCCATCTGCTGGTAGTTGGTATGTAAAAACAGATCAAAATGGAAAATTTCGTTTAACAGGAGTGGGTCTCAACAATAGTTCTATGGCTATTGCGCAAGCAAAGAATGAACATGGTGAGGATATTGGAATAAATATTATTGCAGAAATTGTAAATATACCCATAAAGCCCAGTGAGTTTGGTACGGCACAGGTAGAAATATCGGACTATGGTAAAAACTATCTTGAGAAGATAAAATTAGAAAAGCAGCAAGAATCCAGTTCAAGAACTGAAAGCATATTGTATGAGGAAGCCAGTGAAAAAATTAATTACCCTTACGGAAATCCAGACCATGTGATAAAAATGAATAATATTCATTGGCAATATTCCAACATGATTGAGGTATTTCAAAAGTCAATAAATGAAATTGACGTATTGGAACATGGGAGTGAGTTGCATGTCAAAATTTATGGTTTGCAAGATGAGCCATTGATCATCTATGATGGTGTCTTAATTTATAATCCGTTTGAAAAGGGAAATGGAATTGGAGAAAATGCAAAAAATATGGAACATTTTGTCATTGGAAATAATGATATTAAAGAAGGACTTTCTGGAATTGACCCAGATGTTATTGACAGGATTGAAATCATTAAAAATGTATCAAATACCTCTTCATATCCAGTAAAAAGAGCGAGTGGAATTATTGCTATCTATTCAAAGGCTGGGAAAAGTTCGATACTAAAGTCTGGCGATTGGGAAGAGATGATGTTGATACCGCTAATTGAGAAAGAATTGTTTGCCTCACCTGATTACTCTAAAGCAATAAAATCAGAAAATCAATTTGATAGTCGCTCAACTATTTATTGGAATCCGCAATTGATTACAAATAAACGAGGTAGAGTGAAAATTGGTTTTTACAATTCCGATGTAGCCAGAAACCTGCAAATATGCGTGGAAGGGATTACTGAAGATGGCGTACCAATATTTGATATTTACGAAATTGGTAGAAACTACAAAAAAGGACAGCCAAAAAATTGAGTCTGTGATTTGAGAAGAAAACCCCATTAAAAATTCAGAATAAATTTCTCATATCAGATATTATGTCTGCGGATGCCAATTTGTTCGATTAACTGACTGAATTGCTTTTAAAATATCTCTACGACTTACTTGCCCCATCAGCTTACCATTTTGGTCTATTACCAATAATCGTTTGAAAGTCGTTTTCAGAAATTCGTTGGCTACATCAACGATATCAGCATCTATGCTAATTGTTTTATAAATATCTGTCATGTAGGCATCTACTATGCGCTTTCTTATGGGTAAATTATGATAAACACTATCAACCAATACATGAAGGCAATCTTTGTCATCTATCATGCCAATAATCTCTTTGTGCTCATTTAATACTGGTGCTCCGGATATCCTTTTACTTAACAATGTTTCAACAACTTCACTTATTTCCGTATCACGTGTAAATGTGACTAAATTTATAGCCATGTATTTGGTAACAGGCTCATAATTTTTAACTGAGTTTCCTCCGGAATTTTGCGAGTCTTTTTTTTCTAGTTTTGGTTTGAAGTTCATAATTACAAAATTAAATTATACCTAATAGTAGATTAAACGCAACATAGTTAAATAGAGTTTTTGACCGACTCTAATTAAGTGATAGCAAAAATATACTCAATTTTATCCAGAAAAACCATAAGTACTTCATTTCATATCTTTCATTATTGAAGCTGCCGTTTTTAAAGAGCTTTAGAAAATGGTTATTTTTTTGTGAAAATTATTTCTATCTTTAACCCAGTGATTTTTTTATAAAAGATATTTATTCCATTTGTTCAGGTAAAATATTGGATAATTTATCTTATAATTTCTGAAGCCCATTTAATTGAAAAGTTTTTTTATTTTTTCTCACTTTCTGTATTTAGTTTTTATTGCTGGAACAGTCTTTGGACAAACTTCAATTAGTTCCGTTGAATTTGACCAGATAAAACAAAAAAAAGTCAAAAAGATTATTATTGAGCAACAAAAACAAGAAGTTCATTTTTTTTCGGAATTACAAGTATCAGTTCAGTGTGATGATGATTTATCTGAATTTACAGCTTATGAAAAAAATTATATCGTAAAAGAAAATATTGACGATGTATGGAGTATTTATAACAATACCAGTCAAACAGATGTCTGGGATATTAATAGAATATCAGTTGGGATGCTTGTCTCCAAAAAGAACAAATCAATTGTTTACGCCAACCAAGATTTATATGGGATGGAAGAAGGTTTGCTTTATTACCTCAATTTGAAAGTGCTCAACGGAATTTTTAACCTCCCTGTAGTTTTTAAAATAATTAAAGTTGATCCTGCAAATAGACTTTTTGAATTAAGTTATCTAAAAGGTGGCAAGGCACAAGGGAAGCAGGTGATACAACTTGTGGATACAGAAAATGGGTACACGAAGATAGTTCATAAAAGCTATGTGAGAAGTAACTCAAAAATTAGAGATAAATATTTATATCCTTTTTTCCATAATAAAATCATTAATGAGTTTCATGCTAATATGAAAAAAATGATTTTAGAAAATAGCAAATACAGAAAAGCCTTAGTGGTCGATATTAAATAGCTTGTATCGAAATATTGTAAAAACTCCAGTAAATATATTCTTAAAAATACCGTAGGCTGCAATCTTCATTCAACAAATTCTATTGCTCTTTAATTTTCTCATTTGCCGTAATTCCTGATAAGACTTCAATGTTGATGCCATCGGATAGACCGGTCTTGACCTCTTGTTTTCTGAATTGTTGTTCGCCAATATCAATTTCCACATAGTATTTATCGTTTTCAAAAAGGATGTCTCGCTCATTTAAAGCCATGACACTATCTCTTCTTTCTAAAACGATATCGGCATTGGCACTATATCCGGCCCTTAAAAATAAATCCTCTTTTAGCAAAACTGCTGCCTTAATCTCAAATTGAATCGCACCATCTTCTTCAATTCCTTTTGGTGAAATATATTCCAGCTCAGCACTAATTTTTTCATTTTGCAATGCTCCAATAATTAGATCGAGGTTCATTCCCTCTTTGATTTTGCCTACTTCAGATTCATCGACCTTCCCCTTGAAAATTATATCATTCATGTTGGCAACTGTGGCGATGGTAGTACCCTCGTTGAAGGTATTTGATTCAATTACGAAAGAACCCTCCTTAACAGGGACATCAATGATCATACCTCCAGCTGTGGACCTAACAATATTTGATACCGTTCCAGTATTTTTTGATGCTCCTTCTTTTACCAGATCCAAATTTATTTCAGCAGCTTCAACTTCCTGCTTTCGCAATTCAAACTCTAGCAAATATTGATTGAAATCTTGCTCAGAAATAACGTTATCCTTAAACAGTAGTTTCCGTCGGTTCAATTCTATATTGGCATTATTATAATTTATAAATGCGGTTTTTAGTCTCATTTCTGCACCGTTTAGCATTACCACATCAGGAATTATTTTGATTTTTGCAATCAGGTCATTTGCTTTGACTATTTCTCCCGCTTCAACATATAATTTTTCCACTACACCGGATACCTGGCTTTTAAGATCAATTTCTTTTCTTGGCGTAATTGATCCTGTTGCTACAGTTTTATTCACAATATCAATGTAAAATGGTTTTTTACTTTTATAAATAACCGTTGGTTTCAATGATTTTTTTATAAGAATATACCCAACGCCAAAAAAGCTTAACACTAAAATTAATACCAATAATATTCCAAAGACTTTTTTCATTTTTTGTTTTCTTTCTACTAAATAATTTTCAATTCTCTAATTCCTCTTCGTGTTATTCTCCATGTAACGCCTCAATGGGATTTACCCTGGCTGCTTTGGCGGCGGGAAATAACCCAGCCAATGCACCACAAATAACCAAAACTAATAATGATAAAACCGAAGATTGAAGATTAACCTCCGGATTGGCAAACATGCCTGTTTCAATATTCCATTTTTCCATTACAAACGAAATACTGCTTAATATCAAAACACCACTTACCAGGCCAAGATAGCCGGCAATTAACGTAATAAATATAGCTTCCTGGATGATGAGTCCGGTAATCGAAAGCGGTGTAGCGCCAAGGGACTTCCTTAAGCCAATCTCCTTGGTTCTTTCTTTTACGATGATGAGCATGATATTGCTTACACCGATTACGCCGGCTATTAATGTGCCAATTCCAACAATCCAAACAAAAATATTGATGCCGCCAAACAGCCTGTTTACTCTTTCAAATTCTTTTTCCAGATTCATTGATCTCATGGCGGTTATATCTTCCGGATGGATTTTATGTCTTCCCATGAGCAACCTGCGAATTTTTTGTTCAACCTCATTTACAGAATATCCTGGCTTGGCCGTAAAGGCAAACCAACCTACACTATTTCCAAAACTATATGTTTGTTGAAATGTAGTAAATGGAATGAAAATGCTTTGTTCATCTCTTTCTGCCATCTGTCCGTTTCTGTTGGATTTGAAGACGCCAATTACCTGAAAAAATACGCCGTTTGCTTTGATATATTTTCCTATTGGGTCTTCGCCCTTTTCGAAAAGTACTTTTTTAACAAAATCTCCAATAACTGCGTTTTTTCTTCTCTGTAAAATATCTCGATCATTGAGGTGTCGACCATCAGTAATATTTACGATTCTTATTTTTTGAATATCTGGATAATCTCCATATACTTTAAATGCGCCGGATTTACTGCCCCGAATGATGTTGTTTCCCAGGTTTTGCTTCGAGTTTCTTGGGGCAAGGTATTCCAATTCAGGTATTGATTTTCGCATGGCATTGAGATCATCAATTGTAAACTTTATATACCTGCCGGGCTGCAATCCATTGTATGCCATTGTGGTTCTGCCTCTCCAAATAAATCCACTGTTTGATGCCCAGCCTCTGAATTCTTTGTTCACGCCATTTTCGAGACCATTGCCAAAACCCATCAAGATCAATAGCATAAATATTCCCCAGAATACTCCAAACATGGTCAAAAATGTTCTGAGTTTATTTTTTTTGATCGTACCAAATATCTCCTGCCACTTGTCGTAATCAAACATTTATTCGTCTTTTAGGGCAACAATAGGATTTACTTTCGCAGCTTTTATGGCAGGAAAATATCCGGCAACAACTCCGGAAATAACCAGCAGTAAAGTTGCTAAAACTGCTGTGAGAAGATTAATCTCTGGATCACGGAAGTATGGAGCATCTACTTCGAACTTATTCAACCCCCATTTTATGCTCTCAATAACACCGATGCCTGTGATCAATCCGATGTATCCGGCAACAACTGTTATCAAAATAGATTCCTGAAGAAATAATCCAACAATTGAAATTGGAGTAGCTCCCAAGGCCTTTCGCACACCAATTTCTTTTGTGCGATCTTTAATAACTATATACATAATATTGCTTACCCCAACGATTCCTGCAATGATTGTGAAAATTCCAATAAACCATAAAAAGACTTTAATGCCCGAAAAGAGGTTTTTAAATTTTTGAAAATTTTCTACATTATTCCAAATAAACATTGCTCTTTGATCGGTAGGATCGAATTTGTATTTGTCAGACAGCATTTTTATGGTTTGTTGAACCATGATCTTACTTTCCTCAACAGATGCATCGCCTACCGTGTATGAAATGCTATGAATTTTGTTTTTTGAGTTGTAGGCTAGTTGTGCTGTGGAGATCGGAATAAAAATATTCATCTTTTCACCTTCTTCTCCTTTATCTTCATAAACACCCACAATCAAATACTGAATGTTGCGCACATCAATCCATTTGCCTACAGGGTTTTCGTTTTTGTCAAACAATCCCTCCACTACCTTTGTGCCTATCACAGCTACTTTACGTCTATCAGTAATATCCAGTTGGTTAATGTACCTGCCCATGATAGGATATTGGTTTTCCAGATGCATCACTTCCGGGTTTACCCCATACACATTAAATGCAGAGAATTTATCTTTGTAGCGAACAGTGAAATTTCCCCAGCAATTAAATTTTTCTGCCACATATTCAATTCCCTTAACCTTGTTTTTTATCTGTGTGTAGTCTTCTGTTTTTAGTGAGAGTCTTCTCCCGGATTGCAGCCCCTTAAAAGGCTTGCTTGTTTGTCCGGGTCTTATCCAAATGCTGTTTATAGCATCATTGCGAAAGTCGTATTCTACCCCGCGTTGTAAACCTGTACCCACTCCCAGAAGAATCATGAGGATGAATATCCCCCAAGCTACACTAAATGCTGTCAAAAATGTACGGAGTTTATTTTTTCTAATAGTAAAAAATATCTCTTGCCATTTGTCTATATCAATCATATTTTACTAAACTGCAGGTTCAGCTACTTGGTCAACGATCTTTCCATCTTTCAGAAATATTACCCTGTCTGTAAGCGCCGAAATTTCATTTTCATGCGTAACAATTACTACCGTCATGCCATTTTTATTGACATCTTTAAAAAGATTCATCACATCCATAGTAGTTTGAGAGTCTAAAGCTCCAGTTGGTTCATCGGCCAGTATTACCTTGGGTTTTGTGATAAGAGACCTTGCAATTGCGACCCTTTGTTTCTGACCTCCTGACATTTCAGATGGCATATGGTATGCCCAGTCAAGCAAGCCTACCATTTCAAGGTATTCCAGTGCTATTGCATTTCGTTTTTTTCTATTTATTTTCTGATAGTATAATGGGAGGGCCACATTTTCCATGGCATTTTTAAAGGGGAGCAAATTAAATGACTGGAATACAAAACCTATAAATTGATTGCGGTAAAATGCTGCTTTCTTTTCAGAAAGGTTTTTTATAACTGTGTTATTGAGCTTATAAGTACCTGAATCATAGTCATCTAATATTCCAAGGATATTAAGCATAGTTGATTTTCCAGATCCGGAAGATCCCATGATTGATACAAGTTCACCTTTTTCTATTTGTAAATTTACTTGTTTTAGCACCTTCAGAGAATTATTGCCTACCTGGTAAGATTTTGCGATGCTATCAAATTGTATCATACATAGATTATTCGGTTTCAGTATTTTTTCATCTCCAGTACTTCATAATACGATCAATGTTTTAAGAATACATTAATGTCCATATTTCCCAGAAACAGATTTATAAAAGGGACTAATATCACCTTTCTATATATAAGTCAAAAATCGCCAAATAGTTGCTCAAATGAGCAATATTAATTGCAGAAAGGGATTAAATAATCATATACGGGAGCATTGTACTTTATTTTGAGATTTTGATAACAGATATTTCTACTAACCTTCATATTTTTGAAAATCATTGAATCGAGCTATATTTTATGCATAGGCGCATATTTTCTATATTTTTACTTCTCCAATTTGGGTTTTTAACCAATTCTGCCTTTGGTCAGGCTTATAATCCATATCAACATGCATATCAAGGCTGGAATGGAGACAACATTAAAAAGGCCACCCCCCTTAGAGCATTTTTAAATAAATTTTCTTTAAACACATCGCTCGGATATGGGAGAACTTTCTATAGTCATAATGTTAATTCTGATGTACTGGAAACTCCTGATAAATTAATTATGCTGGGTGAATATACGCTCACAGGAAATGATTTAGAATATACCGGTTTGGTTGATTGGCTGAATGCCCCGACCGTAGTTGCTGGAAATGCAGTAATAGGACAAAGTACAGGGAACAATATATTGTATTCAGACAGTTCGACAATTGGTTACAAGGGAAGTGGATTCAATATTCCCTTGAATGTTTCATTACAGCTTGACATAGATCGATTCAGGATTGGTGGTGGAATCATGTATGAATTTCATAAAATTAAGAACCTGCAGCCATCTGGCCAAGGGATTTACCCATATGTGCCAAATTTCGGTTCTACTTTTATGTTTAGGTATTATTTTATGGCAGGAGCCAGGGTATATCATTTTATGGGTTGGGATTATAATGTTGATATCCAAATAGGAAAAGTTAAGTATGGAAATCAATATGATAAAAGTGCCCTTCAAAATGGGATATACTTTAACTTGGGAATTCCAATTGAATATGAACTCTCAGAGTACTTCTGGATTGTTGTACGTCCGTCGTTTGATTTCAAAAATTACACAATGAGTATATCTCAAAACGATGGTTCAGCCGGTTTTCAATACAATCAGCCAGCACTCTATCTAAATTTTGGTGTACGAATGAAATTGCCTGAAGTAAAAAGGTGTCCTATAAAATCTTGTAAAACCCAGCTAAAACATGTCCATGGAGGTCGTGAATTCAGAGGGCAATCTTTTTTTAAAAGACAAAATCCAAAAATCGGAGAATTGTATTCTTCTCCAGACAAAGTCTCTAAAGATTTAAAGCGCAGTTCAAAAAAGCAACGTTAAAAATCACACCATTTATAATGGTTCTTTTTTATTTATTTCTTCAATAGTCTTAGCATTTTATCTCCACATATTTTTTTTTAACAATGCAATATATTCGTTTGTCCAGCATAAAATCCTGGTTAATTTTTATTGAATTAGATCATTGGATTTTTTCTTGTTTTCCTATATGAATTTATACCTCTTGAAAGGTTGTTTTTTCTACCCCAATATTTAAATCTAATCATAATACTGTCATTATTTTTGACTAAATTGCGCCGAAATTTTACAAGAAGAAATTGTATCTATGTTAGAAGGATCAAGAGAAAATATTATCCCGATAAATATTGAAGATGAAATGAGGGGAGCTTACATCGATTATTCGATGTCAGTTATCATTTCGAGAGCATTACCTGACGTTCGAGATGGGCTAAAACCTGTCCATAGGCGCGTGTTATTTGGTATGCTGGAGTTGGGAGTAAGCTACAACCGTTCGTATAAAAAATCAGCCAGAATTGTAGGAGAAGTTTTAGGTAAATACCATCCACATGGCGATTCTTCAGTTTATGATAGTATGGTTAGAATGGCTCAAGAATGGTCATTAAGATATCCATTGGTTGATGGTCAGGGAAACTTTGGATCAATTGATGGAGATTCGCCAGCAGCAATGCGTTATACAGAAGCCAGGCTCAAGCGTATTTCAGAAGAAATGCTTAACGACATCAACAAAAATACTGTTGATTTTCAGCCCAACTTTGATGATTCTTTAAAGGAGCCAACCGTTCTGCCTGCTGCAATTCCCAATCTACTTTTAAACGGCGCATCGGGAATAGCTGTTGGTATGGCTACCAATATGCCTCCGCACAATCTTACAGAAGTGATCAATGGTATTCGAGCATATATTGATAATAGTGACATTGATACCAAAGAATTAATGACCCATATTTCTGCGCCGGATTTTCCAACCGGTGCAATAATTTATGG
>VAPL010618877.1_pt1 | contig 22045 bp, 20 predicted proteins | sample 3395061 | NCBI WGS metagenome assembly VAPL01 (sample SAMN08290444, study PRJNA428436) | hydrothermal vent metagenome | isolation source: Deep-sea hydrothermal vent chimney 2 | place: Pacific Ocean: Juan De Fuca Ridge | depth 2182 m m | reverse complement strand
TGCAAGCAGAGAAGACCTCGCCAAGGCGTCTTAAAAGAGCGTGCGAGGAAAAAAACTGAAATTTGGCACTTCGGAGATTTCACCCGGAGTGCGGTAGCGTGTCTGAAGTTTGGATTCTTCATATGAGTACTTTTGTGATCGCCGAGGCTGGTGTCAACCATAATGGCCAGTTGGATCTGGCGATGAAGTTGATTGACGTCGCCGCCGATGCCGGTGCGGATGCGGTGAAGTTCCAGACTTTCAAGGCCGAGAAACTGGCCATGGAAAGCGCCGCCATGGCACGTTATCAAAAGCAAAACATCGGGCGCGATGAGCCACAGGTGGACATGCTGCGCCGTCTGGAATTGGCCCCCGAAGATCACGCCGTTCTGGTTGAACATTGTGCTGAGCGGAAGATCGAATTTCTGTCTTCCCCGTTTGACAATGACAGTGTGCGTTTCTTGTGTGGAGAACTGGGGCTGAAGACGATCAAAATTCCATCGGGTGAGTTAACCAACGCCCCCTATCTGTACGCCATTGCGACGTTCGGGGTGGATGTGATCCTGTCCACCGGCATGGCGGATATGAGCGAGATTCGCGACGCATTGGATGTGCTGGCCTATGGCCTGCTGGGGGGGGGCGCGCCCAAAGGGGGCGACGCTGTAAAGGGCGCCTCGCAAACCCCGGAAGGCCGTGACGTTCTGGCACGCAAGGTGACGCTTTTGCATTGTACCAGCGAATATCCGGCCCCTCTGGACACCATAAATCTGAAAGCCATGGATACCTTGAGCGATGCTTTTTGTGTGGCTGTCGGCCTGTCGGATCACAGCGAAGGCACGGCTGTGCCCATCGCTGCCGTGGCGCGTGGTGCGGTTGTGATCGAAAAGCACATCACCTTGGACCGGACTTTGGCGGGGCCGGATCACAAGGCTTCCATCGAACCGGGAGAGTTGGCGCGCATGGTCAAAGGTATTCGCGATGTTGAAATGGCGCTGGGGACAGGTGACAAGGTTCCGTACGCGCAGGAACTTGAAAACCGTGCCATCGTGCGCAAGGGTCTGTTTTGTGCGCGCGACATCGCGGCGGGTGAGCTTTTCGGTCCCAACGATTTTCTGGTGCGTCGCCCGGAACAAGGGGCATCGCCCATGCGTTATTGGGATTTGCTGGGCACGCCCGCTGCGCGGGCCTATGTCAAGGGTGAGGCTGTGGACCCATGAACGCACCTTTCCTCATCATCGGGGCGGGTGGTCATGGTCAGGTGGTGGCGGATTTGTTGCTGGAAATGGGCGAAGACGTTGTCGGGTTCACGGACATTGATTCCGCACGTCACGCAGCCACGATCTTGGGTGTTCCGGTTCTGGGCGGTGACGAGGTGTTGGACGGTTTTGCCCCGCACGCCGTCAATCTGGCTCTGGGTATCGGGGCTGCGGGGGATGATCTGATCGGGGCGTTGGCCGCACGTCAGGTCATTGCCAAACGTTTACAAGGCCAGGGTTATTCGTTTCCCGCTCTGGTGCATCTGGATGCCATCGTCGGGCGCGGGTGTGTCCTTGGGGATGGTACACAACTGATGGCCGGGGCGGTGGTGCAGGCGGGTACGCACATCGGCGCGTTCGCCATTGTCAATTCGCGGGCGTGCGTTGATCATGATTGCCGGATCGCAACAGGGGTGCATATTGCGCCGGGGGCGACGCTGGGCGGCAACGTTGACGTGGGCGAGGGCGCATACATCGGCATCGGTGCGGCGGTGGTGCACGGTGTGCGGATCGGGCGCGGTGCCCTGATCGGGGCTGGCGCGGCGGTGCTTGAAGATGTAAAAGACGCAACGTGTGTTGTGGGCGTTCCGGCCAGGGAAATAAAGCGATGTTGAAACACTGGCGTGAGACGCTGATCCAGCCCGCGTCCACCATTATGGACGCGATGGAAACCCTTGAAGACACCGCCATGCAGATTTTGCTGGTGGTGGACGATGAACACCACCTCAAGGGCGTGGTCACGGACGGCGATATTCGTCGTGCGTTACTTGCGGGCAAGGGCATGGACGCGGGCGTGTCGGAGATCATGGTCCAGGATCCGACGCACGGTCATCCGAGCGATAGCCGCGACATGTTGATCAGCCGTATGCGTTCCTTGGGCCTGAACCATATTCCGGTCGTTGATGACGGCGGTGTTCTGGTCGATTTGGTCACCTCTGAGCCGCCGGGGACGCGATCCAATTGGGTGGTGTTGATGGCCGGGGGACTGGGTTCGCGTTTGCGTCCGCTGACTGACGATGTGCCGAAGCCGATGCTGCGCATTGGGGAACGACCGATCCTTGAAACCATCATCGGCCAGTTGCACGAGTTCGGTTTTGGGCGGTTCTATATTTCCCTGAATTATCTGGCGGAACAAATCGAGGATTATTTCGGCGACGGTTCGCGTTGGGGCATTGAGATCGATTACCTGCGCGAAGATGAGCCGCTGGGTACGGCGGGGGCGCTGTCTTTATTGAAGGAACAGACCGATGCGCCGTTGATTTTGATGAACGGCGATCTTCTGACCAAGCTTAACTTCGGCAAACTGATAGACTTTCATGAAGAACACAAAGCTTCGATGAGTGTATGTGTGCGCGAATATTCGTATTCGGTTCCTTACGGTGTTTTGGAAATCGAAGGTGCGTTTCTCACCGCGATCAAGGAAAAACCAAAACGCCGCGCCTTGGTCAATGCGGGGATTTACGTGATTTCACCTGAAGTTCTGGATCGTATCAGGCCTGGTGAGCGTGTCGATATCACCGACATCATCACGCAGCTTCTGGATGAGGGTAAAAGGCCTGCCGTTTTCCCGGTTCACGAATATTGGATCGATATTGGCCAGAAACATGATATGGAGCGTGCGACCCGGGAGTTTTCCGAGATCTTCAATGCGGATCATTAGGTAAGGACAATTTTTTAATGAAAACCGATTTCTTTTTTCAAATTGACAATCGCCTCTATTATGGCATCGGCAAGTCGCGTGAACTCAATGCGTTGATCGCGGACGAAGGCTGGCAGAACGTGACCATACTGGTCGACGAAGGTGTCGCCAAAAACAGCGCCTACTACACCGAAATCAAAGGGGTCATCGAAGGGGCCGCCGACGGCGTGACAGAAATTCAGTTGCGCGGTTCGGAAGAACCGTCCTACGACTATCTGGACGTCATCGCCGATCAGGTGCGCGCGCTGGACAAGGTCGATGCGATCATTGCCATCGGTGGCGGTTCCGCCCTGGATATTGCCAAGGCCGTTGCCGGTCTGCGCACCAACCCGGGTCCGGGCATCCAGTATCGCGGCTTCGATCAGTTGAGTGTGCCCGCCGTGCCCAGCGTATGTATTCCCACCACGGCCGGAACCGGTTCGGAAGTCACCATTAATGCGGTGTTTACCGATAAGAGCGAGATGAAAAAACTGGGCATCAATGGTCGCTATATGAACGCGACCTATGCGGTGCTGGACGCATTGTGGCTGGACAGCTGTCCGCGCGAAGTTGCCATTTCGGCGGGCATGGACGCCATGGTTCACACCCTGGAAAGCTTCATGACCAACAACGCCAACCCGATGACGCGCGCGTTCAACCGCGAGGCCTTTGTGACGTTGTACAAGAACCTGCCGACGCTGGTGAACGCACCGCACGACAAGGATGCCAGACAGGCCATCTTGATGGGAGCTTATCTGGCGGCGGCGGGACTATTCAATTCCGGTTCCGGTATTTCCGGCGCGTTGTCCTATCCGTTGGGCGTGCACTACAAGGTGCCCCACGGCATCGGTGGCGGCATCTTTATCGCTTCGGTGGTGGATTACAATGTCGATCACGGCTGGTATGAATACGCCGAGCTTCTTGATTTGATCGAACCGCACATCGATTGGAACGATGAGCAAAAAGCCAAACGCTTTGCGGAAATTATGCGCGAATTGTCAGATACCATGGGCGTCCCCAAGACCCTGAGCCAGTGGGGCGTCACCAAGGATAACGTTGAACAGGTGGGCGAACTGATGCACCCCTTGCAAGGCGCGTTCGACCAAAACCCCGTTGCCTTTAACGCCAAAACCGACGCACTGGATATGCTGCGCCGCCACGTTTAAAAAGTTAGAAGGATTTTAGATTATGCCTGGTTTTGAAGTCTTCGGCGAAGAAGAACGCCAAGCCATTAACGAACTGTTCGATCTTAACGGCGGCATCTTGTTCGCCCACGGGTTTGACGCCATGCGTGCGGGTGTGTACCGCGTACGAGAATATGAACGCGCCTTTGCCGACACCATGGGGGCCGCGCACGGCCAGGCCGTGGCGTCCGGTACAGCGGCGATCAAGGTTGCGTTGAAGGCTTTGGGGGTGGGTCCCGGTGATGAAGTCATCACTCAGGCCTATACCTTCGTCGCCACCGCGGAAGCGATTTTTGAAACCGGGGCGACCCCGGTGATCGTCGATATTGACGAAACCTTGAACATGGACCCCGCCGCTTTGGAAGCCGCAATCACGGACAAGACCAAGGTCATCGTACCGGTACACATGATGGGTGAAGGCGCGGATATGGACGCGGTGATGGCCATCGCCAAAAAGCACAATCTGCTGGTCATGGAAGATACCGCCCAGGCGCTGGGGGCGTCGATGAATGGCAGGCGTCTTGGCACCATCGGCCACATGGGGGCGTTCAGCACCGATGCCGGCAAGACGCTGAACACCGGTGAAGGTGGCATGGTGCTGTCCAATGATGAGCAGCTTTACATCAACGCGCGTTCCTATCATGACCATGGTCATGAGTATTCGACCACCATCGGGCGTGGCGAAGAAGGCGCCTTGTGCCGTGGGTTCAACTACCGCATGACCGAACTTCACGCGGCCATCGGTCTGGTACAGCTTAAAAAACTCGACATGATCATCAAGGCCCAGCGCGCCAACAAGGCCAAGATGATGACAGGCCTGAAGGATCTGGGCGTGCCGTTTCGCAAGTCGCTGGATCCCGCGGGCGACATCGGCGACACCATCGTGTTCTACATGCCGGATCGTGCGCGGTGCGATAAATTCGTTACCGCCATGGGCGCGGCGGGTCTGGGCACCAAGAACCTGCCCGATGCCATCCGCTGGCACTTTTCCAAGCACTGGGCGCACATGTTGAATGATCACCCGATCTATGGTGGCAAGCTTGATACGGCGTGGGAAAAGACCGCCGATATCCTGGAGCGCTCCGTCGCGCTGCCGGTGATGGTGAAAATGGACGACGAGCGCATTTCGTTTGTCTGTGAAACCCTCAACAAGATCGCTAAAGATATCTTGTGAGCCTGCCCGTAAAACTTCTGGCGATCGTTCCTGCGCGCGGTGGCTCCAAGGGCATTACGGGCAAAAATCTTGCCCGGGTGGGCGGGCGTTCACTGGTCGTGCGCGCGTTGGATGCTGCAAGGCGGGCAAAGGCTGTGAGTGACGTTTTTGTCACCACTGACGACGATGCCATCGCCCTTGAGTGTGAAAGGGCGGGCGTGTCGGTTGGGTATCGTCGACCGGCGCATCTGGCGGGTGACGAGACGGGCATGATGGAGGTGGTTCTGGACGCGCTCGATCATTATAAGGGCGAGCATGGTCAGGATCCCGAGGTCATCGTATTGTTGCAGCCGACCTGTCCGTTTCGCTGTGCAGAGGATGTTGACGGGGCGTGGGGTGTGCTGTGTGACGGCGGTTTCGAGACCGTGGTCTCGGTTCATGAAATGCGCGAAAGTCCGTACGAGTGCCTACGTGAAAATGCCGAAGGCTACCGCATGTTGGCCCAATCCGCTGGTGCGGTGCGTCGTCAGGACTATCAAGAAGACTTTTATTTTATCAACGGGGCCGTTTATATGGCGCGTAGCGAGTATGTGCGCCGTGAAAAGGTTTTGTTCAAGGAAGGCGAAAGCGGTCTGTTTCATATGGATCCGCTGTACGGTATCGACATTGACCAGCCCGGGGATTTGCTTATGGCCCAGGCATTGGCCAATCATCCTGAGTTTATAGACCGACTTTATCCCGAGGATCCTCATGCCCATCTCACCGACGTATCTTAAAAAACTTCAATATCGCGTTTTTGATGCCACCGACGCCGAAGTGCCGGACGATTTCCGCAAACGCATGTACGCAGAAGGCGAACGCGTGGCGCGCGAAGTTCTCGAACCCAAGGGCCTTGAAGATCGCAAGGTGCTCATTATCGGCGGGGCCGGTTATATCGGCGTGCCGCTGACCACCCATCTTCTGGCGCGCGGTTATGGGGTGCGCTGTCTGGATTTGTTTTTGTTTGAAAACCGCGACGTGGTGCATCCGTTTCTGGGCGAAGAAGGCTACGAGTTCATGTTCGGCGACATGGCCGACAAGGATACCGTGGCGCGCGCGCTGGACGGCGTCACCGATGTGATCTTGCTGGCCGGTCTGGTGGGGGATCCGATCACCAAGAAGTACCCCGACGAAAGCGCCGCCATCAATGATCGCGGGGTCCTCAACGTGATCGAACAGTGCAATGGCAAAGGCCTCAACAAGGTCGTGTTCGTGTCCACGTGTTCCAACTACGGTGAAATTCCGCCCGACACCACGGCGGACGAAAACTATGAACTCAAACCGCTGTCCTTGTATGCCAAGTCCAAGGTCGCTGCGGAAAAAGCAATGCTGAGCAACAAGGGCAACGTCGATTACGTTGGCAGTGTGATGCGCTTTTCCACAGCCTTCGGCCTGAGTGGTCGCATGCGCTTCGACTTGACGGTGAGCGAATTCACCCGCGAGCTGTTCGTCGGCAACAAGCTGGAAGTCTACGATGCCGACACGTGGCGGCCATATTGTCACATGCAGGATTTTGCGCGCGGCCTGACCCGTCTTTTGGAAGCGCCCGCCGATGAGGTGGCGTTCGAAGTGTTCAATGCCGGCGGCGACGTCAACAACTATACCAAGGGCATGATGGTCGAGGCCATCTTGAAACAAATTCCCGACGGCGACGTGAGCTACGTCAAAGGCGGGTTTGATCGGCGCAATTACAAGGTCGATTTCTCGCGTATTCGCGAACGTCTGCATTTCACGCCGAAATACACGGTGGACGACGGTATTCGCGAGTTGATCTCTGTAATGAAGCAGGGCTTCTTCCTCGATTACGACCAGCGTCTCAATTATTATCGCAACAACGAAATCACATATCGCGTCAAATGAGCCTTGAACCCGACGATATTCTGAACGCCGTCAGCGGCGTTCTGGGACCGGCAGAAAGCTTTACACCGCTGCATGAGCCGGAATTTTCCGGCAACGAGTGGACCTATGTGAAGGACTGCATCGACACCGGGTGGGTGTCGTCGGTGGGCGCGTATGTGGAGCGGATCGAGAAAGATCTGGCGGCTTACACCGGTGCAAAATTCGCGGTGGCCATGGTCAACGGCACGGCGGCGCTGCATATGGCGCTGATCGTGGCGGGGGTCGAGGCCGGTGACGAGGTCATCGCGCCGACCTTGAGTTTCGTCGCCACAGCCAACGCCATTGCGTACTGTCACGCCACGGCCCACTTCGTCGATATCGAGGAAGCCACCTTGGGCCTGGATGCCGTCAAACTGGATGCCTACCTGGGTGAAATCGCGCACAGGACGGATGCGGGTGTGGTCAATAAGCTCACCGGTCAGCGCATTGCCTGCGTGGTTTGCATGCACACCTTCGGTCATCCGGTGGACGTGGATGCGCTGCTTGACGTGTGTGATCGCTGGGGACTGACGCTGGTCGAAGATGCAGCGGAATCGTTGGGGTCACGCTACAAGGACAGGCATTGCGGCACGTTCGGCCACGTTGCGGCAATCAGCTTCAACGGCAACAAGATCGTGACCACCGGCGGCGGCGGTGCGTTGCTCACCAGTGACGAAGATCTGGCCCGGCGCGCCAAGCACCTCAGCACAACGGCCAAAACGCCGCATCCGTGGCTCTATGTTCACGATCAAGTGGGCTACAACTACCGTATGCCCAATATCAATGCGGCGCTTGGCTGTGCTCAACTGGAACAATTGGATGGTTTTCTGGCGCAAAAACGTGAGCTGACCCGCAGCTACACCAGGGCGTTTGCGGGTCTGGACGGTGTGCGTGTGTTTGGCGAGGCCGATTTCGCCACCTCGAACTTTTGGCTCAACGCCATCATTCTGGATGATAAAAAACTGCGCGATCCGGTGCTGAAAATCCTTAACGCGGCAAACTACATGGCGCGTCCGGCATGGACGCTCCTACACAAACTGCCGCCCTATGCGGGTGCGCCGCGCATGAGCGATCTGAGCGTGGCCGAACGTATCGAGGGGACGTTGATCAATATTCCCAGTTCTCCCAAGTTGGCGCGAAAGCGGACATAAGAGCCATGCGCAAGATTTGCGTTTTTACCGGTACGCGCGCGGAATACGGTCTGTTGTACTGGACCATGCGACAGGTTCAAGACGATCTGGATTTGCAGTTGCAAATTCTGGTCAGCGGGGCGCACCTGTCGGAACGTCTGGGCGCGACCTACCGGCAGATCGAGGCCGACGGTTTTGTTGTTGATGCCAAAGTGCCGATGAATTTGGAAGACGACAGCGACGCCGCCCTTGCCGTTGCCATGGGACAGGAACTTGCGGGTGTGGCGCGGGTTCTGGATGAATTGAAGCCCGATATCCTGGTGCTTTTGGGGGATCGCTACGAAACGTTTACGGCGGCAACGGCAGCCATGATGCTGCGCATTCCCATTGCGCATATTCATGGTGGTGAAGTGACCGAGGGGGCCCTGGATGATGCCATGCGTCACGGCATCACCAAGATGGCGCATCTGCATTTTACGGCGGCTGAGCCCTATCGCCAACGGGTCATCCAGCTTGGTGAAAACCCGGATCGTGTATTTAACGTTGGCGCACCGGGGCTGGAAGCCATTACCCGCACGCCACTCATGAACCGGGAAGATCTGGCGCAAGATTTGGGGTTTTTCCTGGATGGCAGCGTGTTTGTGGTGACTTATCACCCCGAAACTCTGGGTAAAGTGGACGCGTCGAGCGGCATTGAAGACCTGTTGCAGGCCCTGAACCTGTTTCCTGAAGCGCGGATCATCCTTACCAAGGCGAACGCGGACAGCCAGGGGCGTGTCGTTAATGACCGGTTGGAGACCTACGCCGAACGCAACAAGGATCGTGTTTTCCTTAGCGCCTCCCTGGGCCAGCGCCGCTATTATTCTGCCGTTGCTCTGGCGGATGTGGTGATCGGCAATTCGTCCAGCGGCATTATCGAGGCGCCAGCACTGGGGACGCCTAGCGTCAACATCGGCGATCGGCAGAAGGGGCGCTTGCGCGCCGCATCGGTTGTGGATTGCGCCGAAAGCGCCAGTGCCATTGCAACCGCCATCGACGAAGCGTTGCACCGGGATCACCAAATTTCGGTCAATCCCTACGGCACAGGCGAGACGTCCAGCAAAATCATCACGGTGCTCAAGGCGTTTTTAAGGGCGCCGAGCGTGTCAAAAACATTCTTCGATCAGTCTGCGTATCCATCAAAATCTTGATACACAGGATAATGGGAATGGATTTTTGTCTTCGATGGTGATGAACGCGATCTTTAAAGAACAATTTTCACGGTATTTGCCCAAGCATGCATAAACGTTATTTTATTTTACATGGGAATATATTCTCCCAGCGTGATTGGGAACGTTTCGGGTGTGATTTCTTCCTTCAGCGCGGTTATGACGTTATCCCCGTGGAACTGGTCGAGTTGCTGAGTCCCGGAACGTATTCTCAAATGACGAAAGGTACGTTCACGTCTAGGCAAAATGTTGTGCGCATCAATACCGAACAGGAAATGGATGAACTGGTGACGCATTTCGGCCCTGCGGACTTTGTACTTATGGCCTTTTACCTTAATGCGAAATCGGCCTTCGTGTTTCGAATTCTCACAAAATATAAGATTGACTATATGTCTTTGACCATCGGAGGAATTCCGACGAATGACTTCCGGAACTTTCGTAGTGCGCTCAACTTGAAAGAGTACCTTAAGTTTAAATATATGACGGTGAAGACGAAGGCATATTTGCTTAAACGGTATGTTTGGACGATGTTTGCTGATGGCGTGGGGTGGGTGTTTTTGCGCCCGCCACGTTGGTGGATGCGTGCGGGACGTTATCATAACGCGCTCAGCGCTGTTGCGCCCAAGCCTTGGAAGGCCGAGCTTATCTCCGTTCGTTCATTTGACATGCAAGTGATTGATGCCGTTCAAAATCAAAATAAAAAAGAAGGCGAAATCTTCGAGAAGCCATATGCTGTTTTAATTGATGATGATTTTTTAGATCATCCGGATTTTATATATATGGGCATAAACCGTCCTGTGACAAAAGAACGGTTTAGCTGCGCCATGCAGTCGTTTATTGCAAAACTTGAAAAGGATCTAAGGCTGCGCGTTGTTGTCGCCGGGCACCCCAAGGCCTTGCCTGAAAATGCGTCCATTGTTTATGGGGCGTACCCGTTCATTCAAGATAGGACGGCAGAACTTGTCGCACACAGCGAACTGGTCGTTGTGTGTTGCAGTACGGCGCTTTCGTTTGCCGTTCGTTTGCGTAAACCTGTGATTGTCATCACGACCGACGAAATCGAACGAAATAGATTTTACGGTGGTTTCGTTGCTAACATGTCGAGCTGGTTAGGTTTGCGTCGTACGAATATTGATCGTCTAAAAGCGCATGATTCGTTGGTGATGCCCGTGGTTGATCAGCGCTGCTACGAGAGCTATGAACAAAATTTTTTGGCGGAGAAGGGGGTTGGTTCGCATTCAATCTGGGAAGAAGCCGCACGCCATTTTGAGGCGCATATTTCAAAACGTGCATCGGACTCCATAAAAAGACGTAAAAATCCGGAGCTTAAAATTGAGAAATAATCCCTTTCAATCTATCTATGACGCCTGCAATCAGGGCAATTCCATGGACAAGTTTAAAGAATTGCCGCCGTTTCCACGGCTTATTGATATTGAGGCGACCAATGCATGCAACTTCAGTTGTTTGATGTGTCCGACCGGAAACCGTTCAATGACCCGAAAGACCGGTATGATGGAGCCGGCGGTTTTTGACAAGATTCTTGATGAATGCGCCCAGTGGAATTGTGCGTTGCGTTGGGTGCAATGGGGCGAAAACGTTATGCACCCGGACTTGCTTGATCATATTTCCGCAGCACATGAGCGAGGTGTTCTTACGCATTTGAACACCAACGGCAGCAAGTTGGACGCAGAGGCAGTTGAACGTTTGATTTCGACGGGCCTTGATTCCATCAAATTTTCTTTCCAGGGTGTGGATCAAAACAGTTACGCAGAGATGCGCAACAAGGACTTCTTTGAAGAATTGATGGCTGTTATCGAGCAGTTTCAGAAGATCCGAGGAGATCGGGAGGCTCCGTATATTCACATTTCAACCTCCATTACATACGAAGGCCCGGAACTTGTGGCGGCTTTTGAGAAACGGGCAAGACAGATTGCTGATTATGTGTCTGTAGGACGAACGGTTTTTGATAACCTTAATCTTGATGGTGTGCGTATGAAGCCTGAGGAGGTTGCACGTCTGCAGCGTCTCAAAGAACAAGAATCTGTCGTCAAGGTTCACCCTGAATGCCCGAAGGTCTTTGACAAGATGTCCATCTTTTGGGATGGGGCGGTGTCGGCTTGTTGCGGCGATGCCGATAAGGTGATGCTTATTGGGTCCGTCTCTGATAACACGCTTAAGGACATTTGGCATTCAAATAGAATGAACGAATATCGCACGATATTGGCGGATATGCGTCATAATGAACTTGATTTATGCCGCAATTGCTATGATTACCAGGACTTGCAGAAAACCGGATCTCAGGAATTTTAGTAAATTATGCCCGATTACCTGAATGTCATTTATGACGAGAAATCACATCCGTTTACCGACTATCCCTCACGGCTTGCCGCATATCTCTATCAAGCATTCAAGCTGAATGAACGAGATACAATGCTTGAGTTGGGAAGCGGTCGTGGCGAGATGTTGAAGTGCTTTTCCGATCTCGGGATGACGGTTAAAGGCGTTGACTTGTCCCAAGAGGCGCAAGTTTTATCACCTGGGCTGGAAATGTCGAGTTGCGATTTGGAAACGGAAAAACTTCCCTTTCCGGATAGCTGTTTTGATGTTGTCTTTAATAAATCTGTTCTTGAACATATTCGGAATACGGATCATCTTATCCGTGAAATACGACGCGTTCTAAAACCGGGCGGGTTAATCCTGTGCATGGTTCCAGACTGGGAATCGAATTATAAAATTTTCTTTGATGACTATACCCATAAATCGCCGTTTACGACCGTGTCGCTTAATGATTTATTGCGTATCCATGATTTTGTAGATGTCCGTGTTTACAAATTCAGGCAATTGCCCATCGTTTGGCGGCATCCTTGGCTGAATTTTGTTTGCGCGTTGATGAGTCCATTTGTGCCGATCAGAACCAATATCGGGTTTTTGCGATGGTCGCGCGAATTGATGATTGTTGCGTGTGGTACCCAGCGAGAATCTGAACAATGAGTAAGAACAGACCTGTAAAAATTTTTCTCGGTGATCTTGTGCACACGTGGGAAAAAGCCAGTACCTGGACCTTTCCACTGAATATCGGTTTTATTAGCGCATACGCCAGCAAGATCTTGGGCGATGACGTCGAGTTTCGTCTGTTCAAACGTCCCGAAAAAATGATCGAAGCGCTTCGCAACGATCCCCCCGATGTGGTTGGCTTTTCCTATTATGTGTGGAATGCGAACCTGAACGGCCTTTTGTGCAAGATCGCAAAGGATGCCAATCCCCATGTGCTTAGCGTCGGTGGGGGGCCGAATTTCACCTCCATCAACACCACCGAAGAGAAGGCGGCCCAAGTCTTCCAGAACCAGCCTCAACTGGATGCGTATGTGGTAAACCAAGGTGAGCGCGGTTTTGTCGAACTGATGCGAGCATTTTTGGGTGCGCGGCGAGACGTTGTCAAGTTGCGTACTTTGACGGTTGATGGATGCGTTATCAATGGTGACGTGACGGTGGGGCGCATACAAATCGGCCCGCCCCTGGACGCAATGCGCGATTTGGAAGAGGTGCCATCGCCGTACCTGAGCGGTATTTTGGATGAGTTCTTTGACGAACCCTTTGCCCCGATTTTGGAAACCAATCGCTCATGCCCATACCGCTGTACCTTTTGCGCGTGGGGGATTGGAACTGCGAAAATGGCGCGCTTTAGCGTAGAACGCGTGGTTGAGGAAATTGACTACATTGGCCAGCGGTGCAAGAACGCGGCGCAAATGTTTATTGCAGATGCCAATTTCGGCATGCTTAAACGCGACACCGATATCGCACGTAACCTGAATAATTCACACAAAAAATACGGCTTTCCTGGCCATTTGGCGGTGCAGTGGCACAAGTCACGCCCCGATCTGATTATTTCAGCAGCGCGCGAGGTCAAAGATATCGCGCGCATCGGTGCATCGATGCAGTCTTTGCACCCCGAAACCCTGGAGGCCGTGAAGCGCAAAAACCTGCCGTTGGAACAGGTCAAGGATATGCTTGAAGAGTTGAGTGCCGACGGCGAGGAAATGCCACTGGTCTCAGAGCTGATTCTAGGGTTGCCCCTGGAAACACGGGAGTCGCATCTGGAAGCCAACCGCACCATGATCAACGCGGGTGCAGAGATGATCAATTATAATCTCTACCTTCTTCCGGGTACAGAAATGGATAGCCAGGAAAGTCGCAAAAAGTATTTCAAGGAAACGGGCTGGCGGTTGATGGACAACGCGTTCGGCGTCTATGACGGGGTCAGGGTGTTTGAGGGCCAGGAAACGGTACAGGCAACCTCGACCATGTCACGTGACGAGTTGCGGGGCTTTCGCTTTTATCATTTCCTTCTGCAGTTCATGTGGGGGGGGGCGCTGGTACTATGACTACATCAATCTGTTTCACGGGTTGGGCACCCATCCTGTCGACCTGCTTGATCGGATCAGCCGGACTTTTCCGCGTGATGACAGTTCGTTGGGCCGGTTGTATCAGGACTTCAAGGCCGACCACGAACTGGAAACGTTCAAGACTTACGAAGACATGTGTGGATATTGGACTGAGGATGAAGCCCTGGAACGTTTGCGTACCGGCGGTTATGGTAAGCTGAACTTTGCCTATACATATAAAGTACTGTTGGAATGTCGTTCCGAATTCGACCAGTTTTTGTTGCAAACGGCGGAATGCATGATCAAAGAAAACGTGCCGGATGATGCGGTTCGGATTATGGATGTTACGCGCGACATTTTGAGTTTCGGTGCAGCATTACAGGTGAAACTCAACGAAGATATGTCTCTGGTTCCGGTCAACTGGGGCGATTTTGGTTATGATATCTTAAGGTGGCGCAATAACGATTATCAAGGCTTGCCCGCGCCCTGCGAAGGCAATGCAGTGCACTACAAATTCAGCGTGCCCGACGCACAGCACGAAAAACTGACGCGCCTGTTGTCTCAATACAAATCGCATAACAAAAATTTGACGTTGCGCAAGATGAGCGAGTACATCAAGCCGCATGAATTTTTCTATACTGTTGAACCCGTGGATGAACTTTTCAATGACGCCAAGAATGAAAAAATACCGATGGTGCCACAGTCGGGAACTCATGACAGTTGGTCTTATCTTAAGGGGCGTCAGTCTGGTGATGACCAACGCTAACGACCACCATATGACACTCTGATGCCGGGGGGCAGGGGCCGTCCACACCATCACCTCATCGAAGATGGTTTGCGGCGCGGGTCTCGGCTTTTCTGCAAGTGCGCGTTGATATATAATGGATGGATGTGGATGCAATGCCAGTTCCTGGTAATAAATACAAATTCATGGTGAATAGTACCGACCATCTTGCAGGTATTCAGGTCGTTTGATGAGAATACTGATGGCCGACGCAAAGAATAGTGACTTTCGAGAGCTGATTTCGCCTTTTCTTCGTGGAAAAATTGCAGATTTGGAAGAAAAGTACGGCTCCGACAGCCTTGAGTTGCGAGCCATTACAAGACAGTACCTGCGCGATCCTTTGGAAAATATCATTCACTCCAGGGAACGACGTCGGCATTACGAATCCGAGGTTCATCTCATGTTTGACGGCGAGCCCGTCGTTGGGGTTGAACGCTTGTACAGGCGAACCGTATTGATCGAACCCACTACGGTGTGTGCGGCGCATTGCCGATGGTGCTTGCGTGGTCAGTATCCCGTGAAAACCATGAGTAATGAACAAATTGTGCACGCGACACGCTACATTGGTTCCAACGATTTGCGCGACGATATTGATGAGGTGCTGATTACAGGTGGGGATCCGTTAATGTCACAGCCCATGCTGGCGTTGACGTTGAGTGAATTGCGCCGCAATGCGCCAAACGTGCGTACGGTACGTATCGGCAGCCGACTGATTTTTCAGGAACCGAAAAAAATAAATGCGGATATGATGGATATTTTTGGCCGGTATCCAGACTTCAAGTTCGAAGTTGGCGTGAACGTCAACCATCCCATCGAGTTTTGGCCGGAGTGTATCGATGCGGTTCATCGTCTGCAAGACGGGGGCTTTCGGATTTACAACCAGCATCCGCTTTTGCGTGGTGTAAACGATGATCTCGAAACCTTGATCGAATTGTACGATGCGATGCGCCACAATGGGATCGAAGCTCATTACCTGTTCCATGCCATACCCTTGCGTGGTATGAGCCATCACCGCACGTCCTTGCGCCGCGGTGCGAAGTTGGCGGGACTGCTGTGTAGCAACGGCCACTTCTCGGGTCGGGTCAAACCGCGGTATGCGGTGTTGAGCGATATTGGCAAGATCGTAATATACGAAGGTACGATCGTTGATCGTTGCCGTTCCGACAATACGGTGCTGTTGCAGTCTGGGTATCGGTTGGAAGAGCGTCAACGCTGGGTGCCGTCGTGGCAGATGCCCGATAGCGTCGTGCTCGACAATGACGGCTACATGCGTACGCGCTACCAAGACGGAACCGACGAAGATGAAACTGAGAGCGCCGTTCCCCTTTCATACAGCGCCTGATTCTTTGAAATAAACAGTTAAAAACAAAAACTCTCAGACAAGGAAACAACGGATATGGGCTCACTTGATGGCCGTAAGGTTCTTTTAACAGGTGGCACGGGTTCATTTGGCAAGGCCTTTGTGAAGAAGCTCTTGCAAGAGCACGACGTGAAAAGGTTGGTTGTGTATTCGCGCGATGAACTCAAGCAATTCGATATGGCACAGGATATTGACGCGCCGAACTTGCGTTATTTTATTGGCGACGTCAGGGATGGAAATCGTTTGGAACGGGCGTTTGACGGCATTGATACCGTCATCCACGCTGCTGCGTTGAAGCAGGTGGTCACGGCTGAGTACAATCCCATCGAATGCATCATGACCAACATCCTGGGTGCTGAAAACGTAATTAACGCCGCGATCAACAAAGGGGTCAGGCATGTGATTGCCCTGTCTACGGACAAGGCTGTTAATCCGCTTAATCTTTATGGTGCAACCAAGTTGTGTTCCGACAAACTTTTCGTTGCCGCCAACAACATGTCGGGCAAGAGTGGATGCAAGTTTTCGGTCGTGCGTTACGGCAACGTTATCGCATCGCGCGGCAGTGTTGTGCCGGTGTTTCGCAAGCAAAAACAGACGGGAACGTTAACCATAACCGACCCGCGCATGACGCGTTTCTGGCTGACTTTGGAACAGGGTACAGATTTTGTCATCAAGTGTCTGCGGTTGATGCGTGGGGGAGAAGTTTTCATTCCAAAAATTCCGTCCATGCGTATTGCTGATTTGGCGACGGCTATGGCGCCGCAGTGCAAGCAAAAAGTTATCGGCATTCGCCCCGGTGAGAAACTGCATGAAGTGTTAATCCCCGCCGATGAGGCGGGTTACACGCTTGAATTCAAGGATTATTATATTATCAATCCCAGTATCCATATGTGGGAAGAAAATCGCACCCGGGTCTACGGTGGTGAAGACGGGCACGCGGTTTCCGAAAATTTTGAATATTCCAGTGACGCCAACACCCAGTGGATTAGCGGCCAGGAATTGGCCGATATGATTGAGGGTGAGGTTGAAACTTGAACCCTCGTTTTTTGGGCTATGGTTCGCAGAGTCTTGATGAACGGGACATAGAGGCCGTCGTTGAGGTTCTGAAAAGCGATTTTTTGACGCAGGGACCGGCGGTTGCGCGTTTCGAAGCGGCATTGGCCGAACGCGTTGGCGCAAAATACGCGGTCGCGGTATCGAGTGGAACGGCGGCTCTGCACCTTGCGTGTCTGGCGTCGGGGATGAAACCCGGCGATGTCGGCGTAACGTCGGCGTTGACGTTTGTCGCTTCGGCCAATGCGTTTCTCTATGCGCAGGGACGGGCGCTGCTGAGTGATATTGATGCGCAAACCTTGTGCATGTCCAAAGATACCCTGGCCCGGGCTTTGACCGGAGAGTCGCCGTTGAAGGCCGTCACGCCCGTTCACTTTGCAGGATTGAGTGTAGGACTGTCCGCTATTCGCAAGCATGTTGGCAATGATGTTTCTATTATTGAAGATGCCTGTCACGCCCTGGGGGGGGACGATGAAGACGGCCTGCCTGTGGGGTGTTGCGCGCATTCCAATATGACCGTGTTTTCGTTTCATCCCGTCAAACCAATTACGACGGGCGAGGGCGGGGCAATCACGACCAACGACCCGTATCTTCGCGATTTATTGCAACGGTTGCGTAGCCACGGTATCGAAAAAGAGCCTGAGCTGCTGCAATTGCGTGATCAGGGTGTTGATGAGGATTCCGGGGCCGTTTTTCCGTGGTACTACGAACAACAGATGCTGGGGTACAATTACCGCATGAGCGATATCCATGCCGCTCTGGGGCTGTCGCAGTTGGCGAAACTGGACGGCTTTATCGCCCGTCGCCGCGAAATTGCCTTGTTTTACGACCGGAAGGTGTCCCGGCTTGCCCATGTGCGTGGCGTGCATAGCGCGCCGGAAATGCGCAAACGTTCCGGCCTGCACCTTTACGTTATTCGTTGTAATTACAAAGCCTTGGGCAAAACCCGTGAACGGGTCATGACGGAATTGAAGACACGCGGTATCGGCAGCCAGGTCCACTATATTCCGCTTTACCGCCAGCCTTTCCATATGAAGAGGGAAAAATGGTGTTCCGGGGACTTTCCCATATGCGAAGGCTACTACGCGGAGGCGCTCAGCATTCCTTTGTTTGCGTCCATGAGGGATGAGGATGTTGAGCGCGTAAGCCAGGCTCTTGATGAAGTCCTCACGTCTTGAACAGTAAGTCCCATGTCGCCAAGCCGCTCTGTCAGGTGCAACAAATCCCATGAATTTCATGCATGAAGCCCTCAATTATATTCGCGAGGAAGCGAAATTATTCGCGTTGTTCCTCGGCTTGTCGCTCTTTCTGGCTCTCAGCGAGGGCTTGAGCGTTTCCCTGCTCATTCCCATCCTCGGGGCAGGTGGTGGCGGGGATACATTGTCGTCATTGCCGGTTATCGGGCATTTTTTCAGGCCTTTGATGCAAATGAACGTTTCGCAGCGCATTTTGACGGTATCGGTCTTGTTATCCGCAGTGCTTGTTGTCCGTGGAGGATTGCAGTATGCAACCCAAATCCTTAGTGCCACATTGCCCTTGCGGATTCAGCGCAGAATCATGACGCAGGTGTTCGATCTTTTGATGCATGTGCAGTTGAATTATTTGCATGGGAAAAAAATCGGTGAACTCAAAACCTTGATTCAGGAACATCCCGTTCGCGTGGCTACGGCTTTGAGGAGTATCGCGGATATCGTTTCAAGCTTCATTTTAATTTTTATTTACATGCTGTTGATGATTGCCATTTCCTGGCAGATTACCATCGTGACGATAGGGTTTGTCGGGGTTCTGCTGCTGATTTTGCGCTGGATCAGTGCGCGGCGTCTTGTTTTTGCTGGAACCCAGTTGTCAAAGACCATGGACAGGATGCATGAGGTCTTTTTTGGGGCGATTCAGGGGGTGAAGCTGGTGCGTCTGGCCAATGCCGAAACGCGGATGAGCGATGAGTTCACGACGGCTGTAAATAATTTTTACGCCGTGGATTTAAAGCGATACCAGATCGGTGAATTGCAATCTCCACTGTTTATGACCCTGGCCGGGCTGTTTGTCTGTGCGATTTTGATATTCGGTGCCTTAACGCAAAGTGGTAGCGCTTGGGTAGTCTTGGCCTTGATGTTTATCATCAGCTTGTATCGGATGCTTGGTCCCGCCAGCCGGATCGTCACCGCGCAGGTGTCGATTCACGCCAACAAGGATTCGTTCCAAAGATTGAAAAGTTTGTTTGCCGAGGCGACGGCAATGCGCCAGAAAAACGGCACGATCCGGGCAAGCGGATTGAACACGGGCATTTGTTTTGAGGACGTTACCTTTTCGTATCCGGCAACGGATGTTCCCGCCGTCCGCAATCTTTCCTTGATTATACCAGTGGGTAAAATGGTTGCGTTGGTGGGGCCATCTGGCAGCGGCAAAAGTACCATAGTCGGATTGGTGGCGCGTTTGTTCGATCCTCAAAAAGGACGTATTATGATTGATGGCGAGGATCTCAAAGATCTTGAAATCGGATCCTGGCGCCGGCGCATCGGGACGGTGACGCAAGAAACCTTCCTGTTCAACGACACCATATACAATAACATTTCGTTCGGACGCGACGATGTGCCTCTGTCCGAAGTGCGTATGGCGGCGAAGTGGGCGGCGGCCGACACTTTTATCGAAGTCCTTCCCGATGGGTATGAAACGCGGGTTGGTGAGCGTGGCGCACGCCTTTCAGGCGGCCAGGCCCAGCGCCTGGCTCTGGCGCGCGCCATTATCAACAATCCGGACTTTCTGATTCTGGATGAGGCCACCAGTCATCTGGATAGCCTGAATGAACAGGTGATTCAAAAAACAATACAAGCCATGCATGGCAAAAAAACAATCCTTGTTGTCGCGCATCGCCTATCAACCATCAGAAATGCCGACATGATTGCCGTCGTGAAAAACGGCACTATCGTGGAAACGGGCGTACATGAGGACTTGATGCAAAAACCTAGTGTTTACAAACGTCTGTTCGAAACCCAGAGTCTGGAACTGACCGATATCGACACGGCAACATCATGACAAACGACTTCCCTCTTAACGTTTTGCTGGTTACCTTTCAAACGGGGTGCGCAAATTCGATTGTTTTGATCGCCAAGGCGCTACGCCAGCGCGGCGCACGCATCCATGGCGTATGCGCGGGGGCTTGCGTTCGCGTGTTTGAAAGAGAAGCCGTTTCCCATCAGGTTCTGGACGTCAATGTGTCCGATGCGCAAATTGATGCGCTCCTCGATGCACAGGCGCCGGATCTGGTGATCACGGGTTCAAACGCCGCCAATCGTTTTGAATTCAATTTTCGCCTAAGGGCGCGTCAGCGCGGCGTACAGGTGATAACGACCTTGGACTATTGGAGCGCCTACCAGGGACGTTTCCACGATAACGAAACCGGTGTGACGTCGCTTCCGGATAAACTTCTGGTCACCGACGCGGTAATGCGCGATGAGTTGCGCAAGGCCGGTTTCAAGGATGCGCGGATCGAGATTGTCGGAAATCCGTATTTTGAACATTTGGCCCTTGAGGCGTCGGCGACAAGAAATCCGCGAATACGTGCGTACAAACGGATTTTGTTTACGTCCCAGCCAATCGCTGCTCTGTTTGGGACATCTTCGAAAAATCCTCGCTTTCTCGGCTACGAAGAAGGTGGCGTTTTTGACGCCCTGGTTGACGACCTCAAGGCCCGGCCCGAGTGCCGTCTATACGTCAAACCGCATCCCAGAGAAGATCTTACGGTGTGGAGGGGACGTTTGAAAAAAGCGAAAGCGGTAGAGAAACAGATTTTCTTCATTGGGGGGCGTGGTCGCTCCCTGGGCCTGTTGCAAGCGGCCGATGTCGTGGTTGGGATGACCAGCAATATGTTGCTGGAAGCACTCGTTGTCGGCACGGCGGCGGTATCGTTCCAACCCGACACGAACGGCAAATTTGAATTTTATGGGACTTCGTCGGGACTGGTACCGACGGCGCGCAAGATCGACAGGTTGCCCCCCTTGATTGATGAGGCCCTGACACGCAGCGCGACGACGGTACGCGAAAAGGTTGGTGTTTTATATAAAGGCGCCCTTGCGCGCTGCATTGACGTCATAACGGCGAAATAACGAATAGCACGGGGTGAACGCGTTGAAAGTTGCAGCCATTATTGAAGCCCGCATGCGTTCTTCTCGCCTGCCGGGCAAGCTCATGTTGCCTATTGTGGAGAAGCCTGCTCTGGCGCATTTGTTCGAGCGGTTGAGGCGATGCAAAAAACTTGACGATATCATCCTTGCTACCACCGAAACGCCCTGCGACGTTGTGTTGGCGGATTTTGCGCAACGTCAGGACGTAAATTTCTTCCGTGGTAGCGAAAATGACGTCATGTCGCGGGTTTTATATGCTGCGCGTGAATTTGATGTTGATGTCATCGTCGAGATCACCAGCGATTGCCCTTTGGTTGACACTGCCATGGTGGACGCGGCTATAGATCAGTTTTTTACTGGGAAACTGGAGTATTTATCCAACGTTATCAAGCGCACGTATCCGCGCGGTCTGGATGTCCAGATTTTCACACGCACGGCTCTTGAGCGGACGTTTGAGAGCACCGGCGATCCGGTGGACCGGGAACATGTTTCGTTGTTTATTTACGAACACCCGGAAATTTTCAGACTGGGTCATTTCGGATGTGAAGGCACGCGGTTGGAGTGGCCAGAGCAAAGAATCACTCTGGACACGCCCGAGGATTATTTTGTGATCCGGTCCGTTTTTGAAAATCTTTATCCCGAAAATCCGGAATTCGGTTATGCGGACATCCATGGGTTTTTGCAAGAAAACCCTGATATTGCCGCGATAAACATGGAAATTGTCCAAAAGCGGGCGCGTGGTTACGATTTCACGCTCAAGGCCCGTCAGGCCTTGGGGTTGGAGTAGGTTGAGCGGGTATCATCGCCTGTAAGCGGATTGCCGGGGCTTACAGTTATGGC
>VAPL010389706.1_pt1 | contig 22059 bp, 28 predicted proteins | sample 3395061 | NCBI WGS metagenome assembly VAPL01 (sample SAMN08290444, study PRJNA428436) | hydrothermal vent metagenome | isolation source: Deep-sea hydrothermal vent chimney 2 | place: Pacific Ocean: Juan De Fuca Ridge | depth 2182 m m | reverse complement strand
TCTCGATTGTAGCTCATCAAAAACCACTTTGAGGTATTTACGAACCATGTTCCTGTGGTCGTTTGTTGCTTCTGAGCTATCGAATCCGGCATCCGAACCAGGCAATCCAGCCGACCCGCAACTCGCAGCCGAATTTTCAGTTAATTGTTCCATTGTTCTTTTCTCCAAATTTATAGCCGTCCCGTAGGCGGGCGGCTGATTTATAGCGTTATGGCTTACCTATTACATCTGAAAATTCAAACTGGTCAAACCTTTCAAGAACAGCCTTAGCATATCCACGTTGTCCGGCAAGCCACCTGTTCAAAAATGGTTGGCAGCCTGGCGGCGAAACAGATAAATACAAAACATGCCTACGAAGTTCGTTTAGCGGCATTTTCATCCCTTCTTCGTAAGCCTCTTTAAAGAACAGATTTTTTTATTATCCTTATCGTAATTAAAAATTTCAGAAAACGTTAAGCCAAATAATTTCATCAAATCACCATAACCAGTGCATTAACGTTGACAGCCTTTTCGCCTGCGTTGTCTGGCTGGCTTGGGGGTTTCTATTTTCTCGGTCATGTCTTCTCCTCTTTACTTTTTATCCGGCTGCAAGTTATGCAGGGCGTTCTACGGCTTATCAATTCGCAGTCCGTTATCTTCGAGATAGGCGGTCATTGGCCTAACTATAAGCTCCCGTAGGCATTGATGCTTTATTAATGGTCTAAGTGCACTCGCTATTTGGTTTGTTAGTGCCTGTATTTGATGGTCTTTAAGCCCGTTTGCCGTAGAACTAGCCGTTGCAGTTGACCGCTTGCCCGTCTCCGATTTTACTTTATTCATAGTTCCGTCTCCTCTGTTTCTTGCCACTTTCTGCGTTACAAGTGGCAACTGAACTCCTTGTTATACCTCATTACCCCATACGATCCATCCAGGCCGTTCCCTTCTTGCAAAAAGCTCTATTCTTGGCCCGTTGGTTTGTTCTTCTATCATGTCCTGGAAGAACTCAGGTTTCTTGCTATGCTTCATCGTTCTTTTTATCTGCCACCATGTGCTATCTACGCGAGCCTTTCCTTTTGGCATCTTCCCCTTACGGGCAAGTAATAAAAATTCGGTAGTAGGGCAATACATACCACCTTGCCCTGTTCCTCTTGGAGCTTTGCACCAAGTCAAAGTTTGGCAGTATTTAAACCCCCACGCCTTTATCACCTCAAAAGCGTCCGGTAGATATTTCCCTGTTGTCCATAAATATAACTCGCAGTTATCACCAGCAAGTCTTTTGACATCAAGTTGTTTTATCTCTTCAACCGTTAAATGGTCATAGCCTTTATCAAATTGCTTTTCCCATTGCCCATTGGGAAACTTTTTTCTTGCTGTTTCGCTATCGGAGGGCTTCCCCCACTTCCCATATTTCCATGGCGGATCTGCATAAATAATATTGTATCCACCATCAGGTATAATAAGTCGGTCAAGCGGAACAGCACTCTTAGCCGGTTTTCCTTGGTTATTTTCATTCATTAGTTTTCTCCACGTTGTGCGGGTAGCTTGGTTGGCTGTCCGCTGAATTTTAACGTTAACTATCTGACCTAGCCTTATCAATAAAGTTACAAATATCTCTCACGAAAGTTTCTTCGTTGTCAAGACATTCTTTGTTTTCGTAGTATCTGACAACTCTCAGATTTATATGCAGTATTTCGTGGAGTGTGACAACTCCCAAAGTTAAAACTTTTGGGCTTCTAGGCCGAGGCCGCCAGAAGATAATCTTTCCACGCGGCCAGTATTGCCTAAATTTCACATCTATCCATTACATCATTAATCCGGTGCATTGCATAATCGATATTCCTTAGTCTCTCTCTAAAATCAACAAAATAAGGGGGATATTCTCTTTCTGGTTGAGCAGAAGCCACCTCTTCATTGGGGGTGTCCCGTCTACAAACGCTACCTAACTGGTCTTCCAATCTGCTTGAAGTTTTCTCGGCCTGTCCCGCAATACGGTCAAGGTAATTCATAACTTCTTGTGCTACAGTTTCTTTTTTGTCAACTTGGCATTTAGCAACTGTTCTATCGTCCATAATAATTTCTCCTTAGAGATTTAATTTTAGGCCGTGATCTGGCCCAACAAGTCACTACACTGGAACAAAAGAGGTTAGTTCAATCAGTGCAATAGGGTTTCGTGTTTTCGTTCTTTTTGCCAAGTCATAGTTCTCTTTTGTCCAGTGAGCTTGGCGTTATATGGTCGATTCGAGAAAGTAGACCACCGTCGCAGTGAATTATAGTCGATAGTGCTTCACTCAAATGTATGTTAGTATGATTGTAGTAGTCAATATTACGCTCAAGATTATTAACAGCATCAGCACAAGCGTGTTTTGTATCTCTATCCTGTCTCTTAAGCGCAAGCCTAATTTTCTCTTTTGCTTTATCAACGCCGGTTTCTGCTCTGATATCGCAACAAAGAATCTCTTCAAATAATATGTCTATTTTTTCGGCAACTGAACTCCTTGTTATACCTCATTACCCCATACGATCCATCCAGGCCGTTCCCTTCTTGCAAAAAGCTCTATTCTTGGCCCGTTTATAAAATTAACAGCTCAGGTTCCCAGCCAGCCACTGATTTATGGCGTTCGTCACCAAAAGGCTTGCCGGTGTCATCGTGTGTCCCTTGACTAAAAATTTAATTCCCCATTGCAGATCAATTCGTCCTCTTCAAAAGTTATTTCTCTTCCTGGGCAATTAGTCGGCAAGCTACATTCAGCACCACTGCACAATTTATACATGCCTATACACACTTCTCCATTAATATCCCGATCAACAGAGATTAAACCATTAGTGTCTGCATATCAGTGTTACGGAATTACGAGACTTTGTTTTCCGTAAAGACCGCACCATTAATGTCTGCATATCAGTGTTAAGTAGTTTTGCACACTGGGCCACATGCCAAAGTACATCACCCAATTCGTCTATTAGCTCTGCGTTACTGATATCTTTGTATAGTCGTTTTTTAAGTTTGTTGGCAAATTCTCCAGCCTCACCGCATAACCCGAGAGTGTTAATATGTAGATCGTTTATTGGAAATAATTCAAATATTAAATCTGCATACTCATTAACTGTCATTTTTTCCTCAAATTCTAATTCAGATTGTAAATAGTCAAGTTCTGTTTGGGACATAATAATCACATAACAAATAAATCCAGTCGGAAAACAAGAACTTCCGGCTTTGAATTACCTGTTTCCTTTATTTAAGTTTTTGTCTTCGTTCGTAATTCAGCGGTTTATCTTCTCGTTTCCGCTTATGCAGGACGTTATAAATCAGAATTAACTTTGTGGGCATTATCCATAATTAACCATCTGACCAGATCAATCAAGTCCCGCTTACTGTGCCTTTGTCCGACAAGTTTCATGGCCATTGCATCTGCTAAATATCCTTTTTCGTTGTCAGTTCTTGTCGGGTGGCTGTCTTTTATTTCTTTTTCGTAGGTAAATACCATTGGCATAATTAAGTCCTCACAAAATTTATAACAAGTCAATAAACGCAGAAAAACAGGCGTAGCGGTTATCAACTATTATATTTATAAAAAGGCCATCGCCCCTGGCCAGTTTCATGTTCCTGTTTTTTGGTTATTTCAAGCGTTGGGCTGCGTAAAATCTACGCTTCTTCCTTCACAGACCGTCATTGCAACAACGCATCTCCAGAAGCTCATCAGGCCACCCCGGCCTTGATATACTTCAAATTGTCATTTGCAAGAGCAAAACGCTTGATGTTCTGAGCTGCCAAGATATCCCGGTCGTGCTTGGCTCCACACGCTTCACATCAAATACTAATACCGTGTTTTATGCATTTGCGTTCAAGTAATTCAATTCTACTGCTAAGGTCATTAACTTTTCGTACGTTTCTCATTTGTTCTTTTTTTGTTGCCCACCGGATATTACCAGGGAAATATCCTTTATCATTATCTATCCTATCAACAGTATAGTTCATACTTGGCCTTTCCCCAATTTCCTTGAGGAAGGCCTTGAAGTCATTGACAAACATATCTGACATTGTTATCCCTCTCCCCCCGTAGTAGGGATAAGATGGGTTTGCCTCGTTAAAGCATCTTTGCTTAATGCTTAGCCAGCAATTATATGCCATGTTCCTTTTCCCCTGCTTTCGTTTAGCATAACCATGTCTTTTTGTTAAAGAATATACACACCCAGGCTTATTACATGACTTTTTGCTTTTCGTTTTCTTCTTTAAAACAAGGCCAAACTTGATCACGACATTCCCACAATCACATTTACACCTATATTTTCCATTCCTTTTTCCTTTTACCCTTCCAATCACTACTAGGTGCCCGAATTTCGTCCCATTTTTAATTGGTGATTTAGGGTTAACATAATTAAAAATAGCGTCTTCCATGCTTATTTTCCGCGCAAACATTCTCGACTTAAGCGTTTGCTTGTTTATACCATACTTTTCAGACGCTTCTGCCACTGTCATCTCTATGTTATTAACAATATATTTTTTTATTTTCATGCCCTAAACGTAACACGACAATGATTCTTTGTCAAGCTGCCATAAAACACAGCGTATTTGGTTTTAATCATAGCGTGTAGCCATTCGTCAAGTAAAATATAAAAGCCCAACAAAACGGTACAGCCGACCGGAAACAGCCCGGCGGCTGACCTTAGCCGTTATATTCCAGGGTAAAATGCATCATATCTCCATCTGGTAATATCAAAAAACATGCCATTGTATGATCCATACATATCATACTTTTTATACACAGGCTCACAGGCTTCGCCTTTATGTATTTTACTCTGCGCTCTGATACCCATGGCCTTTAGTGCCCGCATTCTGTGACTATATATTAGATTGTTTCGCCATAAAGCTATCAAAACCAAAACCGGCTATACCTACCTGCAAATCATCGCCATAAAGTACACACCATTGCTTCCCGTCCCTAGCCAGGGTAGGTTTTAGAATTGCAAACAGATTATATTCTATGGCCTGGCACGTCAGGTAAGCTCTGTCCTAGTGTTCAAGAACTTCATGGTGTTGCCTCTGGCTGCTCTCTACCTGTCTTATTTCCTCTTCATTCATTCTAACTTCCTCCCAGTTAAGTCTAACAAGTCATCACGCCGGTAATTCCCCAACCACACTCAGGTTCACGGCATGCCCCTGAGCTAAATCGTTAGCTTGCAAGTTCAGATATTGGTTTCACTTTTACCTTAATTCCGCTAATAGTGGGCTTAAACACTACCCTTCCTTTGCATGTATTTACGTAGGTTTCTTCTCTTCGCTCGTTAGCATTTCTCCACGCATCAAATAAACAATCAAGCATCGCTTTATGGTCTACATCATTTCTTCCCATCACATAAGCTCCTTTTAATTCATTCAGGTAACAAGTCGCTACAGTGGAAAAGCAGGGCTTCGGTGTATCGACTTATTAGTTTAAATTATTTGTTTCAATCAAGTTCAGTATTACCCTGCTTTCTACTGACCTTAAGCGTTATGTGTCAATTACTCTGCATTGTTTTATTACTTGCAAAGTATTTGCACGTGTCTCTTGGTTTTTTGAATCTTCCACGTATTAAGTCGAAAGGTTCGTTAGGCACAACCTCGTCTACAGAGTACGGGTAAAAGCACTCTACTTTCGTAGTTCCCAAACTCTTATGGTCTTCGTGGTAACTATTCCCGTAGTAGCAACATTCACATGCCATATAAACCTCCAAAATGTTATGCAGCTTTTGCACAATCACATCAATTAAATCACCAGAAGAACTATTATCAGATAACAAATTATTTAACGCCGACCTGCGAGAACGTGCAGTTTTTTGGGGCTGTTCGGTCTTGGCATCTCCCCGCACGTACCTTGACAATGATTATCAAGACACATAATAAATATTTTGATAGAAATTAAAATTTAGGCTTAATTTCTAAAATCTGCATAATAGCAACCAGGCAAGCAGTAAAATTTATTTCCTTGTCTGGAGTTATTGGATCAACATTTTGGTACTCAGCAATACTCAAAACAATATCCATTTTTTGCTCATCGGTGCCATGATTTGTGAGAAATTTATCATAAAGCCACCGATACAATTGTGTAAATTGAGTGGTATTCACCAAAAGTTTTCGTATTTTTAACAGATATCCATCCTCTAATAACTGATTGAATTTCTCCATATCTACGGTTAGAGATTTAATTCTATTTAATTTAAAAACTCCACCAACACAGGCACTCTGTAACTCATTTATAGTTGTTCTTATGTCTGGATAAAATTTATTTACAACTATAGCTAATTCTTCTTTTTTTACTTTTATCAACTCTCTGCGAAGTATATTCTGTAAGTTTTTTAATACTTGAATTTTTGGTAATTGCTCAAAACTAAATAGACGGCACCGGGATTTAATAGCCGCATTAACTTTGTCAATACAATTAGCTGTTAGAATAAAACGGCAATGTCCAGAGTATATTTCCATTGTATTTTTCAGAGCTTTCTGGGCCTCATCTGTCATTTGGTCAAATTCGTCTAAAAAAACAATTTTAAACCCACCCCGAATTTGTTTACTTTGGGCAAATGCAGTTATCTTCCCACGCACTGTGTCAATACCCCTATCTTTGGAAGCATTTAGAGATAGGGTACTTGCCCCAATTTTGTTAATGAAAATCTGGGCAGTAGTTGTTTTCCCGCTTCCCTGAAGGCCATATAAAAGAAGGTGTGGAATTTCTTTAGATTTTAAAAAAGAGGAGAATATTTTATAATTATCCCTGGGAATAGACATTTCTTCCAAGGAAGTAGGGCGGTATTTTTCAAACCAGATAGCATTATCAAGACGGGACATTGGCGGTTTCCTTATTTTGTAAGTTAGAATATACTCAAATTTATTACTTTTGTGACTATTATTGAACTAATTCAGGAAAATATTTTCTACTAAGAATGTTAAAACAAGTTTCAATAGAGGGCAAATTTTGCAAAGAAGAAACTTCCAATTCTTGGGTAATAATTTTCTTGCCTTTAAGAGTGTATCGAAAAACCCAAGCAAAACCATTCCCCTTTTTTTGAACTGAAACACAAGCAAAAAAGATGTTTCGTTGTTTCTTCTTCGGGGCCAAAGAAGAATAATGGGCTTTTCCTCTTTGTGAAAATTCTGGATGTTTACTAAGAAATGCTTGGTTGAACTTTTTAGCATCTTCTACATTGGAAAATATTTTTCCAGCAGAAGGATAAATTATTCTGGAATTTAAAACTGATGGGGAAAAATGGTGTTCTTTTGGATTAGTAGTCCCTGGATTTTGACTTGTATTTTCCATAATGTTCCCCTCTATTTGTTAATTTATTTATTTTCCGATATATCTTTCAATGGTTACTACGACATAACTCATACTACCTACGACACAGCCCACGGCACCAAGAACCCTGCCACTCAGTTCTTCTGCCATATTTTCGATGCAATTTTGTCATTTGCGGCAAATTATCACCACATATATTATCCCAAATATCATGCCATACAGCAGCATACCGCCCCCCCTTTGGGGGCTTATATTCAAAACAATCTGCCTCTATGACAGACACACGTGGGTCTTTCAGATAATGCCCTGAGACAAGAGAAATTACATCCTTTGATTTTTCAATTATTGTTACAGTTTTAACTTTTTCACTTTTAAGAATTTCTGTAAGAGCAACCCCCAAACCAAGCCCATTTATCAGAATATGCCCTCCTTGTTTAGCAATTCTGATAAATTCCAAGTGATCTTGTATTTCAGCAGGAGTATTGGACATTATGATATGCCCATTTTTTGTTAATTTTTTGTAAGTTCCAGGGTGTATTATTCTTGCTCCTGGAGCAAAATAAGCTCTCATATTGGCAAAGGTGGCATCTTTCTGAGTAACTTCAAATGTGGATACTTCCCATATTCCACTTTTTCCATCTGGGACATCTATATTTATTTTCATGGCGGCTGTAGTATTTTTTAAATATAAATCATTGTGGATTTGCTTACTTTCTTAAATCCAAATGATTTATAAAAGGAAACTAATTGTTCTAAATTGATTACAGAATTATTGTATGGATTGATATCACAAATAATAGAATATTTATATTTTAAAACTAATTTTAATATTTCTACCATTAACAAAGTCCCTTCTTTTATTCTATATTTTGTAGCTTTTAATCTATTGAAATATAGAACTTTTTTAGGGTTTAAATTAGTGTTATATTCTTTATTAAAATTATGCACTAAAGTTGCAGGAAGTCCAGACAAATCAGCAACAGAATTGTTCTCAGTCATAATACTGATTATAACAGGATTTATATGTATCTGGACGTTCCTATATTTTATTTTTGGCACAACTTTGAGCATCTTTACCCCCTACAAAAATGGTCTTTGTTTTTGGCAACCACCCGGCATTCAGTTTTCTACAAATTTCTTCAGCCTTGTCGTACACTTTTTGTGGATCAAAAGAGTAGCCTTTTATTCTAATTTTAACGGCACTTTTTTTAAGACCAGTTCCACCAGCTTTTGGAATCCAACGAAAACAGCCTACTGAGAAAGTTGTGTTACTGAAATATTCTGCTCCATAAGGGCCACAATTTCCACTGTAGTCATGTTTATACATTTCCTTTTTCATTACCCCCCCATATTAAAGTAATAAGTTTTTCTGCAACTACACGGCACTCTTTTACATTTAATCTGCCATCTTTTCTTCTATTATCATAAATACACATAGAAATATTAGATTCAAAGGCATACTTGAGGTCTTCAGATTTCTTAAATTCCTCTCTCATTACAGAGCGGGCGTGTTGAAAACTTATGGGTCTTTTTAAACACGTAGCAAAAAATGTCCCATTTTCCATAGCTTTTTGTGCCCACTCCGGAATATTATCCGGCATTATTTCTGTAATATTATTAAACATAATTCCCCCATAAAAGTAAAACGCCACTTTATCCTTTACAAGATAATTGGAGTTACTTAATGCTTATTGAACGGTACTCTTTCAACAAGCCCTGCATTACAAGAGAACTTTTCCTGGCTCTTCGAGCAGCCGATTTATTATTCAAACAACGGCTATTTTCCTGGAAATCAGAAAATTTAGTATTAATAATACCCAGTAGTACTTTCATGTCCTCTTGTTGCTCTTTTTGTACTTTTGTAAGTTTTTGCATGACTTTCCTTTATAGTATTTTTAATAGTGTAAAATATAAGGGGATGGGTATGGATTCCCATCCCCTTAAACAACTGGTTATTTTGGCCTAACAGGAGGCTGTATTTTTGTTATTGCGGCCAGCCTAACTGCCGCTCTAAATTAGCCGTAATCATGTTTGGTGCCATTAGCGGCGTTTGAGATTTCCGGCATTTCCGGCATTTCCGATGTTTCTATGGGATCGCGGCACAAATATACGCCCCCCAGTTTATTTATAGCCTGTGAATTCTTTTGGGGCCAAAATAGGTGTATTACCCAATACAATCCACAGGCTATAATATCAAATGAACTTACCAATTTATTTTCCATTTGAGATATAAATATTAATCTTCTATTATTTCAGATAATCCCCAAGCGTTTTGTCCATTTTGAATTACAAGGGTTTCCCCAGTAGATAAAAATATAGACACATCATCATCGTAATTAATAGCAGATAATATCTTATTGATATGTTTTGCCAAAACAACAATATTAGGAAGATCACCATCTGGATTAACAGAGACCTCATCAATATCAACACTAAACTTATGTTCGTTAGCATTTCCTCCACTGATACAGACAAGTCCATTTTTTTCAACTGAGATAGAACAGAGTTCACTTTTCAGATTTTTAATAAAATCCTGAACAGTTTTGGCCGCCAGAACATCAAGATCACAACTATAATCGTATTGGTGAACAACCTCGTTAATGTCAGATAGTTCTTCCAAGTCTTTAGTATATGTTGATATAACATCCTCATCACTTAACAGAAAAGAAAAATTTTCATGGCCAGTGCTGTTCATTTTTAAACGATTACCCTCACGAGAAATTGCAATATCCAATTTTGCACGACTTTTAAAATATTTAAGCAAAATTTCTAAATTACCAATTCCCATAACACCAAAATCTCCCTCACATTCAATAACAGATTTGGTAAATACGGATTCTGTAACATCAAAAGAGAGAATCTTTGCGTATCCATTTTTAATAGTTATAACGCACTCTTCTACAGTTTTAGCCAAGAATACCCTATTTAAAAATTGGAAGAAATCTGCTCCTAAAACTACAGAAGAATTAACAGAAGAATTAACAGAAGATGCTTCCTGAGGAGGGGTCTTTTTTGTGGCTGTCTTTTTTGTGGCTGTCTTTTTTGTGGCTGGTTTCTTCTTTGATTCCTCCTCTCTTTTTACACAGGAAGAGCAGATACTTTCATCATCAAGATCCTCTAAAGGAAGTTCCTCACCACACATTACACAAGGCGATGTTTCTGATTCATCATCTTGAGTAGCCTCTTCATCCTTTGTTTCCTCAATTTCTTCTGTATTTTCTTCTGAACTTTCTGATTTAGACTTTTCATTGTCTACTTCTCCCATAGAATCATCATCATCATTAAATAAGTCATCATTAAATAAATCGTCGTCAACTTCTGATTCACTTTCGTCAACTTCTGGTTCACTTTCTTCAACTTCTGGTTCACTTTCTTCAACTTCTGGTTCACTTTCTTCAACTTCACTAACTTCTGAACCATTGGAATCTTCCTCAAAATACTCATCAGGAATATTACGGTAAAACTCAGCAACTTCTTCTGGGATCTCCATGGCCTTGGGAGTCTCATACAGAGCATCAATAGCAGTAATAAGCCCCTTGATTAAGTCCGTGCTTGTTTTACCCTTGATTAAAATTTTATCATATAGTTTAGCGTTATTAAATTCTCTGATTACTTCTTTTACTTCTTTTAATGTTATACTCATTATAAATTACCCCTATTTAAGTTTTTAAAATATTAATAGTACTTTACGGAAGTTCCATCCAATAAATGGGTGGGTCTCCACCATCTTCAAAAGGATCATTACTGTGAGTCTGCCAAGGAGAAAGTGGCCTGTATTCAGCATCATAATGACCCACACAGCACCTTAATGGTGTTGTGGTGTACCCACTCTCTCCAAAAAGAAGAACATAAGTACCATCTTTAGGGGCTGTTTCTATAGGATGAAGAGTATTAAATTTTGTTAATTTTTTTATAGGATGAAGAGTATTAAATTTTGTTAATTCTTTTACAGAATCCTCCTCAAATTCATCATCTATGCATAATTGGTTCTTATTAAGTATTAATTGGGCAGATTTATCTGAGTACTTGTGAAATATAAGATTTGATTCCGCAAAACATTCTGGGCACTCAGTCCATGAAAACCTTACAACTTCATTTGTTTTGGCTTGAAATATTGCATGACAATTGGAACATTCTCCTACCCAAATATCATTTTTTGATTTTCCTTTTTTTAATAACTTCATAAAATATGTCTCCATAAAAATTATTTTTAAGATCATTTCATATCCTAATCTTATGTTAGTATAACCATCTTAAATGGCAGTTTGCAAGAGAAAAGTAGTAAAAAAATAAATAATTTACATAATTATTGAAATGTGTAATAATTTCAATAATTAAAAGTCCCTAAAATTCTGAGTCTAAGCAAAATTGCCCTCGTTTTAAGTCCTGTAAAATGCAACATTGGTTGTATTGATCCGTAAATCTGGCATCTGTAAACCCAATTCTCATAATTCTTCTTTTCTTTTCTTCCTTGGATTGGTTCAGGGCATAAAAAGCATCAACAATAGCAACTTTCCGTATATCTTCAGAGGCATCTGAACTTTCCACTTCTGCTTTGCTCATTCCCCCTCTATTAGTTTGGGAGGCAGTTATTACTAAAATATTTCTTTTATGAGCTAATGATTTTAAACTTTTCCAAATACCATCCAATCTGTGTCTATATTCCAAACTTGTATCTGTAGCTGTGAGTAGATCAGCGTAATCCACTATTAATATTTCAGTATCGAATCCCTCTGATTTCAATAAGTGATCCATGTGCCCTTCTAAAGTTTTAGTAGAGGCTGTATCAGCGGGAAAGGATTTAGTCCGTAAGTATTGATCGAACATTGGCTCCCAAGCATTCATAATTTTTTTAGTCCCACCAGGAGAACTCTTGTCAGGCACTTCTTTGTACCAAACGGAGGGTTTAAAATCATTTGTCTCTCGACACTTTGAACATGCCCGATGATTTTTATATGTGTAGAAATCTTCTGGGCCATCAGGAATGCCAATGGCTTCTCCTTTTCTGGTTCTTTCAAATTTATCACAAGACCCTTTTTGATTTCGCACACAATCAAAAATAGGGACAATCTTAGTTTTTTTGTCAGTTCTTGTCATAGCTGTAACTGCCAACACAGCCCTGGAGTTCATATCTTTATCTGGCATTTCCAAAGAAACAAATAATGCTTTTTTTCTTTTAAGAACAGCATCAAAGGCACATTTAGTGAGTATATGCGTCTTACCACGCTTCATAGGGGCCATAAAAGCTATAAGCCACCCATTCTCCCAAGAACCTAAATATTCCCCAATACGCCCGATTAATTGCATATCATTGGAGTCCTCAGGGTACCAAATTTTATTAATGGTATTGTCTGTCAAATCCTTATTACTAAAAGAATCAGAAACACCCCCTTCCATATCAGGGATGCCCTTATAAGACTGCATTAGTTCTTTGGCTTCCTGCATTTGTCCTTTCTCTAAGTAAGAAAGTATTTTTTCAGAAGTCAATTGGAGTATCTGGCTTGTAAAAAAATCCTTGGCAATAGTGATGCTATGCTGGGTATTAAATTCACTATTGGAATCCATATATTCAGATAAGTGTTCTAATATGGTGCTGATTACATTTTGTAATTCACTGGATAATGCTGATTTTTTCTGGTGGTAGATTATCTCTATTTCGGATTTGGGAGATTTCCCATATGTGTTGAAGTACCCTTCTGCCCACTGAACTATTCTCCTGCTATAATCATTAGAAAATAAATCGTAATCAAGAATGGGAAATATTTCATAACAAAAGGCGGTATCTGTTATGAACGAAATTAAAATGCGTTTTTCTATATCGTAAAAGGAAGAGTCATCCCTGATTGACATTGGCGGTTTCCTTATTTTAAAATTCTAGTTTTTCCAAGATTGATAATCTTTATCTGACAAATACCCTTTTTTATTCATATGGCGAGGAAGTATGGTATCCGTAAATAAAGGGGATGGCAAGGCACAAGTATCTATTTTTTTAAATCCCTCCTGGAGTGAATCAAATATTAGAGATGGAAGAGCATCCTCAATAAGATCAATTTTTTGATTAGAATCTTTCTGGTTTGGTATTTTCATATAAACTCTATTTAAGCAAAGAGTTATATTCCTTAAATTACCACCTTTTTTTATGTCCACACCATAATTAATAAACTTACTCACCACTTTCCTGTATAGCCATTTAGGAATACTGGAATTTAACTTTATAGTTGAATCTTGCGGATCATTTTCAACATAGTATAATAAAGGGCTTAGAATCTTTAAATAACCATCGTAATTTTTAGATGGTACAAAGTGTGTTCGGTAGAAAAAAGATGTAATGCTTGTAGATTTTATCGCCTTCCTTGTGGGTGGTGTTAGGTAGTGGTCAGAATCAAGTAAAGAATTAAATTTTGTAATAGCTGTTTTTATTTCTTGTATTGAGAATTTCTTACACCAAAGAGAAGATTCAATAAATGGTTTTTTAAAAAAGAATCTTCCGTACAATAGTCTATGACATGATTCTTTAAATTCTTTTCCTAACTTTGAATTTGAGGATCTGTGTTTCTTTAAATGTTCCTGCGACTTCCAAAAAGACCATATTTCATCTTCTTCCTCAGTGAACTCTATAAAGTATTTTTTTCTGATAAAAGAACCTTTGGCCTTAGCTAAGTTGGCTCTATTTTTCAATATTTGGTTCTTTGATTTCCTTGTTCCCCTTATTTTCTCTTGTATTTCTTGTCTATTTAAGACCTTTATTCTCCTCGTTCCATGAATTTTTTTAATTTTACTGAGTGTACTGTCTTCTGATGGTAATGATTGTTGTATTGGCAATTCTCGTCTAACCATTGGCGGTTCCTTGTATTGATTAAAGAAGAAATATTTAAAAAGTACACTACAGGGTATCTTAAAGTGTACTTTTGTCAAGAATTTTTATTTATTTAATTTACAAATATACTTGACCATGCATTTACTTTGTGGTTATATATATTCTATGGGGTACTCCAAAATTACCCTTGAGGTTTTTTAACGGCATTTTCTTCCTCGGCGTGTTTCGACCAAAAGACAGAACCCGGAAGGTCTTTCATAGCGCAGACAGTGGTAAGTTTAAAATTGCTTCTGTTTTGTTCTTTGAACTATCAACCTCCTAAAGGCACTGATAGAGCAGACACAGAAACAGGGGGCTTCAATAGGGGTGGCCACTCCGAAGCCCCCTTCTTTTTATTCTAAATGGATTGAGTAAAGAGAGCGGGAAAAGCAAAAATGCAGAGGTCGCTGGCCCGGCGGAAGGATTAACCATCCTCAAAATTGAGTCCCTGGCTTACAAAAAGCATCGCAAGATGTGCAAGGTGATCGTTTCCTTGGGAGTTTTCACTTGGGCTCCCGAAATAACACTCTAACAATGTCTCTGCATACTTAGTTGTTCAAAACTTTCCTGAAAAGACTTTTCACCTTGGATGGGATTGGTAGAAGGTTTAAATTTCTGAATCTTCTAATTTTGGCTTAGAATCGGTTTTGAGTTTCGTTTTCGCAGTTCTTTGCAATTTTTGCTTTTTCAATGTTGTTTACGCAGTGATGTTCGACTCAAAGGATAAAGGGAATACCTGAATGACAAAACCTGAGTTGATTTCGGAAATGCAAAATCCGATTAAACACCTTCTTGTAGTTTTTATTTCTATCGGAGTTTTAAATTTTGAAAATACAAAATACTTTATGGTATCAAAATTTTTCAAAGAGTACCCGGTAGACTTTCTTTTCGAGAAAGGAAAATAATAAAAAAGAAAACGTAGTCAATTTTAGAAAAACTAAAAAAAAGAGAAAAAGGAAAAACTAAGTTGAAGAAAAAACAACGGAAGAAAAGAATAATTCAGTATTGATTAAAAAATAGTTCAAAATTAGAATTTTTAGAAAAACTAAAAAAAAACAAAATTCTAAAAATTCTTAACTAATCAAACCTTCTTTTCCTTTCCTTGTTAGGGGCTGGGCATTTTGCGTCCAAAGCAATAAAAACCATACTATATGTGTAAAAATTCATAGTAGAAAATAGAATAAATAAGAGAATTAATAGATCCATAGCAAACCAAGTCTAAAATATAGTTAAAGTATATAAAAGGAATAAAAGGATAATTATGAATGCCAACCGAGCATCAGGGAAAGTAATTGAGAAGATGAATGGGACTTTACGTCATTCGACAAAAAGTTATTACGTTGTCATAAAAGGTAGGAAGCCTGGAGTTTATACTGACTGGTTATTAGCCAAAGAACAAATTTATAAATTTCCTGGAAGTGTTTACAGAAAGTTTCAATCCATTTCGGAGGGAAGGGCTTGGGCAAAGACTTATATTATGTTGAAAAGTGGCATTGGAAATTCCAAAGAAGTCCCTTCTAAAACTCATAATAAAAAGAAATCGAAGAAAAAAAGAAAGTACAACACATTGCAACCAATAGGAGAGATAAAAGTTTACACTGACGGTGCTTGCATAAATCCAGGGAGGGGAGGGTACTCCACAGTAATTATATATCCTGGTGGAGATCACCAAGAGTTCTTTGGAGGATATGTTAAGACTACAAACAATAGAATGGAGATAATGGGGTGTATTTGTGCCATGAGGAAACTTCAGGGGGAAGAAAGAACTATTACTCTATTTTCTGATTCTAAATACGTTGTTTATGGAATGACCAAAGGATGGGCTAAGAGATGGAAGTCCAAAGGGTGGATTAAAAGTGATGGGGAACCTACATTTAATTCTGATCTATGGGAGGAGATGTTATCATTGTCCAGAGAGCTTAGGATTTCTTTTCAATGGGTAAAAGGACACAATGGGGATACCATGAATGAGAGATGTGATTTCTTGGCTAAAAAAGCACTAAATGGACACCTGCTTGTAGATGAAAATTATGTAGCTTTTAAAGTCCAACCAATTGCTTAACATATTGAATTTCTTTTTTTCCAAAATCTCCTGGATCTTCAAATTTTTTACTTATTTGGGGTAGGTCTTTTGTCCAAGAAATATTTTTAACTATTACTCCACAAAAACTTAAAATACCAAGAAGTTGCTGAGCTTTTTTCTGGGCTTCTCTGGAATTGTCAAAAAGAATCCACACTCTTTTTAGATTTTTTAATATTCGTATTTGAGCGTCAGTTACAACTGTTCCCAGAACTCCGATTGTGGGTATCATTGTAGACATTTTCCATTGGTCAAAAATACCCTCCGTTAATAATGCTGTTTTTTCTATATCATCCCATCCATAAATAACTTGTCCGATGCTCATTTTTACTTCAGAAGAGGGTGGGTATAGATACCTTAGTGCTTGTTTGTCAGTAACATCTCTTCCTGCGTAATTAACAAGTTCTTGATTAAAATAAATAGGCACCATTATTCTGTATTTATTTCTTCCAGTTTGATATTCGGCTTGGACACCAAATTGCTCCTGAATTTTAGAAGGGGAAAATCCTCTATTTATTAAATAATCTTTATGTAATTCAGGAAGTTCTTTTTCCCCTGGCAAAACAAGATCCGGTACGTTATTTACAGGGGATTTTTTATCTACATAGAATTTATTAGAAAACCTTTTCAGTATTTCTTTGATTTCTGGAAAAGTTTTTCTAAGTATAATTCGTAATAGTTTGGAGGTGCCCCCCTTAGTTCCACAGACAAAACAGGAATAGCCCGTTCCTGTGGGGTTTATAGCACAGTGATTTCTGGCATCCCCACAATTTGGGCATTCAATTCCAGTCCAGTCTACTCCTAAGTTTTTCCCGGAGGTTCTGTACTCAATACTGAATTCATCAAATATATCTTTTATTTCAATGAGCATAATATTTAGTGACGGATTGTATTTAGAAGTTTTGGCAGATTATTGTCTTTCCGGCAATTCGCACCAATGAGTTGGATCAATATACCCAGCACAACTGGTATGCTTTCCTTTTGCTACGGCTGTAAACCAACAATTACCATTCCAGCACAATATATCCCTGTCGTCTGTTGGTGCTGTGCTAATTAAAGATATCATCCATGCCAAAGGGCAACTATTGTTCACCGTCTTTTGTTTAGCCATAATTTCTTCGTTTATAGCTTTACCCGTAATAGCTGATTGTGCTTCACTCAAGTGTATATTTGTATGTTGGTAGTAGTCTATATTGCGTTCAAGATTATTAATAGCATTAACACACGCAATCCTCGTTTCCATATCTTGTATCTTGAGTGCAAGCATTATTTCTTTTTTCATCTCACTAATGCCAATATTGGTTGTGAGGTTGTGACAAAGAATTTCCCTAAACAATATGTCCGTTTTTTCTGTGAATGTTTTCATAATTAGCTTCCTCCATAACATGCTAATTCAATTTTATTTCTAAAGTCTTCTATGGATTCTTGTTGCATTTCATTTGTGTACCAACGAGGCATACCATAAGCAATAAGAATTATCCCTTTCATTGCCTTATATGTACTATTGTCAGAAGTTTTATAGGGAAGAATTAGTTTTATTAAAGAGGAAATACTGCGACCACTTTGTCTGCTCCGCATAATATTTGTGGCAAGTTTTCCAAGCTGTGGGCATACATCTACATTCCCTGCAAAACTGTTAGTGAGGGGCAAAAGGTTGAAGGAAAGGAAAAGAATAATAACTGCTTTGTAAAGTTTACTCATGGCGATTCTCCTTTGTTAAAGTTTACTTCAATTATTCTATTGACAGATTATTCTGTCTTGTTATAGTAAATTTGAACTTGGCGGTTCCTCCTGGGCGCGGCTTATTTTTGATCGGTCTTGTTTTCCTTTTGGCAAGATTGGTTTGCTGCCCCCTTAACCCGTTATGCCTGGCCTCTTGGTATAACGGGTTTTTTATTTTTTTGAATTACTTTTTATAATTTTTGCATTTATCACAATATTCATAGTGCAAAATATTTGGGCTTTGCACAAATATATTTTTAATGATTGTTTTTTTACATTTTGGGCACTTACACAGAACAGAAGAAGTTTTCCCTTTTGCCCTTTGTGTATTTTTTATTTTTTTAACTGGTATTCCAAATTTTCTTTTAATTTTAGATATAACAGCGCATGAAGTTTTGAACTCCTTCATTATTTCCACAACTGTTTTTCCTTGGTTTATCCACTTCAAAACTTCTTTTTCTTTTTCTATATTTCCCCAGATTTTTCCTTTTGGCATGACCATCTCCTAATTACCAACCTTGTGTTTTGTATGTCCTATCACGGGCAAAGGCTGAATGTGTTAATACAGGAACTTCCATATCTCTAAAATCGTACAACCTTGGTTTTACTTTTTTGCTTTTTGGTCTTAAAATTCTTCCAATAGATTGAATAGCTCTTCCTCGGTATTTTATTGGTGTTACTAAAAATAATGCAGATAGATTTTTGGAGTCAAACCCTTCACTGATTAATGAAACAGTAGAGAAAACAATATCCAATTTCCCGGATTTCATATCAGAAACAATCTCTGTTCTTTTAGGGGCAGGAGTTTTCCCCGACAGTATTTTGGCCTCTAAGTGTCTGCTTGTAATCATCTCTAAAAGAATTTCACAATGTTTCACCCTGTCAGAAATAATCAATAAAGGTTCTTTATACTTTTTGTAATCCGAAATTACACTATTAATTATTAAAGAATTTCTTGTTCTGTCCTCAGTTAATTGTTTTATTAGTTCAGCGTAATCATCCCTATAATCGTACATAAAGGAAGTACTCTTTCTAATTATTTTAGGCTTTAAAACAGCCCCCACCTTTGATAAAACAGAAGGATCAATTCGATGGACAATAGGCCCAGTCAATGCCCAGATTCCTTTGGTGGATTCCTCTTCTCTTCGGAATGGAGTAGCAGATAACCCTAATCTGTAATATGGATTAAGGTTATTGACTGTGTTCTCCCAAATGGGACTAACAATTCTGTGAGTCTCATCGCATATTAGCATTCCAAATTTGTTATAGAGTTTACTCGTCATTTTACTGACTGTGTTTATTATCCCAACAGTAATTGGTTTTATTGTTTTATGGCCATCCCCCAACAGTCCTACTTTTTCTCCGGTAAAATCTAAAATACGATCTTTCCATTGATAAAGAAGTTCCTTACTGTGGACAAGTATTAATGTGTTTACTTTTCTTTCAGAAATTACCCTTATCCCAATGATGGTTTTCCCTGACCCTGTTTTAGCCTCCAGAACTCCACAGGAGTGCTTTAAAATTTCTTTGACGGCCTTTGTCTGGTAATCTCTTTTTTCTCCCGAAAATAAAAGATTCAGCTCCCCAGGGGAACAGTGTGTTTCATCTACCACATCATATTTCTGAGAGACAAGATTTAGTTCTTTACATAATTTTTCCAAATAAGCCGCAGGAACTATGTAGTCGTTGTACTCTTTGTAATAATGTTGGATAAAAGGTTGAACATCAGGGGGTATATAAATTCCCCTGTTAAAAAGGTTCATGTATTTTTCATTGACATACCAGAGGTCTCTTTTAAAGGCTTTAACAATATGCCTATTCATGCCTTTAATTCTGATAGTGCTACCAATAGTTATCAGAGCTTTCTCAGTAACTTTTTTGGCTTTAATTTTCGTATTGTTTAGTGCCCTTTTTTTAGACATAGTATTGTCCTTCTAAATTTTAACTTACTTTAATAATTCCTTCTTTTTTACCACAAATTGATAAAGGAAATAGTGGTTTCCCATTTCCACAACGTCTTAATTTATTACCACGCCTCACATACACTTCTATTTCCTCTATTGTTTCAGATCCTGAATTAAAAACGATTCAGCCATACCCAGGGGCATTTTCATATAATTTTTTTCTCTGATTCTTGGTTGTAATCATGGAGATTCCTCCGAAAGAATTTACGGTGACATTCTTTAATAATTTTTCTGTTCTACTAGGTGTCTCACAGCTCATGGTTATGTTTAGTTGCCAATTCTTCTAACTCTCGGGCTTTACCAAAGAAATGGGTGTGGTCATAGGCCACTGATTCACTGGGTGTGCCCCTTCCTGAATTTGCCATCTTCATTGCCTCAATCTCTGCTTTCCCCTGAGCTAAAGCGTTATGCGGTTAAAGTTTTCTTCCACACATAGGGCAATAATCAATTTCAATCCTTAAATCTGTAAATACCCCGTCTATCTCTAAAACTTTGCACTCATCTTCTGGTGAGTCAAAAATACACACTTCAAAGTATTGTTTTCCCCCGTCTATATTTTGTGCCAATTTAAACAATTCACCCCTGTTAAAAGCATTTTTATCGTTGCAGTAACTACACATAAAATCACACAGCAATGCATTCAACTCCGACCCACGAGAACGTGCGAAGTGTTGAGTTTATTGCTCCCCTTAATGTTTAATTAAATTTTTAGTTTCGCCTCGGTGGGCTGGGTAACTCAGAGTTATGTCTCGCACATTTTTTTACTACAAAAGTCCAATTTATTGTGGGTAATAACCCATTCCAGTACTCTGAGTTGTCTTGTCACATTACCAGGCCGCAGGTGAATTATACCCCCACATTCATCACAACTTATTTCTACCCAGGATTTTCTGCTCATATTTTATCCCAAAGTGAGAAGTTCTGATAATTCTTCCATCTCCATAACTACTCCTGAGAGTCCCTCAGAATGTGCATTATTCCATGCCATATTAAATAATTTATCTGCTTTCTGGTGTTCTACTGGCACCTCTACATGAGAAAGGACGGCTTGTTTAAATTTTTCTTGTTGCGCCATAGATTGTTTACGGTAATCTTTTACTTTTTCCTGGTATTCCTCCACACTTTTTTGATAATTAGTTTTAATTTCTATTCCGCATGAGGGACAAAAATTATTATTATGAGTTCCTTGGTAGTTTCCACAACTGGGACAATCCTTGCTTGGTTTTTGTGGCCTTTTAGGGTCATCAAATTTTCCTTGCTTAATACTCTCATAAATATCATCATCATCATCATCATCAAGATTATTATAAGCGTCCATAGTTCCTCTCCTTATTCTTATTTATTATTTACTTCACAGACCTTAAAAATCATGGTCTATAAATTCATCTGTGTAGAACAAAAACTCCATGTCATCTGAATTTTTTAAATAATAGTCCTTTGGAACTTCATATTTAATGTTCCAAAGGACTACAGTAATTATCAATGATGTCCCAATAATAAACCAGAACATGGGAAACCTACTTAAATGTAATTCGGCAAGATGTCCCTGTTTTCTTTCTGAGCTTACCCAAAGCATCATCGTTGCCCAGAACACTAAGAAGTTTTTTCAGGGGAGTAAGTTGTACTTTTACACATTTAAAAATTTCTTTGGACTTACGAAGTTTCTTTAAAAATTCGTACAGGGTGATTGGCTCAATATCAGTAAACTTATCAGTCTCTGAAATAAGCATTACATCCCCCATACTATTAGTGTACGTCCCAGAACCTAATTTTTCTAATTTCTTCTTTATAGCATCTAGCTCTTTCTTTTGTGATTTAATATTTTTATCTAAATCACACCCCTTGGCCAGTAATACTCCTTGTGCTTTTGTCAGTTTAACTCCCATGGCAGTTCTCCTTTGTTGAAGTTTACTTAAAAGATTAAATATTTTAGGCTGTCTGTCCAGCATCATGCTTTTCAAGGAACTTTTTGATTAAGAAATATGCCATCCCTGACATATTTCTTCCAGAATCCAATGACACCTCATTAAATTTCATTTTCATTTCTAACGGTATTCTAACATTGATATTTGCTATTTCCATACTGTTGGGCTTCTTAACTACAGGCTTCTTAACTACAGGCTTCTTAACTTCTTTTTTCTTAGCTATGGGCTTCTTAACTACAGGCTTCTTAACTACAGGCTTCTTAAC
>VAPL010794173.1_pt1 | contig 22062 bp, 16 predicted proteins | sample 3395061 | NCBI WGS metagenome assembly VAPL01 (sample SAMN08290444, study PRJNA428436) | hydrothermal vent metagenome | isolation source: Deep-sea hydrothermal vent chimney 2 | place: Pacific Ocean: Juan De Fuca Ridge | depth 2182 m m | reverse complement strand
TATCAATTCATTCAAGAAAGTCATATGGATATGATGGCATCAACTACAAAATATTTGCAGATAAAGATATTGATGAATTTAAAACCATCATTCTAAGAAATTCAGGTAATGACTTTAATAGAACAACGCTTAGAGATGCATTTGCAAGTGCTTCAGTTTCGTTGCTTGAGCTGGATCGTCAGGCATATCGTCCCGCAGTAATTTATATAAACGGTAAATATTGGGGAATTCAAAATATTCGAGAGAAGATCAATGAGGAATTCATAGCTGCAAATCATGGCGTTGAAGAAGACTTGGTTGATCTCTTGGAACTTAATGGCGGAGTAGTAAAAGGTAATTCGGAAAATTATGAAGCCTTATTGGAGTATTTAGAAATAAATGATTTGACGCTGGCTGAAAATTACAATTATGTAGCAACCCAGATTGATGTTGAGAATTATATAAAATACCAGGTTACCAATATTTTTATTGACAATCAAGATTGGCCGGGGAATAATATTAAATATTGGAGAGAGCGAAGTCCGAATGGTAAATGGCGCTGGATATTATTTGATTTAGATGCGGCTTTTAGTGCCTGGTTTCCAGATAATAAATCCTTTAACACGATTGAATATGCGCTGGATCCAGATGGCCCTGGTTGGCCAAATCCCCCTTGGTCAACATATCTATTCAGAAAAATGATGAGGAATCAATCCTTCAAATATGACTTTATAAATGTCTTTGCTGATAATTTGAACTCAATATTTAAACCAAACATATTGGTTAAGCGCCTTAATGAAATGAAGGCTGTAATAGCACCAGAAATGCCAAGTCATTTAAATAGATGGGGAGATCAAACTATGGACAATTGGTCTAATTCAATTAGAGGGATAGAAAATTTCGTTAAGGATAGACAGAGATTTGTTCGCACACATATTAAGCAAGAGTTTAATTTGTCTGGAACATATAGTATAAATTTAAATGTAGATGGTGAAGGTGATTTGAACCTGAATTCATTAAACCTTACCAATTTCCCATGGAGTGGCAATTATTTCAATCGTGTGCCAATTAAGATAGAAGCAGTCCCAAAGCCCGGATTTAAATTTGCAGGATGGGAGGGAATACAAACGACATTCAGGGAGCAGTTAACTGTTGATTCAGATAGCTCTATAATTATTAAAGCTGTATTTGTACCTTATGTAGAAGAGAAGGGACAGGTTATTATCAACGAAATTAATTATTATTCAAACGAAGATTTTGACTCTGGAGATTGGGTAGAATTACTAAATCTCAGCGACAACAGCATTAATATTTCTGGGTGGGTGCTTAAAGATGGTAATGATGAACGCGGTTTTGCTTTTCCTGAGGGTACCATTATAAATAGTAAAGGTTTGTTGGTTATTAGCAATAATCGAACAAAGTTTTTATCGCTTTTTCCTGCAGTAGATTTGGTAGATGGAGAGATGGATTTTGGATTAAGCAGTGGAGGAGAATGCATAAGGTTATTTACAGTCAATGATTTGCTAATGAACAAGGTTTGCTATGAAAGCGAAGCTCCCTGGCCTTTACTTCCGAATGGAAATGGCCCATCTCTGGCACTTTTAAATACATTGGGAAATAATTCGCACCCTGCAAATTGGGAGGCTGCAGTTATCAATGGCACACCGGGAGCGATAAATAGAGATATTATCACTGGGATTGAAGATAAAGATCTTGATGAAAAATTATATTCTGTCAATGTATTTCCTAACCCATTAAATCGAATGACTAATATTTTAATCAACTCATCATATCAAGAAGATCTATCGGTGAGCCTTTTGGATTTGACTGGCCGAAAGATTAGTATAATTCCAAGACACGAGCTTTTAAAGGGCGAAAATAAAATCGTTTTAAATTTTGATAAGATTAATCAAGGAATATCGCAAGGTATTTATATCATTTTGCTGGAGTCGGAACATATTCAAGAAAGAATTAAAATAGTAGTAAAAGATTAACCAGTTTGATTTGAATGGATTGCAATGCATTTAATATTTCACTCTTAAATACGGTCATAATGTCCGGATATTTTCTCAAGCAGAGAATATTCAGACATTATGGCATTAAAACGATTCCATTTCTATAATTTTCTATCCATAATCGTGCTGGTATAAGATTTGACATATTTCAATTCAAAAATTGATAAATAATGTTAAACTTAAATAATTAAAGCAATGACACTAGTAAGAAGAAGTACCGGTTTATTTCCAAGTGCACCATCTTTTTTCGATGATTTCTTTACAAAGGATGTTTATGATTGGTCAAAATCTAATAACATCAATGGTTCATCATTACCTGCTGTTAACATAAAAGAGGACGATGAAGGATTTATAGTTGAGGTGGCTGTACCAGGATTTAATAAGAGTGATATTAATGTTGAACTCGAAAATGACGTATTAACTATTTCCTCTGAAAAGGAATCGGAGGCCAATGGTGAAGATTACAAAAGGAGAGAATTTCAGTACAATTCCTTTAAAAGGACTTTCTCATTACCTGATAATATTGTCAATGGTGAAAAAGTAGTGGCAAATTACAACAATGGAGTTCTTAGCATTACCCTTCCAAAAAAAGAAGAGGCAATCCCAAAACCAGCAAGAGCGATTGAGGTAGTTTAAAGATATTTCGAAATAAGAATTAAACAAAAAAAGGCGGGGCAATTCCCGCCTTTTTTTGTTTAATTCAATTGTCAATTTTTAATTGTGCACATTTAAAAAGATATTCATTTTGTGCAATAATAATTGCTTAGTTTTATCGGAAAAATTATTAAACACATAACAAAATTGAATTAATGGGTGTCCTTCGTGAATTGAATACCATTTAATTCAACCGGATTAATATACATGAGTGATCAAATTTACAAGCCAACAATTTTAGTTACTGGAGCTAACGGGCAACTAGGTTCTGAGTTTAATATAATATCTGCCTATGAGTCATTTCAATTTATTTTTACTGATATTGATGAATTAAATCTTACAAATGGAGAAGATGTAAATTCTTTTTTTAATAGTCATAAGATAGATTTCTGTATTAATTGTGCGGCTTATACTGCAGTTGACAAGGCAGAAAAAAATATGGAAGCTGCCAGGACAATTAATGTCGATGCAGTTCAAAATTTAGCTGAAGCTTGTACGATTAACAATACCTATTTAATCCATATCTCCACCGATTTTGTATTTGATGGATGGTCTTCACTTCCTCTGACAGAACTGATCAAACCAAACCCTATCAATGTCTATGGAATTACAAAACTTGAAGGTGAAAATATTGCTTTAAAAACTAATCCCAGATCCTTGATTATTAGAACATCATGGCTCTATAGCTCTTTTGGCAGCAATTTTATTAAGACAATGATCCGTTTGGGGAAAGAAAAAGAAGAATTTGGTGTGGTCTCTGATCAAATTGGTACACCCACCTATGCAGGAGACCTTGCTAAGACAATCATTTCTATTATTAAAAATGCTGATCTCAACGATTTGGAGGAAAATTGTGAGGTATTTCATTTTAGTAATGAAGGTGTGGCATCATGGTATGATTTTGCAAAAGCGATTTTTGAGATGAGGTCAATAAATGTTTTGCTTAATCCATTAAAAACAACAGAATTTCCTACACTTGCTAAAAGACCTCAATATAGTGTACTGGATAAATCGAAGATAAAGAAGGCATTTAATATAAAGATACCCTATTGGCGAGATAGTTTAAGGCATTGCTTGGAACTAATGGATGATTAATTGATCGGCCTAATTATTTTTTAGGCGAATTATTTCTTCTCTCAACTCGATAATTGCATTTTGACATATTTTATCAAATTTTTCCAATTGGTCTTTTAGGGGCACAATTTTTTTATGCCTGGCATTATCCTCTATTTCTAGAACCAATTCTTTTAGTTCATGAATTCCCATGAAGGAAATGGAGGGTTTAATTTTGTGAATTAAGTTGGCTACATCATCTAAATTATTATTGGAAAAATGAAACCAAATATTTTCTATATCCTTGGGTGACTGACTTATAAATGAATTTATCATATCAATAATAAAGTCAACTTCATTGTCACTCATTTCTTTGAGGTAGGTAAGGTCAATAATTTTATTTTGATTAACCTCTGTTTTTGTTTTGCTGCCCACTTTTTTAGTAAATCCCTCAAGATCCATGTTGCCAATGATTTTATTTTTTAAAGTTTCTGGCTGAAAAGGTTTAGAAATGTAATCATTCATTCCTGCCTGCAGGCACTTATCTTCATCGCCTTTGATAGCGTTGGCTGTAAGTGCAATAATTGGAGTATTACACTTTGGGGGTTCAAAATTTGTTCGAATGAATTTTGTTGCTTCAAATCCATCCATTGTTGGCATGCGCACATCCATAAGAATCAGATCATATTCTTTCTCTTTCAATCTTTCTAACGCAATTAAACCATTTGTTGCTTCATCAGGAATACAGTTCCAGTTTTGGAGAATCTTTCTGGTATATAATAGATTTACTTTATTGTCTTCTACTACCAGCACCTTGCTTTTTGAGAGGTCTATGGTGTTGGTTGATTCCTCATATTTTGAAATAGTAGATTCTTGTTCATTGGTTTCATTCTCAGTGCCTATTTCAAATTTCAAATTTATAATGAATTTTGTTCCTCTTCCAGATTTACTTTGCACATCAATACTTCCCCCCTGAACTTCTACAAGTTGCTTTACAATGGACAAGCCAAGACCAGTGCCGCCAAATTTCCTATTGACAGTGGCATCGCCTTGCTCAAAATTTTCAAATACTTTCTGAATTTTATTTTCTGGTATTCCAATTCCAGAGTCATCAACTATAAATTGGAAATTGCCCAAATTATTTTCTTCAGAGATTTTAAGTGCATATACTTTTACATATCCCCTTTTGGTAAATTTTACTGCATTTCCTATCAGGTTAGAGATGATCTGATTTAATCTAACAGGATCACCAATAATCACCTTATCAATATATGGATCGAAATTTAGCGTAATGGAAATTCCTTTTTGTTTTGCGGCATAGCTGAAAGAACTTATTAGAGAATTAAAGAATGACTGAAGATTAAATCCAATTTTTTCAAATTTTATATTTCCGGATTCAACAGCAGAAAGATCAAGTATATCATTGATTATTACTTGAAGATTGCCGGATGAAGTTTTTATGGCATTAAGATATTTTTTTTGTTCCTCTGTTGCAGGAATTTCTTCAAGAAGATTAAGCATTCCCACAATGCCGTTTATTGGTGTTCTGATTTCATGACTCATATTGGCCAAAAATTGTTCTTTGGCTTGCTTGGCTTTTATTAATTCATCCGAATAATTTTTTCTTTCAGTTATGTCAATGGAGATACCAAAAACATTTACCACGCCATCTTTTCCGGGCAACGGCATTTTTGTTGTATGATACCATCTCTTTTCACCATTTTTTAAAACTATCGATTCTTCATATTCAATTGATTTCTTGGTTTCCAAAACCTCCTGATCTTTCTGTTGATTAAGGAGTTCATTAACTTTTATTTCTGATGAGTTAGTTATTCCAAGCGATAATATTTGTTCTTGAGTAAGATTAAATAGTTCAGAAACGGCTTTGTTGGTGAGTAAAAAATTGCCATCCCTATCTTTGACATAAATATAGTTTGGGACGGTATTGAAAATCTGTTGGTAAAATACCTTCTGATTTATCACTGCCCGCTCAGCTTTTTTATGACTTTTTATTTGTTGCGCTTGAAAATTGATTAGATTCCATGATCTGGAAGTCATATTTCCAACAAGCTTTACGGCTTCAATTATTTCTTTATCAAAAAAATCAGATTTCTTGGCATATGTATATAGTATTCCAACAGCTTCATTGACGGGAATTAAGGGGGAAATAAGTTCAGATCCGGAATTTGCAGCGTTGATCAGAGGTAAAATTCCCCCCTCTCTATGGTAAGATATTTTATTATTATATATGCTTTTTTTATTTTTTATAAATTCATTAAGCAATTCTTCGAACTTGATTTTATCAAATTTTAAATCACTGAAATCATTCAAATAATTGCTTGAAATAATCGAAAAGGTATTTTCTTCCCAGTTGTATCTTATAAAAGCAAAAAGTTCAATTTCCGGGAAAACATTTTTAAAAGCAGAAATTAATATTGCGCTAAAATCTGAAGGCGTTTTAATTAAAAATAATTGCCTGGAAAAGTTATTTAATATTCTGAAAGTGCTTGATTCTTGCTCAATCAACATGAGTTAATATTTATTGACTTTTTAATCTTTCATTTCTTTAAGATGCCGGTAGATGGTTGATTTTCCAATATCAAGTTTTTTAGCCACTTTTATAATATTACTATCATATTTTTCCATCATGTGGCGAATGATTTTAAAATTATATTCTTTTAAAGTCATGTTCTTCACATAAACCTTTTCGTCATTGGTAATGCTATTGTATCTGATATCTTCTGCTTCAATTTCTTTACCATCAGCATAAACAGCAGCTAAATCAACAATTGATTTTAGTTCCCTCACGTTGCCAGGATACCAGTATTGCAATAATTTATCTATGGCGCTTCTTGAAAACTTTAATTCATTTATCCCGTTTTCTTCACAAAATTCATTCAGAAAATGATTGGCAATAAGGATTACATCATTATCCCTTTCTCTCAGGGGAGGCAACCAAACAGGTAGGCCCAATATTCTATAGTAAAGATCTTCTCTGAAATTCCCATTTTTAACTTCTTCTCGCAGGTCGCGATGCGTGGCCACCAATATTCTCACATCTAATTTTATTATTGAGTTTCCTCCTATTCTGATCACTTCTTTTTCCTGGATTACCCTAAGTAATTTTGCTTGAAGGCTTAATTCCATTTCGCCTATTTCGTCGAGAAAAATGGTGCCTTTTTGAGCTTCTTCAAATTTACCAATACGTCGTGTAACTGCGCCTGTAAATGATCCTTTTTCATGCCCGAACAATTCACTTTCAATTAGTTCCTTTGGGATAGCAGCTATATTTATAGGCACAAAAGGTTCCGCTTTACGCAGCGAATTGTAATGAATTGCCTTAGCTATTAGTTCTTTCCCTGTACCTGTTTCACCCGAAATAGAAACTATGATATTGGTACTTACTGCTTTTTCGAGTATCGAAAAAACCTTTTTTATGGCTTTACTATTACCAATTATACTTTTTTCAAATTCATATTTTTTTGAAAGCTCGGTTCTCAAACTATGGATTTCTGCTGTGAGGGAAATGTTTTTTCGAGCGTTGTTTATGGCATTCAGCAATCGATCTTTAGTATCTTCATTTTTTATAATATAGTCATAAGCACCTGATTTTAGTAATTGTACTGCAGTACCAATTTTTTCTTGAGCAGATACAATTATTACTTGTATTGACGAATTAAAACTTTTTACTTTTTTCAGGACCTCCTCTCCTGACATATCAGGCAAAGTGTAGTCAAGAGCGATAATACTGGGCTTAAGATGCAAATGTTTGATGCAATCATTTCCTGAGCTAAAAAATTTTACTTCAAAATCTGGGTTGAGGCCAAATACGTATTCTAAAAATTTTTTGTAAGTAGGGTCGTCTTCTACTGCAAAAATTTTTACTGTGCTTTCCATAGTTTATGGATTAAAATGGTTGGTTTTTCTATCTCAATTTTTCTAAATTGGTCAATAGCACAATATAAAACTCTTTTAATAATTAACACAAAAAGTTTAAGCTGTTTATTATTAAAAATGAGATAGAATAAAAAGCAAAAGCCACAGCTACCAGTGGCTTTTTATATACAATTTGATTATATATCAACACTCAACTAAGGTTGTGGTTCAGTGTTTATTTTAGTCTTGGAAGTTGCCTTTGTATCTCCAAGATATCTTTTAAGTCAAGATTTAATTTTTTGCCATATATATAATATATTAATTTCCATTCTTCCGATGCCATAAAGCCATCCGAATTGGCTATAAGTGACATCCAGGCAATACATTTTATTTTCAGTTCATAATCACAATCATTGAGTGCATTCAGGTAGTCTTCTATTGTTTTTTCTTTTTCTTGTGATGAGAATTTATCGAGATAGTAATTGAATTCCCATTCTTCAATATTTTTATATTTTTTCATTAGCATTCCTATTTCAATTTCTTTTTCATCTATAAGTCCATCAGCGTGTATCAACAAATGATATAATGATACTAGGCCCGAGAAGTATTTTGTGTTATTTGCAGTGATGTTCATGTTGCCTTTTTTCTAAAATAGATGTGTTTCTTTTTGTAATTGTGTATAAAGTTTTGACTAAACATGTAGCCATTAAATGCAATTAAATATATAAATAGTTATATTTAATTTTATCCATAAATAGAACTTATGTTAAATTAGAATCATAAATATTATGGGGTTTATTAATGAAATTACAATAAATTTGTATCAGTACTTACCTTACTATTAAGTATTTAAATTTTGCCATTATTTCAGCAGTTTGATATTTTCAACTAATTAAAATTTACAAATATGAAACGCAAATTTATAATCATTGCACTTTCACTATTATTCCAAACATCGTTCTTTTTAACCGGCTATGGGCAACTGTTGGATAAATTAAAAAGAGCAGCTAAAGACAGATTGGAAAATCATGCAGTTGATCAGGTAGAAAAAGGAATTGACATGGGAGTAGAAAAGACTGAAAAAGCGATTTGGAAATCTATTGAAGGGGGAGATAATGAAAGTGTTGATGGTAAACAACCTCGTGAGAGTGGTGCTGCGGAATCTGAAAAGGTTGAGGCAAATACAGCGGAAGAAGAATATGACCCTGAAGAAATGCAAAGAAAGATTATGAGTATGATGGGCGTATCTTCAGAAAAAATTGAAACGTATAGCAGTTATACTTTTACGGATGAGGTTGTCTATAAAATGAATACTATTGTGAATAACCAACCCACAACAATGGAATATACTGTTTTACTGAATCCTGAAGAGGAATATATGGGAACAAAAATTGGCAATATGACGCAGGGAGGAAAAAGTAATGGTATGGCTAAAGGTGTGATCAACATCATGGATTTTGATAATAATGCAATGATCATGATTATGGAAGAGCAAAAAATGGCAAATGTAATGTCATTGGAGTCAGTTAACAGTATGATTGAGGATAATAATTCTGCAGAAGAAGCAAAAAACATAGTAGTTAAAACTGGTAAGACAAAGGAAGTACTTGGATATAAATGTTATGAATACCAAATAAAATCAGAAGATTCGGAAGGAAGTATATGGATTGCTCCAAGCATTAACATCTATAACCAGTCATTTCTAAAAAGTATGAACAATTCTGCATTTACTAACAATACAAAGTTGTACGACTTAAAGGGCTTAGCCATGGAAATGGGAATGACAATAAAATCTGAAAAAGGTGACGAGCCTACTGAAATGAAAATGACAGTCATAAGCATTAATAAGAAGAATACTGAAATTGATATGTCCAACTACACATCGATGAATTTTGGTGCTGGATTTATGGGTCATGAGAAATAATACTGTTTACGGGCGCATAAGCCCAAATTTCCAAACTCTATTTTTTTCGGATATAAATAATAATGTCATATTTTAGTTTCAAATTTAAAAATTTATGTTTAAACCTAAATAGATAACAAACCATGAAATTCTTAAATTATTTTACATTGGTATTCTTTTTATTTGCTTTTTCTTCTGCTTTTTCTCAGGAGACAGTAGCTATTTTACCATTTGCATTCTCTGATGATGGCCGTATTTCTGAGCAAAAAGGAAAGGAGGCACAGCAATTTCTTATTGGTTATATCAATAAGAAACAGAAGCATTTTAAGGTGACTCCCTTGAACGCCAGAGATGTTAATGTTACATTAAACAAGGCCAAAATTACTGTAGAGACTATAGATAATTTTACTACAAAAGAAATAGCCGAAGTGCTAGATGCAGATTATATATTGATGGGTTCGATTGATAGATCCTTTGAAGGAACATCATCTTTATCAACAGGATTTGGAAGTATTAATGAAAAGGACTGGAACAAAACAAATGTCTATGGTGGTTCAACAAGCTCTACTTCCAAGAAGTATCATGCCTCAGTTTATATAAGCATATTCAAAAGCTCAGGTACAGTCATTTATGACAAAAACAAAGCAAATATTTTTATAGATGATACGGCTGATAGCTGGAAAAATTCTATCATATGGCAAGTCAGACATTTCCCATTTTACCATTAGGTAGTTATAAAAAGCTAAGATGTAATTTCATTAACCAAATTATTATTTGTTCATTTCTGGTATTGAAAAACTAATTGTGTAATTTGACTCTTTCAAATATTAGAAAGTAGTGCAATATTTTGGTTCCCTAACATTAGTTAACAATATCTCATATTCATAGTTTAGTAGGATACAACAATATACCTTTGCAAGGTAATTATTGCATATTTTATTAAGTTTGTGCACTTACTAATATTAGTAGGGTAATGGAAATGGAAAAAGAATTTTTAATTGAAGAGCACGGTTATTTAAACCTGCCAATTCATCCTGAAATAGATCTCGAAAAGGAGATTGCCAGGTTGAAGAAAGAGAAAAATGCCATAATCTTGGGTCATTACTATATTACTCCCGACCTTCAGGATATTTCTGACTTTATTGGCGATAGTCTGGGGTTAAGTCAAAAGGTTGAAAAAACCGATGCAGATATCATTGTTTTTTTGGGAGTACATTTTATGGCTGAGACGGCAAAGATTTTAAACCCTGGAAAAAAAGTGATTATTCCGGATTTAAAAGCAGGATGTTCACTTGCAGAATCAGCACCTGCTGATAAATTTGCTGCCTTTAAAGCAGAATATCCAAATCACAAGGTGATCTCCTACATAAACTGTTCAGCAGAAATCAAGGCACTCTCTGATGTAATTTGTACATCTTCCAATGCAGAATCTATCGTAAATAGTTTTGATAAAAATCAAAAGCTAATTTTTGCTCCAGATAAAAACCTTGGCAATTATATTAATAGCACAACTGGTCGAAATATGGTTTTGTGGGATGGTGCTTGCATGGTGCATGAAAAATATTCTCTTGAGAAAATCATAGAACTTAAAGACCAACAGCCTGATGCGAAATTCATTGCTCACCCTGAGTGTGAAAATCCCGTCTTAATAGTTGCAGATTTTGTTGGATCGACAACGGCCTTATTAAAATATTCCTTAAATAACGATTCGCAAAAGTTTATTGTTGCTACAGAAAGTGGTATTTTGCATCAAATGCAAAAGGATAGCCCTGATAAAATATTTATCCCGGCACCTTCTATTGATTCTACTTGCGGTTGCAATGACTGCTCATTTATGAAATTAAATACCATGGAAAAGCTTTACTTATGCCTTGAGCATGAACAGCCTGAGCTGGTGTTGAGTGAGGAATTAATTATGAAAGCAAAGTCTCCAATTCTAAAAATGTTGGAAATTTCCAGGAAACTTAATTTATAAATACCAAGAGGAATTGTCTTCAATACAAAAATCTGACTATTTGGTAATTGGGAGTGGTGTTGCAGGACTAAGCTATGCGCTCAAGGTTGCCGAACACGGGAAAGTTAATCTTATATCTAAACGTTCGGCAAGCGAATCGAATACATCCTATGCTCAGGGAGGTATAGCCGCAGTCACGAAAGATACTGATAATACCAGGAAACATATCGATGACACAATTATTGCCGGTGCAGGATTGTGTCATGTAGATGCTGTAGAATTTGCATTAAATGAAGCAAAGGAAAGAATTGATGAACTTATTCAATGGGGGGTTCATTTCACAAAAAAAGATGATGGCGCTTATGATTTAGCCAAAGAAGGAGGTCATTCAGAACATCGCATATTACATGCTGCAGATATGACAGGCGCCGAGATTCAACGCGCTTTATTAGAAAGTGCAAGGGCAAATCCAAATATAACAATATTTGAAAATCATCTTGCAATTGATCTTATCACCGAGCATCATGTTCTGGGCAATCTTCAGTCGGCATTTAATATTTGTTTTGGCGCTTATGTACTTAACGAAAGTGATCAATGCGTCACACCATTTCAATCAAATTATACAATCATCGCTACAGGTGGAGCGTCTAAAGTTTTTTTGCATTCTACAAACCCCGAAATTGCCACTGGAGATGGCGTTTCCATGGCCTATCGAGCTGGAGTACGTATTGCAAATATGGAATTTGTACAATTTCATCCTACCTCATTATATAATCCCGGGAAAAGGTCATTTCTGATTTCTGAAGCATTACGGGGTTTTGGCGGGAAATTGATCAACGGAGGCAATGAACATTTTATGCCAAAGTATGATAAGAGAGCCGATCTTGCTCCAAGAGATATTGTTGCAAGGGGTATTGATGCAGAAATGAAAAAGAGGAGGGAAGACTGCGTATATTTAGATATGAGGCATCTTGATGGGAAAGAAGTAATGTCAAGGTTTCCAAATATATTTAAGCATTGCAAAGAGTCCTTAAATATTGATATTTCCAAAGACCCAATTCCGGTCGTTCCTGCAGCTCATTATTTTTGTGGTGGGATTATGACAAGTCTAACCGGACAAACTTCTATGCAAAATTTATTTGCAATTGGAGAGGCAGCACATACCGGATTACATGGAGCAAATAGATTGGCGAGTAATAGTCTTATCGAGGGCTTGGCTTTTAGTCATCATGCTGCAATGAAGGTAATTAATAAACGCCCAAGGAATTTTGGTAGTGTGATCATTCCCGAATGGGACGAATCTGGAATTATTGATGAGAAAGAATGGGTTTTGACCAGGCATAATCAAAAGGAAATTCAAAATATAATGTGGAATTATGTTGGAATTGTGCGCTCCAAAAAGCATCTGAAAAGAGCAAGAAGACGAATTCATGTAATTCATCAAGAAATCGAAGGTTATTATAAAAAATCAAAAATATCCGGTGAGCTTGTCGAATTGAGAAATCTGGCCACAATCGCCTTTCTAATTATCACTTCTGCATTGAGGAGAAATGAGAGCAGAGGCCTTCACTTTATGACGGACTTTCCCGATAAAAGCGAAAAGTATTTAAAAGACACAATTATATAATATCAAACTAAAAATCTTTTTAGTTTTGTAAGTCCGACTATCAACCGCAACAATGACACGTTGTAAAGTTATTCGGTTACGTTTTGGAGAATATGGAATTTTAACCATATTAACAAAGAACTTATTTAGTTATAAGAATTTGATTCCCTGCCAAAAAAAGGTCGTCGAATTTGCAATTAAGTTCATTAAATAGTTTAAAAAATTATTTCCCGAATATTCGGGTTAATTTAATAGAATGAGTAAAATTATAGAAGAAAAGCAAAATGTAGTCATCAAATTTGCAGGAGATTCAGGAGATGGAATGCAATTAGTTGGCACACAATTTACAAATAATACAGCTTCGATAGGACATGATTTGGGGACCTTCCCAGATTTCCCGGCAGAGATTAGAGCACCCCAAGGGACAATTCCTGGCGTGTCTGGGTTTCAAATACATTTTGGAAGCACGGAAGTTTATACACCCGGTGATTCTTGTGATGTGTTGGTTGCCATGAATGCGGCTGCACTAAAGAGCAACATTAATAATGTCCAAAAAGGAGGTATTCTAATATTGAATACTTCCGGATTTGATTCGCGTAACTTAAAATTGTCTGGTTATGAGTCAAATCCATTAGATGGAAGTGATCTTTCAGCTTTTCTGGTTTATAAAATAGATATCACAAAACTTACCAGAGAAGCACTATTGGAAGTGGAAATGGGTGTTCGTGATAAAGACAGGTCAAAGAATATGTTTGTACTTGGTTTTATCTATTGGCTTTATAATAGATCTCCTGAAAATACAATCCAATTTATAGAACGGAAATTCAAGAAAAAGAAAGAGGTAATCGACGCCAATATTAAGGCCTTAAAGGCAGGTTATAATTATGGAGACGTCACTGAGGCATTTTCGAGTAGATATAAAGTAAAGCCTGCCAAGATGGTCCCTGGTACTTATAGAAGTATTACTGGAAACCCAGCTCTCGCATTGGGCCTTATCGCAGCAGCGCAAAAAACCGGACTTCAACTTTTTTATGGTACTTACCCGATCACCCCGGCAAGTGATGTTTTGCATGAATTGGCCAAACATAAAAATTTTGGTGTCAAGACATTTCAGGCGGAAGATGAAATTGCAGCTATTTGCTCTACAATTGGTGCAGCATTTGGGGGAAATCTGGGAGTAACAGGAACAAGTGGACCTGGTTTAGCATTAAAAGCCGAAGCAATGGGGTTGGCTGTCATGCTGGAATTGCCACTAATTATCCTGAATGTGCAACGTGCAGGACCAAGTACCGGACTTCCAACTAAAACTGAACAGTCAGATTTATTGCAAGCTATTTACGGAAGAAATGGTGAGTGCCCTATGCCGGTGATATCAGCAAGTACACCCTCCTCGTGTTTCTATATCGCCTATCAAGCTGTAAAAATAGCCGTTGAGCATATGACACCGGTGGTTGTGCTTAGTGATGGATATATCGCCAATGGTGCTGAGCCGTGGAAATTTCCAACATCGGCAGATCTTAAAGATATCAATGTTGGTATAATGAAAAGCAAAGAAAGCGAGGAGAAATTCATGCCTTATCTCAGGGATGAAAAATTGGTGCGCAAGTGGGCTATTCCCGGGACAGAAGGGTTAGAACACCGAATAGGTGGTTTAGAAAAAGATGGTATCACTGGAAATGTATCTTACGATCCGGACAATCATCAAAAAATGGTGAAAATTAGAGAAGAAAAAATTGAGCGAATTGCAGATTTCTTGCCTGAACAAACCACTGACTCAGGGAAAGAAAACGGCAAGGTGTTGGTTTTGGGTTGGGGTTCAACATTCGGGTCAATCAAAAGTGCAGTAATAGATTTGATAAAAGAGGGGTACGAAGTATCACATGCTCACCTTACCTATATAAAGCCATTCCCTAAAAACTTGGGAAGTCTCATGAATCAATTTGAAGCAGTTTTGATTCCTGAAATAAATAATGGCCAATTAATAAAGTTGATCAGAGATAAGTACCTGATTAATGCCATTGGATTCCATAAAATCAAAGGAACACCCATTACTAAAAATGAACTGAAAGAGGAGATATTGAATGTTTATCCCAAAGGATAGTTAACCGTTTTATTATTTCCAACAATAAAAATATTATGAAAATCAAGGCTCCGGTAAAAAGACCAGCTAAAATAAAAAGCAATCAACTTCAAAATAAAGGAGGGTTGTCTTCAAAAGATTTTGTTTCAGGACAAGAAATTCGATGGTGCCCGGGATGTGGGGATTACTCGATATTGAAACAAATGCAAACCGTATTGCCCCAATTAGGTATAAAGAAAAAAGACATCGTGTTCATTTCCGGCATTGGTTGCTCTTCGCGATTTTCTTATTACCTCGATACATTTGGCATGCATAGTATTCATGGTAGGGCAACAGCTATTGCAAGTGGCTTGAAGGCGACACGACCAGAGCTTAGTGTTTGGATTGTAACTGGTGATGGTGATGGTCTATCCATAGGTGGCAATCACATGGCACACCTACTCAGAAGAAATTTTGATGTCAACATATTACTATTCAATAACGAGATATATGGCCTCACAAAAGGGCAGTATTCGCCAACATCTAGTATTGATAGTGTCACTAAATCAACGCCACTTGGATCTCTGGACCATCCTTTTAATCCAGCTGCATTTGCGATGGGTGCTGAAGGTACTTTTATTGCCAGGGCAATGGATAGAGATCCTAAGCATTTGCAAGAGATGCTCAAAAAATCAAATGACCACAAGGGGTCATCGTTTCTGGAGATTTACCAAAATTGTAATATTTTCAATGACGGTGCATTTTTTAGTTATACAGAAAAAGACTCTAAAAAGCAGAATGCATTATTTGTAGAGCATGGAAAACCAATGGTATTTGGTGCTGACAGTGAATATGGAATAAGACTTGATAGCACCAAGCCTCAGGTTGTCAAATTGACTGATGGACATTCCGTGGATGATCTATGGATTCATGATGAAAGTGATGCCATCAAGGCTAATATTCTTATCAGAATGGAAGCAATGTACCCCGATCAGAATTTCCCAAGAGCATTTGGCGTATTATATGCTGGGCAAAGATCAAGGTATGATGAGTTAATGCAGGAGCAAATGAGTTATGCAATTTCTCAGCAAGGCAATGGAGATCTGGATGCCTTAATTGCAGGAAATGAGACATGGGTAATAAAATAAAAACTTACAGATATTTTACCAACCAGTTATTGAAAATGTGAATCGAGCATAGGGATTGAATGTACCTTATATTCAAACATTATTTTCCCAATTCAAATTTTAACAAGTATTTTTGCTTTTTAATAATCTCAAAAGTCAGGCATTCAACCTGATGAAAAAAAGATAATATGAGTAAGAAAGGAAGAGTTTTAATGGCAATGAGTGGTGGTATCGATAGTTCGCTGGCAGCCGTTTTGCTACACGAACAAGGCTATGAGGTGATAGGCATGACCATGAAAACCTGGGATTATGCATCTTCGGGAACCTCCAAAAAAGAGACCGGCTGCTGTAGCCTCGATTCAATCAACGACGCCAGAAATATAGCTGTAAGCCTTGGGTTTCCACATTATATTTTAGATATCAGAAATGAATTTGGCGATTATGTAATTGATTATTTTACTGATGAATACATGGCGGGGCGCACACCCAACCCATGCGTACTTTGCAACACACATATAAAATGGGATGCTTTATTGAGGCGTGCCGATAAATTGGGATGCGAGTTTATCGCTACCGGGCATTATGCAAAAATACGATTTGAGCAAGGCAGATATATTATTTCAAAAGGTATAGACCTAATGAAAGATCAATCCTATGCCTTGTGGGGTGTTTCGCAGCAGAGCCTTAGCAGAACCATATTTCCTCTTGGAGAGTTGACGAAAAAGGAAATCTATGATATGGCTACTGATCGGGGATTTACTGAATTGGTAACTAAGTCAGAATCTTACGAAATATGCTTTGTACCAGATAATGACTATCGCGGATTTCTGAAAAGAAGAGTTGACGGATTAGAAAAAGAAGTAGCCGGCGGGGAATTTGTTCTTGAAAATGGTGAAGTAATAGGAATCCACGAAGGGTATCCGTTTTATACCATTGGGCAGAGAAAAGGATTGGGGATTGCATTGGGATACCCGGTCTATGTAACAGAAATTCAAAAGGATAAAAACAGGGTTGTTCTGGGAACATTTGACGAACTCGCCAGGGATGGCATGTACGTAAATAAATTAATCATGGGAAAATACCGATCTCTTTCAGGAAAGGTGGATACGATTACTAAAGTAAGGTACAATGATCCTGGGCATCCTGCCGTTATTGAGCAAACCGGAGACATTGTGAAAGTTTTCTTTGGTAATGGCGTAAATGCCATAGCTCCAGGGCAAGCGGCTGTTTTTTATGAAGGAAATGATATTATTGGCGGAGGTTGGATTTTATCCAGTTTTAGACAAGATAGTGCTGTAAATAATGGAGCTAATTAGTATGAGAAAAGATCACAAACGGATTTGTTGGGTAGGAGATATTCTTCAATTTATTCTTATTAATTACAGGATGGTTCATTACTAAATTTTGAAAAATTGAAATTCGGATATAGCTTATTCTTAATAATTGCAATTTGTTGCTCAATATTCTGGGGGTGTTCAGAAACTAAAGAACTGGATCCAAGGGAATTAGGGACTACCTATTTCCCTCTAAATGTTGGGGAATATAGGGTTTATAAAGTTTATGGAACGCAATATAATTCGTCAATTGATAGCACTGTCTTTTCCTATTTATTAAAAGAGAGCATAGTAGATTCTTTTCCAAATCTTGAATCTGGAATTTCCTTTAAAATTTTACGTCAAAAAAAATATAGCGAAAATGATTTGTGGGTAACTGATTCGATCTGGACAGCCAGAAAAAATAGCAGAACTGCAATATTAGTAGAGCATAATGTGCCACTGGTTAGTTTGATATTTCCCTTGATTGAAAATAAAACCTGGGATGGAAACAAGCTTAATAATAAAAGTGAAGATGAATTTGAGATGATGGATATTTACCAGCCTTACACAGATTCAATTGGTAATTATGAAAATACTGTGACGGTAATTCAGGAAGACCTTCCTGATAAAATTGTCAAATTCATTTCGAGAAAAGAAGTTTATGCCAATGAAAAAGGTTTAGTTTATAAAGAGAAAATTATTCTAAACTATAAACAGGAAGATTTTCTTGGTATGCAAATAATAGAAGGTGGGTTGAAATATTTTCAATATTTAGTGGAGTATGGGAAAGAGTAAAATTTTAATATTTCTAATATTATTGCTGTTGTCATTTCCTTCATTGGGAAAAGTCAATCGGTATATAGTTACTTTCATGGACAAAGAAGGAAGTTCTTATACCATGGACAGACCACAGGATTTTTTATCTGCCAGAGCTCTGCAAAGAAGGGAAAATCAGAATATTGAAATTTCAAACAATGACCTTCCCGTATCTGATGTTTATTTAGATGTACTCAGAGGAATTGATAAAATTGATGTGCATTTTACTACAAAGTGGATGAATGGGGTTTTAGTAGAAATGGATGAAGACAAGGAAAGTGAAGTGAGGTCTTTACCATTTGTTCACGATGTCACCTTTGTGGGACCCGGTAGAAAAATAGGTTCTTCAAACGGAAATGGAAGAAAGAGCAAGCGAAACAAAAAATCGGAAGACAGTTTTAGCGATTATGAATCATATGCTCAAAATGAACTCATTGGCGTTGATGCCATGCATGAGGCCGGATACAAGGGGGAGGGAATGCTTATTGGCGTATTTGATTCAGGCTTTAAGCTTGTAGATGAATCTTCTTACTTTTCCCACATCATTGATAACAATAAAATCATAGGTGCAAAAGATTTTGTTCGTGGTTCTTCAAATGTATTTCAATATGATGCACATGGATCTAAAGTGTTATCGTGTATTTCGGCTTTTAAAGAAGGGGAATTTTCAGGTATCGCCCCTTATTCAGATCTGGTGCTCTGTGTAACAGAAGATGTCAGCTCTGAATATAATATCGAGGAGTATAATTGGTTATTTGCCGCTGAATATGCCGATAGTATTGGGGTAGATATCATTAATTCATCCGTAGGTTATTCCTATTTTGATGATGAATCAATGGATTATACCTATGAAGATTTTGATGGTAAAACAACCATAATTACTAGGGCCGCAACTATCGCAGCTTCGAAGGGGATTGTAGTTGTAAGTAGTAATGGCAATGAAGGAAATACCAGCTGGACATATCTTAATGCCCCAGCAGACGCTGATTCTATACTTTCCATAGGATCTGTTGCTTCTGATTTAGAAAAGTCATCTTTCAGTTCTTTTGGTCCGACCAGTGATGGTAGGATAAAGCCGGATATTTCTGCTTTGGGTTCCTTTGTGCGAATCGTAAATAATGAAGAAATTACTTATGCAAATGGCACCTCATTTTCAGCACCACTCGTTAGCGGTTTAGTTGCTGGGTTTTGGCAGGCTTATCCTGATTTAACAAACATGGAAGTAATTCAATATCTAAAAATGACCGCCAGCCAATCAACTGCGCCGGACACACTTATAGGCTATGGTGTTCCTGATTTTGTAAGAGCGTTTAATAGAGTAAAAGTTAATGAGGGAGACGTTGTGAATAAATTTGTGATTTTCCCAAATCCTGTCACCAATAAGAGAACCATTTATTTTTATGTTGATACATTGGCAAAAGAACAATTGACCGATCTCAATTTTTATGATCTAAAAGGTAGCTTTATACAATCGGTAGGCCTGAAAGCAAATAACAATCTTGATCCTATTGAAGTGGACGTTTCATTTTTGAAACCTGGTTCTTATATACTTACCTACGGCAATGGAAAGGAAATGAAAAAGTCTAAACTTGTGGTGCTTTAGAAACCTCTGTTAACAGTAATTAGGCTTTATACTAAAAATTCATCGTGAGATAATCACGTTAGTCATGTTTGTTAGATTAGTAATAGAAAATGACCTTAGATGAACTAAAATATACGCTCGAAGAACTTCGTAACTTAACTTCTGAAACAGAAGTGTTGGAGTTTAAAGAGGCTAAAAGAACCTACGACTTTTCGAAGTTGGGGAAATGTTTTTCAGCATTGAGCAATGAAGCCAACCTAAAAGGAAAACCTCATGCCTGGCTCGTCTTTGGTATTGAAAATAAACAGCATAGAATTGTTAATAGTCAGTTTCGCTCTCAACGAAAAGACCTCGATAGTTTAAAAGGAGAGATTGCCAATAAAACAACCAATCGAATTACTTTTATTGAAATCCACGAGCTTGACTTACCCGAAGGAAGGGTTGTGATGTTTCAGATACCTGCTGCACCCAAGGGTTTTCCTATTGCATTTGAAGGTCATTATTATGGTAGAGATGGCGAAGAACTTGTTCCGCTTAATTTAGAAGAAATTGAACGCATAAGAGCACAAGCAACTACCGAAGACTGGAGTGTAGCCATTGTTCCTGATGCTACCATTGAAGACCTGGATACTGAAGCCATTCGGGTTTCAAGAGAAAACTTTAAAAATAAGTTTCCAGAAAAAGCTGATGAGGTGGATACTTGGAATGATATAACCTTTTTAAATAAGGCTAAGATCACCATTAAAGGAAAAATTACGCGTACTGCAATTGTTCTTTTAGGAAAAGAAGAGTCCGAGCATTTTATTACTCCTGCTGAAGCGAAAATCAGGTGGCTTTTAAAAGACGCCAATGGTGCAGATAAGGATTATTTGATTGTAGGTTGCCCTTTACTACTTGCTGTTGATAAAGTATATGCGAAAATTCGCAATCTAAAATACAGATATCTAAAAGAAGGAACATTATTTCCTAATGAAGTTAGTCAATACGAACCTTATTCCATTCGTGAAGCAATAAACAATTGCATTGCCCATCAGGATTACACCCTGTATGGTAGAATTAATGTTATTGAAATGGACGACCAATTGATATTTACCAATCTTGGGAGTTTTATTCCCGGTAGTGTGGAAATGGTTGTTAAAGAAGATGCTCCTGAGGAACATTACCGTAATCGTTTTTTGGCGACAGCGATGTTTAACTTAAAAATGGTAGATACTGCAGGAGGAGGAATACGTAAGATGTTTAACTATCAAAGAACACGTCTTTTTCCAATGCCAGATTATGACCTTGTAAAAGGAAAGGTGAAGGTTTCTATTACCGGGAAGATTCTGGACATGAAATATGCTAGACTATTAGCTAATAATCAGGACTTGACTTTGGAAGAAATAATGATGTTGGATAAAGTTCAAAAGCAAAAGCCAATTACTGCACTTGAGGAAAAGTTACTAAAGACTCAGAAATTAATAGAAGGGAGAAAACCGAATTTCTTCAGCCTTAAAGTGGCCCAACAAACAGGTCAAAAGGCAGCGTATTCAAAGAATAAAGCATTTGATAAAGACTATTATCTCGATTTGATATTAAAATCCATGAAAGAGCACGGAAGTGTTAACAGAAATGATGTAGATGAACTGTTATGGAAAAAATTGCCCGATTGGATGACCGATAAACAACGAAAAACAAAAGTCACTAATCTTTTATCAGAGCTTAGAATAAAAAATAGAATTAGGAACAATGGGAATGATGCTAAGCCCGAATGGATTTTAATACTGTGAAATTTAAAAGAGATTTAAAAGAGATTTAAAAGAGCAGTAGTTCGTTGCATTCTCGTAAATCATTGAACATAAGAGTTTTATAAAAGGTGCAGTTAAATTTTTATCTTTTGATTATCAAGCATATAGCTTTTCGCAAAATGAACTTTTGGAAAGTTTACCGCAGTTTTAAAAAGATTTAAAAGAGTTTAAGAGAGATTTAAGAGAGAGAAGTAAATGTGGAATAAGGTGATACGGAAGATATTTTGCCTCTCGTTAAAAGTAAAAAAGGTGTTGGATGAACTTGAAGAATAAAGATATAAATACCTTGCGCCAGAGCATTAATCAACGTTTACCTATTTTAGCATTTTAGCATT
>VAPL010508409.1_pt1 | contig 22097 bp, 17 predicted proteins | sample 3395061 | NCBI WGS metagenome assembly VAPL01 (sample SAMN08290444, study PRJNA428436) | hydrothermal vent metagenome | isolation source: Deep-sea hydrothermal vent chimney 2 | place: Pacific Ocean: Juan De Fuca Ridge | depth 2182 m m | reverse complement strand
CTGCACGCCGTGCAGGTACAGCAACTTGTTCTGTTTCGGCTTCACGTGCAAGTTTAACCGCAGCATCAACCAGATCACGAATAATCGACTCAACATCACGCCCAACATAGCCAACTTCGGTGAATTTGGTGGCTTCAATTTTTACAAAAGGCGCATCTGCGAGACGTGCAAGGCGGCGTGCAATTTCGGTTTTACCAACACCTGTCGGTCCAATCATTAAAATGTTCTTGGGTGTAATCTCATCACGTAACGTTTCATCTACCTGAGCGCGTCGCCAACGATTACGCAATGCAATGGCAACAGCACGTTTGGCATCAGCCTGACCGATAATATGCTTGTCCAGCTCATTTGCAATCTGTTTTGGAGTTAAATGTTTCATAGGCTGGCTCTATTTGTCCTGGCTTTATTGATCATTGGTCTCAAGTTCTTCAATGGTACGATTATGATTGGTGTAAATACAGATATCAGCAGCAATACCCAGTGACTTTTCGACAATATCCCGCGCCTCAAGCTCGGTATTTTCAAGCAAAGCCAAGGCAGCAGACTGGGCAAATGGGCCACCTGATCCAATGGCGATTAAGTCGTGCTCTGGCTCAATTACATCGCCTGTTCCAGAAATAATCAGTGATGCTTCTGCATCTGCGATTGCCAACAGTGCTTCCAGACGCCTTAGCGCTCGATCTGTTCGCCAGTCTTTGGCTAACTCAACCGCTGCACGGGTTAAATTACCGCGATGTTTTTCCAACTGGCCTTCAAAGCGTTCAAACAAGGTAAACGCATCCGCAGTTGCGCCAGCAAAACCAGCAATCACGTTACCACCAAACAAGCGTCGAACTTTTCTGGCATTGCCTTTCATAATGGTGTTACCCATCGAAACCTGACCATCACCACCAATCACAACACGTCCGTTACGACGCACCGATACGATTGTTGTTCCTCTAAATTGCTCCAATGTTTTCTCCGAGATTAAAACTTGATCGTCTAAGTTGTATCAATACATGTGTAATGATGACAACAAATATTGAGTGAATCAGCTATATTATGAATCACTTCGTTCTATCATGGTGGCGTGGCAACGATTTTTCAACCAGAATTTGAAATAAGCTTCTCGGCTGAATCAACAACGCTTTCTAGTTCCTCAAGCTGAATATTGATTATTCGTAATGTTGCAAATACTGAAGCAAATACCTGATTTGAATGAACACCTCGAGTCTTTATAATTTTATCGCCACAATCCCAGCTAATGACACATTCAGTTAATGCGTCGGTATGCCCACCTTTTGGAATTCTCACTTCGTAATCAGTCAGTTCTGGCAAGCTGTAGTGATAATTTTTTAATACCTTGTTGATGGCATCAATAAACGCATCAAAACCGCCATTCCCAGAACCAGAAGCAATATGCACATCTGTGTTCACTTCAACCTGAATACTAGCTGTCGACTCCAATTCATAACCACTGGTAATCGAACAATTCAGTAGCTTGATATGTTGGTAGCCTTCATTTTCCAATACATCGGCAATGATAAATGGCAAGTCATCGCTGGTAATAATTTGCTTGGAATCACCAAGCGCTACAATTCGAGCTAACACTTTTTTTTGATTTTCGATGGATAAACTCAAGCCCAGCAGTTCCAGATTTTTCTGTAGCGATGCTTTGCCACTCATTTTTCCTAGCGCATAGCTTCGGGTGCGGGAGAAACGTTCTGGTTTCAACTTACTTTCGTACAGTCCGCCTTTACTATCACCATCAGCGTGGATCCCTGCCGTCTGGGTAAAAACATCAGCGCCTACAACTGGAGCATTGGCCGCAAAGCGTTTGCCGGAGAATTGCTCAACCATGCTACTGACCCGCACCAAATGACTTTCGTCAATTGACAATTCCATCCCCATCTTATCCCGTAATACTACGGTTACTTCAGCAAGCGATGCATTTCCAGCGCGCTCACCAAGACAGTTGATGGTGCAATGAATGGCTTTAACGCCAGCACGAACAGCCGCCATGACATTGGCGGTTGCCAGCCCGTAATCATTATGTGGATGGAAATCAAAAATCAAATCCGGATAACGACTACACATGTCTTCAAGACTGGAATACACTTGCTCTGGTGCCATCACACCCAGTGTATCCGGCAACATGAAATGCTCAATGCCAGAATCATGCAGACGATCCATGAGCTGGAACACATACTCACGGCTGTCTTGATAGCCATTTGACCAGTCTTCCAGATAAACATTAACTGAAAGCTGCTTTTCTAACGCGTAATCAACCGTTTTGAGAATACCCTCAACGTGTTCATCCAGTGTTTTACGCAACTGCTCTCGACAGTGTTTTTCGCTGCCTTTGGTGAGTAAATTTAGAACCTTACCACCAGCATCAACAATCCAGTCAACACTACGGGTGTGATCAACAAAGCCCAATACTTCAACCTGACCATCAAAGCCTTGCTCACGCGCCCATTCATTAATACTGCGCACTGCTTGTTTCTCGCCTTCTGAAACAGAGGCAGATGCAACCTCAATACGGTCTACTCGTAGCGATTGCAATAGCGTCTTAGCGATATTGACTTTTTCAGCCGGAGAATAGGAAACACCTTGGGTTTGTTCACCATCGCGCAAAGTGGTGTCCATTATCTGGATGGATCTGATTTGAGTTGATTTTGGCTCGGTCATGCTGTGTTCTCTAAATATTGATGAGTGAACCCGATTAAATCAAGTCCACAACCAAGGATAAAGCTGTTTATGCTGCACTTCGTATGCATCAATCTGGTCGACATGTTTCAATGTGTTGGCTATATCATCCAGACCACCCAATAAATTGGTTTTACGGAAAGGATCTACTTCAAAACTGAATCCATTGCCAGCTGGCGTTGTGACTTGTTGACTTTCAAGATCCACAACAAACTGAACGCCTTGATTGTCATCAATCTCCCGCATCAGCTGATCAAGTTGCTGCTTGCTCACAACTATTGGCAAGATGCTGTTTTTAAAACAGTTGTTATAGAAAATATCAGCATAACTGGTGGAAATAATGGTGTTAAAACCATAATCAGCGATTGCCCAGGGAGCGTGTTCACGTGACGAACCACAACCAAAGTTGTCTCCAGTCACCAATATTTTTGCACCCTTGAATAAAGGATTATTTAATTCGAAATCAGGATTATCATTACCATCTTCGTTGTAACGCCAGTCATGAAAAAGATGAACACCAAAACCGCTACGTTCTACTTTTTTCAAAAATTGTTTGGCAATAATCTGATCGGTATCGACATTGTTACGATTTAACAAAGCAGCAATACTTTCATGTTTCACATAAGGTTGCATAATCTATTCTCGATTATAAATATTAAAGTTCACGGAAACTATTCAGCTCACTCTGTAACTGCTCAGATTGCCCTCTCATGTTCAAGAGCAAGGCGAAAGCGCGGAGTTTATAAGTATAAATGAGCACTTTCAACGCAGCTATTGAACATGAGAGGGTAAGCTGAGTAGTTACAGTTCGCGAATGTCGACGAAATGCCCTGCTGCCGCTGCTGCTGCTGCCATTGCCGGAGAAACCAGATGGGTGCGTCCACCTTTGCCCTGACGGCCTTCAAAATTTCGATTTGAAGTCGATGCACAACGTTGACCATCTTTCAATTCATCACCATTCATCGCTAAACACATCGAACAACCCGGATCACGCCACTCCCAGCCAGCATCGGTAAAGATTTCAGCGAGTCCTTCTTGTTCTGCTTGTTGCTTAACAAGGTAAGACCCAGGCACTACGATTGCCGTCACGTCATTAGCAACCTTAGTGCCTTTTGTGATTTCAGCAGCAGAGCGTAAATCTTCAATACGCCCATTGGTGCAAGAGCCAATAAATACATATTCAACAGGAATATCAATCATTTTCGTATTAGCATTCAATCCCATGTATTCCAGTGCTTGCTGACAAGACTGGCGTTTTCCTTCATCGTCAATACTGTCAGGATCAGGAACTGCTCCATTCACACCAACCACCTGTTCAGGAGATGTTCCCCAGGTTATTTGCGGTGCTATGTCAGCTGCATTAAGCGTAATCACTGTGTCAAATACTGCGCTTTCATCGCTAGGCAGCGATTTCCAGTAAGCAAGTGCCTGATCCCAGCTTTCACCAGTTGGAGCAAATTCACGCCCTTGCAAATAGTCATAGGTTTTCTGGTCAGGAGCAACCAACCCTGCACGTGCACCGGCTTCAATTGCCATGTTGCACAGCGTCATGCGTGCCTCCATGGTCAATGCTTCAATCGCTTTGCCAGCGTACTCAATTACATAGCCAGTTCCACCTGCAGTTCCTATTTTGCCAATAATAGCCAAAGTAATATCTTTAGCAGAACAATATTTGGACAACACGCCATCAACCAGCACCAGCATGGTTTTTGATTTTTTCTGCGGCAAGGTTTGAGTCGCCATCACATGTTCGACTTCAGATGTACCAATCCCGAAAGCAAGCGCACCAAATGCGCCATGTGTAGCAGTATGGCTATCACCACACACCACAACCATCCCAGGATGCACAAAACCATGTTCAGGCACCACGATATGAATGACTCCATTATTGGGATTCTTCATATCGTAAAGATTAAGCTTATTGTCACGGCAATTCTCAGCCATCACCTCAACTTGCTTTCTCGCAATCAGATCAGCAATTGGTTTGTCGCGATCTTTAGTCGGTACACAGTGATCCATGGTTGCCAAAATACTATGTGGATTGCGTACCTTTCGATTAGAGAGGCGCAGTCCTTCAAATGCTTGAGGACTGGTGACTTCATGCATCAGGTGACGATCAACATACAGCAAAGGTGCTTGCCCCTTTGCCTCATTGACCAGATGACTATCCCAGATTTTTTCATACATTGTTTTATTCATAACATTTACCATCGCAAAAAAAATCGCCTTGCATCACTACGCAAAGACAATTGCAAAACACATTAGACATCGAGATCATTAGAGTATTTAACTGAGCCAGCTATTATCGCTCAAAATGAATGTGTAATACAGCATTAGTACTTATCCAGTTCAAACGAAATCAACCTTATTTGTAGTCGAATGCAGGACAATGCTGAGGATTAAGATGTGGCATTAGGCAATTTGGTAAGTGATTGATTGTCAATTGTCTGAGGAATGTACAAGAAATAACGTCAACAACTGGCGTAGAATTTTTGTTTGTCTTCAAAGCCTGCCCCATACTTGATTCGGGGGCGCAGCAACAGACGGATAGTGAGCTATGTAACTGTTGTGGCAACGCCGAAGACGGACAACAAGACAAGTCAGTTGTCGAAGTTATTTCATGCACGTTCCTTATCGTTAAATAGCACCTATTCGCCTCAAATAAGGGAACCAAATAATAATCACAATGGCTGACTCAAATCAGCTTTTCCTCGCTACGGTTTCTATTCTCGGACAGTTTCCTTCGCTTGAGCATCAGATTCACGATCTAAAGCTATTTTCATGCTCCAGAAACCATTTGTAGGTATCTGCAAGTCCAGTTGCGAGATCAATATGATAATTCCAGCCCAATTTCGCCAGCCTCTCAACGTTCATTAATTTCCTAGGCGCACCATCCGGTTTACTCGTATCAAAAACAATTTTGCCTTGATACCCTACAACTGACGCGATTGTTTCAGCCAACTGCCGAATAGTACAATCGACACCAGTTCCGACATTAATATGCGAAAGCATTGATTCCGTATGTTCCACATAGACTGAGCGATCTAGCCCCATCACATAAACAGAGGCAGAAGCCATATCATCGACATGTAGAAATTCTCGCATCGGTGTCCCTGTACCCCATACAACGATTTCAGGAAGATTGATCAATTGAGCTTCATGAAAGCGACGCAGTAAGGCAGGGATAACATGAGAATTATCAGGGTGAAAGTTATCATTCTCTCCGTACAGATTGGTCGGCATCACGCTTCGATAATCAAGACCGTATTGTCGATTGTAAGATTCACACATTTTTATGCCAGCAATCTTTGCGATTGCGTAAGGTTCATTCGTTGATTCAAGCCTACCCGTCAACAACGCATCTTCTTGCATAGGTTGTGCAGCTAATTTTGGATAAATGCACGAAGACCCAAGAAATAGTAATTTCTCTACACCACTCTCATAAGCCGAATGAATCACATTATTCTGAATCATCAAATTCTGATAGATAAACTCAGCAGGATATTGATTATTCGCCAAAATACCACCAACTTTAGCTGCCGCAAGATAAATCCGATCAAAACTCTGTTGACCAAAAAAACTCTTAACAGCTTGTTGACTAGTTAAATCCAATTCAGATCGGCCCGCAGTGACAATCTGGTGATTTTGCCCATCAAGTTGACGACAAATCGCAGAACCCACCATGCCATTATGACCTGCTACAAAAATCTTCATGTTTATTCCTTGCTCAACGCTACTTTATTACAATTATTTTTAACATAATTTTGTATGATTTCAATCACAGAATGTGCCCACATGTTTTAATAGAAACATTGATTACCTGTTTGTGCATTAGTCATAGTACGTGAATTTGATGCGTTGAAAAATCATGCTAGCGGACGATATATCTGATGCCGTAATACAAAAGAGATCCGAATCAGGAGGCTGTTATGAATTTCTTAGCCTTTTCATAACGACTACTCAGCTTACCCTCTGTTTCTCAATAGCTACGTTGAAAGTGCTTATTTGATAACGTGACGCAAACAGTTTGTTCAAAATCTTTCTATATCGTATCCAAAATGACATCCTTAATCAAAATTAATTAATCATTTCAAAATTTCAGTTTATATATTTTTACCCATACCTCACTCAAACTTTGAGTATGAATATAGAACTCATTCTTTCCTGGAATTTGCAATACCTTTGGATATCCATATTTTTCATCATTTTTGTCGCTATAAACTATCTTCCATTTTGTTTGATCATTTTTACGAAAAAAGACGGTTAATCCAGTAGCAAACGCCCACTGACCTCCATTGAGGTCTATTTTAAGGGTTGATGCACTATAAGGCATCAATTCTTTCAACCATTCACCACTTAGTCGATTTAACTTAAATAACTCTCTTGTTTCACCAAGCCTGTGTAAAACCACATATACATAAGTATCATCAGCGATTATTTCAGAGGTCGCAGAAAACTTATCTAATACTAATGGGCCAATCCAATCAGCATTTAAAACAGAAATCGGTAAAGTATATTTTAAGTGATGGCTTGTAAAAAATCCACGATCATCATCTGGTGAAAACGCGTAACTTGGATGTGTCGTATCGCCACCAGCGATACCTTTTCTCCACAACCAGGAAACATGCATGCCATTGTCTTTATCAAAAGCAAGCCTGGGAAAATAGACAGTCCATTGATCTGTTAATGCGAATGGGTTTGTCACTGGAGCCTCACAAAGCCCTCCCCAATCAGCGTCTTTTTGAGAAAGCAGTATATCAGCACCTAATTGAAGCCATTTTTTTGTTTCTATATTATAGCGGGCAATAGCAATCGCAAAGACTCGATCACCGAAGCTACGCTTAGGCTTTACTGCAAAACGGTAAGTAATATATAAGTTGTTATGAATATCATTAAAAAAGGCAGGATATGTTATTTGATTACCTTGCACGATAGCATAACCTATCGATGAAAATGGGGTTTTATTTAAATTCTTAACTGTTTTTTTATCATCTATAGTAATAGGATCCCCGAGAAAAGTGAAATTAGAAATATTTCCTGGAGAATTTGAAATAACATATTGCCATGGCATATTATGCATACCATATGCAATATGAAGATAACCTTGTTTATCGATTCCTATTGAAGCCTGTGTGTGATATTTGTCTTCTATCGTTTCATCGTCAATCGTTTGTGAAATCCAATTCCATTGATCACTGCTGACTGGTACAGATTTTCGCACAATAGTTTTTAAATTTATACCCTTGTTTAGTGCAGTTGATCCTGGCTCTACATTAACTGTAAAGATAGTACCTTGATAGTATGAAAGCGGAGTCGAAAAATTATTGACATTAGATTTGTCAACTGCAATCTTTGGAAAGTAAGATACCTTGACTACCGCATAAGTAGGTGTTATGAAACCAATAAGTATGGTTATAATCAAATATCGATAATCATTCATAAAATATGTATCTCCAGCTGTCAGTGCACAGCCTGTATTTTATTATAGGCGATTGATTTTACATCTTAACGTTGGGCTTTATTCAAAATTTCATGTTAGGGATCTCACAAGAAGCAATCCACCATATTGCGCAATATTTTGTTTGTTTTTAAAACGCAATGCAGGGAACATAGCAGACTATGTAACCAACGATACAGAACAGAAGACAAATAATAGTGCAAGCAAGATGAGGAGAAAATGATCTATTACGAGTTCCCTAAGGAACGTACATGAAAGTACGCTGGACATTATTGTGCTACGATAAGGATTAGATCTGGTCTAATTAATCAAACCTCAGACGCAGTGCGCTACTTTGAGAATTTTTGAAATGAAGACCCACCAAAGATAAGCAGAACTGAGATGCGATTTGTTCATGTTATTTCATGCACGTTCCTTTGCATCATTAAAATCTAAAATCGCATTCTGGTAAATCACCATCAGTTGGCTAAAATTACTTTCAGCAGTGTAGCACTCTTTAAACAAACTCCTGGCTTTATTGCGCATCAAAGCCAATCTCTTATCATCACTCAGAAGATTTGCTATTGTCTCTAATAACTTCGCTGCATTACCCGGTTGAAATTTAACCCCTGTCTCCCCATCAATCACTATTTCATTTAAACTGCCAATTTGAGAAACAACCAATGGTGTTCCACAAGCATATGCTTCTAAAGCTACCATAGGAAAACCTTCATACCACGTAGAAGGTATGATTTGAAAGACTGCACTACTTACAGTTTTAATAATCTGTTCTTTTGTACAATATCCTAAAAATTCAATGGGAAGTTTTAAGTGATCCACGGTTGCCTCGAGTTCCTGCCTCAAAGGCCCATCTCCTAGTACTTTTAGGCGTAAATCAGGTAAATTTTGCCATGCCTCAATAAGCGTTTTAACACCTTTTTCCTCACTCAACCGCCCGACATACAAAGCGTATCCACCCTCACCCTTGCCAATATCGGGCGTTTCTGGCAAGAAATTAGGTTTAATCTCTATCCGATCCTCAGGTAAACCAGCTGAAGCAAATTTATCTGCCGCAAAAGACGTTAATGCAATATATCGATTAACATTATTAATATACGTACCACGCCAGCGGTTGCTAGTGATTGTCCATACCTGTGCACCTGTTGCTAATACTGAATCGCGATAACAACGATGCCGTAATGAATGAATCAAACTATCATTTAAGCAGTCTTCGCATGGACGGCCTTCACGCAACAACAAAGCGTTTGGACAAATAAATCGAAAATTATGTAAGGTTTGGACTACAGGCACACCATTATCTTGACATGCAGCATATGCGCTAGATGAAATCTGTGGAAACGTATTATGAAAATGTGCTACATCAGGCCTGGTTTTATGAATCAGTTGCGTCAGATCATTATAAGTACGTTTTGACCAAGCGCCATCAAGGCCTAGCTTTATCTTCTTATGAAAGCTCGAATCATCAATATTATCATTGTGTCGCTCGTAACAAACCACATCAAGTTTGTTCTCAAGCATGTTCTTTTCATTTCGATAAACTGAATCTTCACCACTTGGCGCAGAAGAACGGTAGAAATTATGTGCAAGCAATACTTTCATCTATAAAGTAGTTTTGCCAATGCAGCGCTCAATACCATTCACAAAATTACTTGCCATGTTGTCAAGAGTATAATATTCAGCACTTGCGAGACATGCCGCTTTGATCCTGTTTTTATGAGTTCTATCAGAAAGAAGATAATTACAAACAGAATCAGAGTAAGCTGCGACAGAAGGTTTTGAGATAAAACCGTTTTTGGTGTTTTTAAGATAAACCATCTCTGGAGAATGCATGGGAATACCAGTAGTAAATAGTGGTAGACCTGCTGAGAAGCTGTCTAAAATAGCCAGCCCAACAAGTCCAGGCATCAAAAATATATCCGCTAAAGTGAAATATATCGCTCGTTCAGCACCAAATCGTGGACCATAATAGTGAATCCAATCATATTGTACTGCAGCCTCAACAGCTATGTATTGTTCCGGCCCATTGCCTATCAATAATAACTGGAAATCAGGCAGTCTTTGATGTATTTTTTTACATGCGTCGATTAAAAAACCAAGTTTTTTATTTTGATACATACCGCCACAAAACAACGCTATCGGTCCATCATGCAAACCCAAGGATGCTCGGTAGTTAATACTAGCATTCGAGGTGATATCATTCATTGCATGTTTTAGACTAGTAGTCTCAACAGCATTCTGCAATATTGTGATATGTTGGTCTGGAACTCCTGATTCGACAATAATGTCAGCTGTTAATTCTGTATATGCAAACCACCAGTCAATATGGTTAATCAATAGTTTTTTGATCCGCTCAGATAAACTATTAGCACTTTTCACTTGCATATTTTTTCCGTGCCCCCAAAAAGCCAACTTTGGCCCTCTGCCAAGAGAACGACGTATTTGTAACCAAAAGTTCAACAGTAGCGAATTTGCCTGCTCAATGATGATTAAATTTGAATGGCCAAGTAATGCAGAACAAGGCTGCCAAACTAATTGTCCCCAAGAAAATGAAAAGTATTGATTATTAATACTATGCGCCCATGATTCATTGATTGGTAATGTACGTGGAACCGACCCAGGATATTCTTGACCATAAATCAATTGAAGTTCAATGTTAGAATTACTTAGTTTATTGAATAATAATCTATATAAAGGGATTCTATAGTGGGGTAATATTTTCTGTATTATTGTTATTTTATACTTTTTCATTTTCTATCTACAGAATAAGTAGGCAATATACATAACATAAATACAAAGAAGTACCACAACAAGTGTGTCTCACGCATAATTGATGACTCAGTAATATTGTGTATTAAAATACAAGCCAACAATATTAACCATGCAACAGAATGAGAATAATCAATTTTAGAAAGCATTCCAATTCTGTATATAGTTTGTAAAACGATAGCAATGAAAACAGCTATAGAAACATAACCTCCTCGAACAATTAGATCCAAATATCCATTATGAAATTGTCCGCGATTAAGACCAAGATGGTCTAAGGCTGAACGGTTAGAATCAAAACTCCAACCAAAATATTGCTTTAAATCGATAGCCTTAACTGCTAACAACCAAATATTTGTTCTTCCAGTAAACGTTGTATCTTTACCAACCAGTGAAAAAACACCTTGAAGAGTTAATAATTCAGGTTTAATAAGAAAAGTGATCAACACCATCATAGCGCCTAACCAACATATGAAAATAATTCTAATAATTTTAATATTATAAGGTTTATTTTTTAATGAAGACAAGAACCAACTACCTGTTGCAGCAAACAAAGATACTACAAATGAAGTAGTACTGTTAGCACCAATCAAGCAGATAATAGTGATGATTAGAAGAAAGATATTTAACCATACGTTTATATTTTTCTTTCTAGTTAATAAATCAGATATGTTAGCCCATATCGAAAGAATACACACTATGCCAAGTGTATTTGGGTTTCCTGCCACACCCTGCCAGCGACCTGTAATTGAATGAACCCCAATGTTTGGAAAAAATACTGATGCAATAATCGAAAATAATAAAGCAACACCAACAATGATAGCAAAAAATCGAAATATATCCTCATGCACATATTTATAATGATTAGTTGCAGTTATTGCTACCAATAAAAAACCAGCATAGTGCGCAAAGTTCAGCACAACATTAACAGGATAAGACGACCAAAATAGAGATAATAATGCTAACAATAACAAGGCAATGTAAAGTATATTTTTTTTTATTATAAAAACACTATAATTAATCCTTTTAATATATATTAAAACCCCAATAAAATAAGCAACGCCTAAAATTATAAATCTACGTGGATTTGTAGTCATCCCACCATCATTTTCAGAAACAAATGAAGATGATGAAAAAACAACATCATTCATTGCCAATGCAAGTACAATAATAATTGAAGGAATAACATATATTACATTAGAAGTGTGTTTGTTTTTTATATGCATTAGTTATATTCATACTCTTTATACATATATTTAGTCAGCGTTGAGAGCTGACCAATGTTACTTGATAGTTTCTGAAGTGTCTTAACAATTAGAGGTTTTCCGCCTACCCAACTTATAGAGACAAACAATAGACAGACAGACACATACAGTATACGCTTCATAAACCATATGGTAGACTCGAGAGCATTCATGTCTGCAAAATAAATTCGCATATATGTCTGCCCTCCACGGAAAGAACGTTTAATTAACCAACTAACCGTAAGTCTTTTTTCAATAACTGTTTCAAAAACAGTCGCTTCATCACACCAAACCATCGTAAAACCTGATTGTGATATTTCATGGAACAGTGCAGTATCTGAGCCACCCGTTAAACCATAATGTTTGTTAAACATAAAACCGTGTACGATAAACAATGATCTTTTAACCAAGGCATTACCAGTCCCTCCATGCTTGCGGATAACACCTGTTTGATGTCTCTTTCTATTAAAAAAAAGACCTTGTATGATCCAATCTGGCGTATTATCCGGACACACACTCACCACTGGACCGAATACCACATCAGCAGAAAATCGTATCGCACAATCAATCAGTTGCTGCAACCAATCTTGCGCAACCGTCTCATCATCGTCTACAAAAGCAACATAGTCACTTCTAGCAATTGATAGCGCCTTATTTCTGACTAACGCAATATTTTGTTCAGGCTCAATATCATAAACAATTTCTACATCTGTTGTATTTATAATCTCATCAACCACCTCTCTGGCACTACCGTTGTTATCGTTATCTACAACAATTATTCTATATTTAACATAAGAACAAACAACTTGATTAAGAATACTGGTTATCAGATCGTGTAGTAAATTTTTACGATGAAATGTAGCGATACATATATCAATATTTATGTCGTTCATTACGAAGTATATTCCAAAAAATTATTGCTAGCATTATCTCTCCTAGACTCATTACAATAATAACACCCTGTACTTCATAGCGCATGACGACAAGAAGGCTTATTGCCAGAACAAATACTGACGTAAATAAATTGCTCAGTGTGATTTTCTTAAACAACCTGATCACTTGCAATAGAGTAGAATTTGTATTGCGAAAAGCTTGACAAATAAAATAAAACGCCCACAAATATATGAGTAGATTTAACATCTGGTATTTATCATTCATGAAATTATTGACAATCCAATCAGCATAAATGCTTAACATAGACGTATACATAACAATTAAAATTAACATTGCAACCATAACTTGTCGCACTACCAATACAGCTTGGTCAATATTCTTATTGTTTTTTAAATTAACCAGCCTAGGCATTATTACTTTATAGACACTGGTTGACACCAAACTTATGGGCGCAAGAAATAATCTGGCTGCATTTGCCTCGGCTATGAGTTCGTTACCTTTCAGCAGACCTAAGATATACACATACCCCTGGCTTTGCCCCCAAGTCAACATAACGCCACCTAAGGCCCACTTGCCACCAACCCAGGCTTCTCTAAAGCTATCATATGAATACTTTATATTACCTTTTATTTTTAAATCACTGATCATGAAGTATATAAAGGATGATACGCTGGCGGCAATTCCATTTAGTAAAATTGCATATATATGTTTATTATCTAATTCTAAATAGATCATACTATATAATCCGACACACAGAATTGCTGCATAACAAACATCCATCATAAAAACGTTTTTTGGCATCAGCTTGAGATAAAAATAGCGCCGCATTATTTCTTGAAATATAAGTGCAGGGACTGCTATTGCCATAGCATAAACAATACTACCATAAGCAGATAAATTATATATGTACTTTATTGATTCATATAACAATAATACAAACACATCAATAGTAATCAACATTATAAAAAAAAAGCTTATTAGACCTCCACAAAAAACCATTTTTTCTTTAGTTTTTTTCGATGGTGCAATAACAGTCATTTGAGTTGAAACCAATGCGTTAGAAAAGCCAACTAATAGCAACAATGTTGCAAAACATAATCCATACAATCCATAATTATACTTTGATTCATAATAAATCAGCAACATACTGATTGACAAATTTATTAGGCTTTGTAAGCCTTGATCCAGAACCCCCCATGTTATATCTACTTTCATGTTTATTATTGTTTCACAAAAACTACTTTACTATTATCTACCATAAGATATTTTTTTCGTAGCCTAACTTGATAAGTACATCATTCATTTCTTTCGCAATGACTACCTTATGTTTTTCTTCCAGAACTTTTTTCCAAGCACCAATTTTTCCATTGACAAATGTTCGACTTTCAGGATTAAATATTTTCACAACTTGTTCATTAATCACCTTATCTGATATGGACAATCTCAAATACTTTACAATCCTCTTAACTGTATTAACTTGATCTAGATCACTCCCCCCACCCCTATTACCAACCAGGTCTTCAAAACGGACAACCAGACAATCGGGCCTATCAACCCAGGGGAGAAAACTATTGATATGTTCAGCTAATGGCAGTGATACTATTTTGTCTGAGAGATCCTTCCCTTCTACACCCTGTATTGATGCCATCAATCTTTCACTATCTGAATTAAGCGCTTTAAAATACTTGTGAAGTCGGTGTGATGAATCTTTATATGTAATATACACATAGTTTGATACTGCTATGTCTCTTGGGTCGCGAACAATTAAAATATTCTTTACTGAATTCTTTATAAAGCATTTTTCAATTTCTTTTGAATACTTAATGTGTGCAGCCATAAACTGGCCTTTTTTTATTTTTTTTACTTTTGAATTTATTTTATCAATATCTCCTGTATTAACTGTTTGTGTTAGCATTCTGTGCATTGGGTATAATAAATATAGCGTTCTTATTAGCAGATTTGTTCCTGCTTTAGGTATGCTATTTAATACCACTCTTGGTGCATCAATACCATTCAATCTTGCTAATATCACCTCGTGTGTGAAGCCATATTGTCGACATAATTGATATAAATTATTTGCAGGCATCTATCTTCTTCAATTTAACATCTATTGTAACTACTCAGCGCAATCTGAGCAGTTAAAGATTGTGCTGAGTGATTACCATCTATTTATGTTTGATTTTAAATGTGTCGCAATCTAAATAGACCATTCAGAAACCCGTATTCCCAGTCAACAGCTTATCAATACATCTCAGCTCCGCATATGAAAATTTAGTATCCAATGTACATTTCTTTGTAAATAGTGGTGTTTGAAAACCTTGTTGTAGAATAACTACAGCTAGGTTTTTTCGCCGTACTCTCCATAGACCTCGCCCATGCAAGTAGTTTTAGCTTAGAAACGTGCATGGAATAACATGAACAATGATGGCGCAGGATTTTTGTTTGTGACGTAACCATCTCAAGAGGCGCATCGTTGGTCTACGCAACGATTGAGATGGTTTCGTCAGGAGCAAAAAGACCAGCCAGAATGTTCAAGTTATTTCATGCGCGCTCCTTAATTCAGTTCCTTGCTTTATAACGCTCATGCCATCTCAACCTGTCTTGCCTGATCGTAATACTACCATCAACAAGTTCATTTGTTCATTCATCTAGCGTGTGCATTCACTAGTAGTCTTTCAATGTGATATTGACGAGTATAGAAACCGATAAATGGTCATCTGCGTTGTTGCACTCGTTTGGATTAGCTTGCTAGTTCTGCTCTCGTGCGCCTGGCAGCTAACCACTTCTCAACTCCCTATACACGGCAATATCACATTGAAAGACTACTAGATTGACGCGCCAGATTAATTCCACTTTAGTGATTGATTTTTGCGAAGTACTTAGCACAAACCAAGCCTTTTTCGTACAAGACCAGCTGCTGACTTTTATCCTTTCCTAACTGGTCTACACTTAAATTGACAGTAATAAGCCAGCATTAGCTGATGGATCCTTGAGAATCCTGCCGCCTGTTACTGCTAAAGAGCGAGGATTTAACAACATTCGGATGTTATTAAATCCTCGTTCCTAAATACATCTGCTTATGAAATCGATTAAGACACGATTTCTTCATCACTGAATTAAAATAACGATTATTGGTAATACTTATGGCAATTAAACCAGTTCACATCGAGGAAGAGATTAAAGCCAGCTTAAACCTGCCACTTGACGTGGATGACGCCAAGCAGTTGGTTTTCGATCAATGGCAATTTCTAAGTCGGCTCGCAGAACGTCGCTTCCCAAATGATGATAATATGGCCCAAGAAGCTTTACTATTTGTCTTGGGAAAGCTTGAAGTAGATCAATGGAAACGAGTCAGGGCCTGGGAGGGCCAAGGTGCATTTCATACCTTTCTTGCAGTCCTTACCGCACGCTTAATGACTGATTATACACGATCTAAATACGGTCATCATCGCACTCCAACCTGGGTCAATAGAAAAAATGACCCTGTATGGACCAAAGCTTATCAGCTGATTATTTTCCAAAAATATTCGCGTTTAGATGCCATAGAAATCCTTATGGCATCATACCGCGGACGTCAACGCTGGTATTTTGAGGAAATGGTTGCTACTGTTTTGGCAAATAATAACCGCCCTGTACGTGCTATTGAATCGCAAGTACCATTTGATGCGGTTGAGTATATGTCTGCCTTTGAAGCACCGGAAAACACTTCCAATATCAGTCAGAAAGTGTTGCTGGAAGCTGTCATTGAATATTTAAGCAATGACGAAGATTCTCAAGACAATGAGAACCAAGAGGTTCAACGTTTATTATCTCTCTTAAATATAGAACTAAGTCTGTCTGAAGAAGACAAGTTATTGCTTAGAATGAGGTATTGTGACGGCATGACCATTGCGGCGATCACCAAAGCTCTTAACCTGAAAGGTGACATTTACAAGCGCATCAATAAATTAATCAGGCACTTGACAAATGCATGTACCCAAATGGGCGTAATGGATGATACGGCCTGAATATTTAGGAGCAATATTATGAATAACGCAGTTAATATCACTGATAATGAGCAACTGGTTGCACTGGTTGGCTTAGCCGCAACAAAACAACAACGCCAACCCATTTCCTGTCCCTCTGATGAAGAATTAGCAGAGCTGATTGATAACCAATTAGATCACAAGCAGCGCACTATCATGCTCAGCCATTTGAATCAATGCAACGATTGCTATCAGCTTTGGCTGGAAACCACCTCATTATTGCTTGAAGAAAAAGATCTGATAGAAATTATCGACCTGGAAAAAATTCGGGCAACAGCAAGCTAAGCTTAGGAGCGAGGATTTAATAATACCCAAATTTTGACTTGTCTTTTTGTCCGTCTTCCGCGCTGTAGAAACAGTTGCGTAGCCAACTATGCGCCTGCTTCTACGCCCCCGCATCAAGTACGGGACAGGCTTTGAATACGAACAAAATCCTGCCTCAAAATTCGGATTTTATTAAATCATCGCTTCTAAGTCATCAGTAACTCACTCGCGTTGCAAAATCGATCATTCAACCCAAGTGATTCTGCGACAGCTGCATTAACTACATACCCTATACAAGTATTCATAGCAGTTTGCAAAACAGTATCCTCTTGTAATCCCTTCCAGCCTCCAACAACAAGCTTCTCGATATATGGCCAGGTCGCTGTTGTCAACGCCAATGTAGAAGTACGCGGAAAGGCACCAGGCATATTAGTGACACAATAGTGAATCACTTCATCGAATATAAAAATCGGATAATCATGAGATGTTGGCCTGGAGGTTTCAATACAACCACCTTGGTCAATACTAACATCAACAATGACGGAACCAGATTGCATTGTTTTAACCATAGTTTTACTGACCACAAAAGGCGCTCTTTGACCATGACAAAGCACCGCTCCAATCACCAAATCTGCATTGACTATAGCTGCGCAGATGTTTTCATTTGTGGATTCAATAAATCGAAGTTCAGACGAAACCTGTTGTTTCAAAAGCGCTAAACGTTCAGGAAACAATCCAGCCATGGTTACTTCAGCTCCTAAAGCACAAGCCACTCTTGCGGCGTGTTGTCCAACAACGCCATCTCCGATAACCAATACTTTTCCATGTCCAGCACTCAACACACGACCAAGTTGCACACCATTTCCACCTTGCGTTCGAGCTAAATAGTAGCTTCCCATTTGTGTCGCCATATTTCCAGCAATTGCACTCATGGGTGCCAGTAAAGGCAAACGCCCTTGCTCATCTTCCAGCGTTTCATAGGCAAACGCAGTGGTTTTACTATTCAGTAATGTTTGGGTTAATTCAGGATCTGCCCCAGCTAGATGTAAAAATGTAAACAGCATCTGCCCTTGCAAATAAGCATACTCTTCTGCCAACGGCTCTTTAACTTTGAGAACCAGATCAGCAGCCCAAACCTGAGCTGTATCACACAATTCAGCTCCTGCCTGACGGTATTGATCATCCGAAAAACCAGAACCAATACCTGCATCTTTCTCGACTACAACCCTGCACCCAGATTGTGTTAGTTGCAAAGTGTGATTCGGAGTGAGGGCAACCCGATATTCCTTGTTTTTAATTTCTTTAACAACACCGATATCCATTGCATAACTCTTACTAAAAACTCTAGTTTAGATCACTTCAGGATAGCTAGCTCGAATTTTTCACCCGCCTGATGAGTCCTCGCTAGCTATTTGAATCCAAAAGAAATTTTATTCAGTCGAAAATACACACTGTTATTCCACTCCTTCATAGAATAATAGAGAACAATAGGAACAATAGAGGAACAATAGGGGAACAATAGGGGACAGACCACGCTTAATTGTGCTATTTCCCCTATCGCTTTCTCCAGAAGCAAACCAATAAAAAAACGTGGTCTGTCCCCTATTTTACTTGTCCCCTATTTTACTAATTTTATGCTATTTTTACCTGGAATAACTTGAACATTCCTAAAATCATCCTGATTCCATCAAGGGATTCAGACGAGTGTATAAGGACCTTTTCGAATCACCATCTCATTGTCTTCAGAAGCACCAAACAAATCAAAAGTGATAGAAGTTTCTTCTGACAACAATCCTGTGGTTCTAACCACTGCAAAATTATTTTCTTCAAAAATACAGATATTATTAAAACGTGTAATATTGCGACTGGATTTTTTATGCCCGAGCTCTCCTGATTTTTTTACGATCAAACGGAGAATACTCCCGTGATAATTAGCATAAGTAACCGCACTTGAAGTGAGCTGAAATACTTTAGCTTCTGGAAATTTGTCATTACTAAGAGAAAAAGCCGCTCCAACATGCACGTCCCCACTCAGAAATATAACAGGCTTTTTATGCTTGGTGGCATGTTCAAAAACAGCGGTTAGAAGCTTGTCACGTTCAGTCCAGTTGGAATCATGCTCCCACTGATCTCGCACATCATCAGCAATACCAAAAAAGCCAATGTCAGCATAGTTGACGATAAAATTTCGGTGGTGAACAACCGGAACTGGTGAGGCAATATAAACTGCTTTGGCATTCACAACATCTGTCGATGCTAACCAAGTTTTAATCCGTTCTAACTGGGCTTTGCCGAGAATTTTGTTAGCAGTTTTACGGTTGTAGTCACGATGACCACGTAAATCCATAATATAAAAGGCACAGTTTCCCGCTATATACCCATAATCATACTGACTTTTAGGCGTCTCTGGATTATGCGAATGTTGGTATTCGTTGTAGACAATTTCTGCGGCTTCACGCATGTTAAACGCCAATTCCCGATTTGCATCAGCATTATCCCATTCCCACCAGGTATTCAGCTCTCTAGCCAGTTCGTCTTTTGTGTACGAACCCCAGCCATCCATAATTTCATGGTCATCCCATATCATGTATTGAGGAAATCTCGCAAAAAAAGCGCGTACCTCTTTATGTCCCCAATAGCCTCTGTAGAGATCCCGATACCATGACACCATGATACGAATACGTTCATCTTTATCCAGATTGAGCATTTTGCTCTTCACTTTTTTCAAAAAGGCCCAAACGCTGACATGTTTGTTTCCATCTGAATAAATTTGATCGCCACAACCAATGGCAAAATCGGCATCACATTCAGCAAGAATGGTTTCCATTCGCTTCCATTGTGAAATATTTTTTACACCGCCACCTGATGGATAAGGCATGTGACAACTATAGAAACCAAACACCAGCGAATCAGGTGATTGCTTTTGAGTACGAAAACGATATGCTTTACCACTAAATTCCCATGCACTTTTCTGTTCCGAGATACCAAAGCAGGCGTAGTAATACGTTGTTCCAGGTTGAAGACCCTCGAAAGTGACTGTACCGGTTAAATCTGTAGAGAACGTTAAATCAAGTTTTTTGCACTCATTCAAGGGGGTAGAAACATTTTGTCCATTTTCTACAGTTTCCAATATCAGATCTTGATCATCGTTAACAACTGGCTTTGCATCTGCTAATTGAGTGATTGGCTTTCTGGACAAGACAACGCAGTATGTACCTTTCTTGTATGCCCGAATCCATAGTTTCGAAGAAGTGGTTGTGGTTTCACCAACGATTGCAGCGTTCGTCAATCTTGGGTTTGGCCAGGGACGATCAGGTTTGTCATAAAAATCATATTCGCTCATACTCGTTTACCCCTTGTGGTGAAATAGAACTGAAGCTTTTGATTGACAATAGTAGAAACAAAAATCGTCCATGCTCCTTATTTTCTACGCTTGATCATGCAATTTTGCAAGGTGAATATTACCGCCATTCCATACAAACAAGCCTGAATTCGCATCATAAAATCATCAAATACCGAATATAAAGATTAGCAACATGCTTATAATGGCACCAACTCATATACTTCGTGCGGTCACGGATACGGAATTTATAGTGAGTTGATTGTTGTTGATAGCAAGGCGCTGAAATAAGCGCATAGCTAGCGACGCAACTGTTTCAGCAACGCAGTCTATTGGCAACAATCGACCAATAGAAATCCGCATCAGTAACCGCGCGAAGTATATTAAAATGATCCGTGGTTAACGCGCTTAAATATCAATACGATATCAGCAACAAAAAGGTAGATATGCAATGAAAATATGGGTCGACGCAGATGCCTGCCCTGTTCTGATCAGAAACATTTTACATCGAGCAGCCGAGCGCACTGGGATATTAGTCACATTTGTTGCCAATCAACAAATCCAGATTCCACCGTCACGGCATGTCAAATTTATTCAGGTCGCACGCGGATTTGATGTAGCTGATAACGAGATTGTTAAACTACTCTGCGCTGGAGATCTGGTGATTACCAATGACATTCCATTAGCAGCGGATGCTGTTGAAAAAGGTGGCTATGCACTTAGCCATCATGGAGAGCTCTATACACAAAGCAATATTAGAGAGGCGCTTAATATGCGTGATTTTATGGATACACTACGCTCCACTGGCGTTGATACTGGTGGACGGGCAGCCTTTAATCAAAAAGATGTACAATTATTTGCCAACCATTTGGATAAATTTTTAAGCAAGCATGGCAAAAAGCTATAACAACACACTATACGAAGACAACAACGATTAATTGATGGATTCGTTACTTTCTCCTATTCCACAAATACACAGCAATACTACCGTACACACAATGCGTTAACGCTGAAATAGGTAACTTCTCATTATTCACCGGCACCTTTAAAATCAATTGGTTACAGAAGAAACAATAGGAGGAACAATAGGGGACAGACCATGCTTAATTGTGCTATTTCCCCTATCGCTTTCTCTAGAAGCAAACCAATAAGAAAACGTGGTCTGTCCCCTATTTTACCTATAAGAAAACGTGGTCTGTCCCCTATTTTACCTATTTTACTAGGCGCGCGCGCAGTAGCAAGGCTAATTTAAGCGAGTGCAACGCAGCAAATGACCGCTTATCGGCTTCACCTATTCATCAATCCTATGTTGACGGAGTACTAGTAGTCTTTCAATGTGATATTGCCGGGTATAGGGAGTTGAGAAGTGGTTAGCTGCTAGGCGCACGAGAGCAGGACTAGCAGGCTAATCCAAACGAGTG
>VAPL010080952.1_pt1 | contig 22102 bp, 16 predicted proteins | sample 3395061 | NCBI WGS metagenome assembly VAPL01 (sample SAMN08290444, study PRJNA428436) | hydrothermal vent metagenome | isolation source: Deep-sea hydrothermal vent chimney 2 | place: Pacific Ocean: Juan De Fuca Ridge | depth 2182 m m | reverse complement strand
CATTTTTGCCTGCTTCTCCCCCTCTTCTGGCGGCAATAACGGCAGAAAAAACCCCGAATGATGTTTATCTTGAGGTGCAACTGCTTGCAGATGATTTACGTGAATTAAGAAAGCAAAACAAAATTACGACACCCTGGCCACGGGTAAAAATAGAGGGGGGACGTGAACCTCGGCATGTGTTTCAGAAAGCCCTGGAAGTATTGGGCGAAATTAACAGTTATCGTCTCAATATTGTAAAAACGGGTGGTATTACCGTTCCCCGCTTCCCAGGAAGGGACATTACGCCAAACGAGGTATTCAGCGTGGTTGTTCGTCTGCGTCAGGAGCTGGGTTTATTGGTACGCAAAGACAGCAAAGCCAAAATAACAAAGAAAAAATATACGCTGCCTGGTAATAAAACGTCTAATGATGTTTATGCGGCACTTTCAGAGGTATCCATTGCTATTGAGGAAACGCTGGGTTTGCGAGGGGTAACACCTTCTGAAGTTTACACCCGAAGTTTGCAGGTTATCCGTTTGGCGCAGTTTTTGCGCCGCAGCCAAAGTTTACCACCAGATATCCCGATACCTGTTTTGACTCAGGGAAAATTACCCAATCATGCATTGACCTCTGTGTATGAGTTACTGGAAAAAATCCGTCAGGCAGAAAAAAATTTATGGATGGTGCCACTTAAAATACGTACATTACCCCGGCGAGTGATTACTCCAAGTGACGTGTTTGATGAAATGGGCGTTGCTATCGCTGAACTACAAAGTATCCAGTTTCGTCTTGGGCTGGAACGTGAATTTCCCGAGCCTGAGCCACAGGAAGGTAAAACACCGGATGACGTAATTCAAAATACCCGTTGGGCAACTGCATTATTACCGACATTTGATTTCAATAAACCATTGCAACAATATGACCGTTCGGTATTACTAAAAACACCAAACCATGTTTTTTCAATAAGTAGCCATATTCTGGAAAAGTTAAAAAAGTATCGTCGTATGCGCGGTATTCAAATTATGCCACGTAAAGCCAAAAAAATTACCGGTATGCAACCCCGCCATGTATATGGCAAGACTCTGGAAATTCTTGAAAAAGTGAGTGTGTTACGTCAGCGCCAGGGGTTGGGTGAAATGGTGGTACCACGTTACCCATTGCGAACTATTACCCCTTCAGAAGTTTATGATTTAACCTTGCGTCTGGATAATGAGCTGGAATTAATTTTTAAACAAGAGGGAATGGAAACGGAATTATGGGGTGCAATGGCAAATCAGGTAGATGAATACGAAGACAAGCAGCCCAGTGATGTTTATCAGAATATGCAGCAGATTTTATACTCACTGGATGTCATTCTTGGTTCTGAAGGATCTACGCCGGATGATGTGTATCGGGAAGTGTTAACGATTAAGCAGGATATTCAACTGATTGCGAGAAGCCTGGGTGAAACAATTCCAGCCAATCTCTGGAGTTCAATTAAACTAAAACCATACACTCAACCTCGAGAGGTATTACTAAAAGCAGCTGAAGTGCTTGACCTTATATTAAAAGCAAAACGTCGGGCAGGGATTTTCGGCCTGCACCGCATTGCACTGTATCCTGGTGAAATAGTGACACCAACCGACGTATTTAAACAGGTACGATTGATTGAAACCGAGTTAACTGAACTAAAGGTTTTTATTGGTATGGAGCTTATCCCTGAACCTGTGCCACGACAAAAAAATAAAACACCAGCGGATGTGTTGCAGGTTCTGGAAGGTGTTGCAATGGGCTTAAAAATAATTTTACATCAGGATGATGTCGCGCAATGACTCTTTCATTACCGACTCGATTTGCTGTATTTGCTTTTGTGATAGCCGGTATCGGTGTTCTTGGTATATCGATTTATAGTTATAAAGATGCAAGTACTTTATTACGCGAACAGAGTGTGGAACGTATGGCAGGTGAATTGTTGCGTTTGACTAATCGCTTTCATGACAATATTGATCGTATGCGTCTGGATGTACAAGGTATATCAACTTCAGACTCGATTATTGGTTATTATCGGGCAGTTGCAGGGGGTGGTTATGATGATACACGCAATATGACGCTGGAACTCTGGAAGCAGCGGCTGGCACTTGATTTTAAAATCCTGTTACAGCAACGTCCAGATTATCTTCAGATTCGTTATATTGGTACTGCTGATGATGGTCTGGAACTTGTACGGGTAGAGCGTCGTAATGGCAATATCGTTATTATTAATGATAAAAAACTTCAGGCAAAAGGCTCACGTGACTATGTTCATGAAACCATACGTTTACAGCCTGGTCAGCAGTTTCTTTCCAAAGTAGAACTCAATAAAGAACATGGCACAATTGTATTGCCTTTGCAGCCAGTAATGCGTGTTGCTGCCCCCATTTTTACAACAGGCGATACTGTATTTGGCGTGGTCGTTATTAATGCCAACTTTGAGGCATTAGCCAAACCTTTTAACTCGGCACCAGACGATGTTACTTTTATGTTGGCTAACGAAGAAGGTGACTACCTGTTTCATCCAGACAGGGATCGTCGTTTTACATTAGCGATGGGTGGCGAAGCTGGCATGAAAAAAGATTTTCAGCAATTTCAACAGCTACTGTTAATTGATGGGGAGTCCAGATTTCTGGATATTCCCGAACGTTCAGCCAGTCTTATTCATTCTCATTTACGCTATAACCCGTTAAATAAAAAGCAGCATATTCTGGTTGCTGCACTGGTCTCACACAATGTCATCGATGGCTTATCCCTGGGTTTTGGGCAGCGTTTAGCATTGGGTGTTGTTGTGGTCGTAATATTAATCAGTATTGGAATGGCATTGCTGGCGAAGCGATTAACAAGGCCGATTAATCAGCTTACTATTGCAGCCGACAGAATAGCCAAAGGAGATGATGTCAGTATCCCGGCAACTGAGCGTACAGATGAGTTAGGGTTATTGGCTAAATCTTTTCAAACCATGTTAAAACATCTGACTAACTCACAACAGGAGCTAAAGAATTTAGCCGGAAGCCTGGAAAAGAAAGTGAATTTGCGTACTGAAGAACTGGAAGTTGCACTGCTTCAGGCAGAAGCTGCAAGTCAGGCCAAGGGTGATTTTCTGGCAAATATGAGTCATGAAATTCGTACCCCCATGAATGGTGTAATAGGTATGACCAACCTGTTACTGGATACCCCTCTTAATAAAGAGCAGCACGCGCAGGCAATAACGATTAAACGCAGTGCCGAATCCTTGCTTGGTATCATTAACGATATTCTTGATTTTTCCAAGGTTGAAGCAGGTAAACTTGAACTTGAGTTGCTTGAGTTTAACCTGGACTCGATGCTGGCAGATTTTGCTGAGACGGTTGGCTTTAGAGCGAATGAAAAAGGGCTGGAATTTATTTGTCCTGCTAACCCTGGATTAAACCGATGGTATAAGGGTGATCCGGCTCGAATCAATCAGGTGCTCACCAATCTGGTTGGTAACGCAATTAAATTTACCGATCAAGGTGAGATTGCTGTTTATTACGAAGTAGAGGCAGAGCAAAATAACCAAAGTCGATTACGTTTTCGGGTAACCGATACCGGTATTGGTCTGGATAACAAACAACAGCAGTCGATGTTTGAACGTTTTACCCAATCAGATAGTTCAACTACACGTGAGTATGGCGGTACCGGTTTGGGGCTTGCTATTTGCAAGCAGCTGGTTGAGCTGATGGGTGGTGAGATTGGGGTTGAAAGTGAGTCGGGCAAGGGGTCTACTTTCTGGTTCACCGCGAATCTTGATAATGTTAAAGCTCAGTCGTTACCGCTACAGAGATTTGATCTTAAGAATGAAAAAGCATTGGTGGTGGAACCTAATGACACTAATCGGGAATTGCTGGGTAAAATACTGGATAGCTGGCAGGTAGAGCATGTTCTGGTTAAAGGTGGGCAACAAGCCATGAAAATCCTGCAAACCGCTGCCGAACAAGGTGAGCCGTATAGTTTTATTCTGGTAGATATGCAGATAGAGGATATGAATGCCAGTCAACTCAGTGAATTGATTGATAGTCATACTCTGTTAGCGGGTATTAAGAAAGTCATACTTGCTTGCCGTGGGCAGCGGGGTGATGCAAAAAAAATGCGGAGACTTGGCTTTGCTGGTTATCTTTCCAAACCGATCAATCAGTCTGAACTTTATAATGTATTGGTTCAGATTCTGGGTGTGGGAGATGCTGAACTGTCGTTTAGTACTCGGTTTAAAACACGCAAAACATTACAGTTCAATGCGCGGGCATTAGTGGTGGAAGATAATTCTGTCAATCAGATGGTGGCTGAAGGTATGTTAAAGCAGTTTGGTATTCATATCGATCTTGCTGCCAATGGTGCAGAGGCTTTGCAGGCACTTGAACAGTTTCCATATGACCTGGTATTTATGGATTGCCAGATGCCGATAATGGATGGCTTTGATGCAACACGGCAGATCCGTGATCCAGAATCTGGAGTTAAAAATCACCAGTTACCTGTCATCGCGATGACAGCAAATGCAATGCAGGGTGATCGTGATAAATGCATCGCATCCGGTATGGATGACTATATCGCCAAGCCTGTTGACCCCACTAAATTACAGATGATACTGCAGCGCTGGTTACCCGACCATTGTCATGCAGCGGTTACCGATAGAAAAGAAATAGTACCAGCAGGCAGTAGTCAACCTGAAGATAGCCCTGCAAGTGAAACCACTATTCCGGTTTTTAACTATGATGCTTTAAGTAAACGCTTGATGGATGATAATGAACTGATAACAAAGGTAATGACCGAGTTCCTGAACGATATACCCAAACAGATTGAAAAATTTAAATTAGCTGTCGAGGCCGGTGATATGCTGGAGACTGCAACATTGGCACATAAACTTAAAGGTGCGTCGGCTAATGTGGGTGGCATGGCATTTAGTGAGCACATGCTTAAAATAGAATTGGCTGCAAAGGCAGGTGAACAGACTATAGTTAAAAGTAATATGCTGGCAATAGATGTAGTTTTTATTCAACTTAAAACTGCAATGGAAGAACACCTGGTATGAAATTATTAATAGCGGAAGATGATACTACTTCACGTTTAATGTTGAGTTCGGTTGCTGTCAAATGGGGCTATGAGGTTGTTGCAGCAGAAGATGGTGCTATTGCATGGCAAACTTTGCAGCAAGAGGATGCGCCACTTCTGTTATTACTTGACTGGGAAATGCCGGGGCTAAATGGGTTGCAACTATGCCAACGTATACGAAAACAGAAAACGAATAACCCGCCTTATATTATTTTGTTAACTTCTCGTAGTGAAACTGATGATATTGTTACCGGTCTTAATGCTGGAGCCAATGAATATATCGCCAAACCTTTTAATAATGCTGAATTAAAAGCCCGCCTTGATGTAGGTAAGCGTATGTTAGGTTTGCAAACAGATCTTGCCAATGCCAACTCCCGATTACAACTTACGGCAAGTGTGTTCTCATATGCGGTAGAGGGAATTATTATTACCGATTCGAAGAGTCGTATTATTGAAGTTAATGATGCCTTTACTCATATTACCGGCTATAGCCGTGATGAGGTGATGGGAAAGAACCCACGTATTCTATCATCTGGACACCAGGGCAAAGACTTTTACAAGCTTATGTGGGATAAGTTGCTGGATAAGGGACGCTGGTCAGGTGAAATATGGAATCGGCGCAAAAATGGTGAAGTCTATGCCGAGATGCTGAATATTAGTGTAGTAAAAGATGAGCAGAAAAATATTGAAAAGTATGTTGCTATTTTTTCTGATATTACGATACAAAAAGACAACCTGCAAAAGCTTGAACATATTGCACATCATGATGCATTAACCGATTTACCTAACAGATTATTATTCGCAGATCGTTTAGAACAGGCTATGTTTCATTCAAGGCGACGTGAGCAGTGCTTTGCATTAGCCTACATTGATCTGGATGGTTTTAAAACGGTTAACGATACCTATGGTCATGCAATAGGCGATCAATTACTGGTTACGATAGCAAAGCGTATGAAGCAATTAGTGCGTGAAAGCGATACCATTGCCCGTCTGAGTGGCGATGAGTTTGTTATTATTATAGACGATCTGAATAACTGTAAAGACAGTTTACCTTTGATTACCAAGGTGCTGGAAGCTATTGCGCAACCCGTTCAGGTTGGTAAGTTTATGCTTCAGGTAACTGCCAGTATTGGTATCAGCTATTACTCAAAGGCCATTGTGATAGATGCAAGACAACTTTTGAAACAGGCCGATCAGGCTATGTATAAAGCTAAACATGCGGGCAAGAATCGTTATTATATTTTTGATGGAGCAAAAGAAGACAATTAATATAAACCGGAAATCAGTAATAAAAAACCCACTGCATACACTAGCCGTTCAGTTAAGGTATTGATAATTTGCATATTCCATCTTTATATATTTATGTAGCCTGGATGTAGCACAGCGAAATCCGGGAGGATTAATGCATTATTTCCCGGATTGCATTGCATCCGGGCTACTAACTGGTTTTTGGTTAATTGATTCGCAAACCAATTTTAACCGCTTTAAAAACCAGGGATTGTACTTATTATATGAATTCGGGATCACTATCCCGTTTGCCCAGACGATAGGCCGCTTGCAGGGCATTTTTTAGCGGAGGGTGAGCTGTGAAGTCGTTGATATTCATATGATTCTTTGCAATATTGAGTAGCTCGGACTCGATGTGATCTTCCTGCCAGGCTGTTTGAAACGCACCGACGTCTAATTGCCCATCGGTAATAAACTGGTTGATCAGCCCTTTCGCATCGCTAAAGACGATTTCGGCAGCTTGCATCATTTCATATTCATAGGAGTAAAGATCAAAATTGTTCTGATTGGCTATTAATGGGCAAAGATCGGGGATCTTGCCAGAGGATATCAGGTATTTATCCAGTTCCAGCGTAATCGAAGGCGCGTATTTTTTACCTTTGAATGAGAAGTGAATAGATACTGTTACGGTATTTGTCATGCTTAAGCCGTTAATGACATAAATAATTTAGGTAGTTTTTCTGGTAGTTTATCGACATTATCTATCACCGTAAATCCATTTGTGCCAAAGATATCCTGAATATAATCATCGGCTTTTTTATCCAGACTGATGCAGTGAGTATAAATACCTTTGCTGGACAGTTCGTCAACGGCTTTATGGGTATCTTCAATCAACAGTTTATCGTCACTGACATCAATGTCAGCGGGTTCACCATCGGTTAATATCAGTAATAATTTTTTATCGGCTTTCTGGTTTTCCAGGTAATGACTTGCATGACGTACCGCTGCGCCCATGCGGGTAGAGAAACCGGCTTCTATATTGGCTAAACGTGCTTTGACGCCGTCGTCCCAATGTTCTGTAAAACCTTTAATGTGATGGTAACGTACATTGTGCCGCGTATCGGAATGGAAACCGGCGATTGCAAATTTGTCACCAAGTTGTTCAATTGACCAACCCAGCAAGGTAACCGCTTCACGACTGAGTTCTAAAATACTTTGGGTGCAGCCTTCGGGAATTTCATCAAGTGATGCAGATAAATCCATTAATAATAAAACGGCAATATCACGGCCATCGTGTTTGTGGCTCATGTTAATACGCGGATCGGGTTGAGCACCACTTTTAAAATCGATTAAGGAGCGAATGGCGACATCCAGATCAAGTTCACTGCCTTCTTCCTGATAACGGATACGAACATACTGTTGTGGTTTTAATAAATCTAAAATACGTTTTAAGTAATTTGCCAGTGCAGAATGTTTTTCCAGGATTTTATCAATGTCAGATGCATTGCCCGGTGCATACAATGATTCATACAGAGTAACCCAGTCAGGTTTAAACGTATTGGTATGGTAATCCCACTCATGGTAATGACGAGGTGGTAAACCATCGGGCTCAATCGTTTCTTTGCTTTGAGGCTCGCTGGTGTCGTCTTCCGCTTCATCGTTTTCTTCGATGAATACCCAGAGGTGACGATTATCATCACGGTAATTAATTTCGGTATTTTCAAAACGCACTTTAGGTGCAAGATCACTTTGACGACGGGTCTTTGCAGTAAAAGAAATAGCAATGTTTAACATTTCCTTTGTGCTTGATTCACTGTCCTTTAATGTATCCCAAAATTTTTCTACATACTCAAGAATATCTGGATTCTGATAGCCATGACTTTCATCAAGAATTGCTCGAGATAGCATTGCGAGGCGATGGCGAACACAGGATTCTTTTTTGTTATCGCAACTACCTTCAACAGGAATGGGATGTAAGGCACAAAAGTATTTTCTTAGCCCCGGATACTCCCTGAGAATAAGTTGTTCTACCCGCGAATCTTCAAATGTTTCAACGGCAATACGTTGAAAGGGGGATAAATTATCTGCAACCTGTCGTTCTGTCCAGCGCTTATGGGCTGCCATATGTGCCAGTGTAATACGATAGCGGTTAATGCCACTCACACCATTGAGATCATCATAGACATCAGGAATACGCATACCCAAATCATCATAATAAGGTTGTGGTTTGCGTAAATCGTCAAAACCTGATGAATAAGGGACAAAGTATTCTTCTTGCTGCCACATACTACGCAAATACATGTCCAGCTGGCGTTCAGAGTCCATATATAATGTGCCATGACGCTCACGTTGTAACATCGCTTTACTATCAGCAGACTGCAAACTGAAATAATCTTTCTGACGTTCAGGGTGGTGATTGTAATTGCGCACACCGTATTCGATCCAGTTCTTTAAACCTTCCAGAGATAACTGATTTAACAAATAGGGAATTTGTTTTAACAGTTCGGGAAAGCCCTGACTGGAATGGGTTTTATGATGACCATGAACAGAAGTGGTTGTTGTTTCCAGCATGGCAAAAATAATATCAAAAAAATGCTGCATTTGTTTGAGTGTGCCGAGTCGACGAGAAGCTTCAGGTAAGCACTGCATAAACGGTGTAATCGATTTACCGTTTGGTGAACGTGACATATCCCAAACTTGTTTGGAAACAATGTTTAAAATGGGTTCACCCAGGCGGTGCGCCATTTGAGGCATTTTTTCAAGGTAGATGGAAACAGGTTCCCAACCACGGCCAATCATGCAAACAAGGGATGCACCAGAAAGATAATCTTCGACACCTTGATTGCTTAAATTACGTAATGCATCTTTCATATAGTCATCAAAGCAATCTTCAATTTGCTCAAAACTACATTTTAATTTTTTACGTTGGTTTGGAAACTCTGTTGACATTATTTGTTTTCACCACTTTTATTTACTACTTTAGTTTTCACTTTGGTAGTAAATATTTTAAGCAAAAATACTATCAATTGAATGAATTAATGTGTCACGAATATCGTTATCGTCAGTGATAGGTGTGACGAGCGCCATCTTGCAAGCCGACTTCACTTTGATACCTTTATTCATTAATGTTGCAGCATAAACCAGTAAGCGTGTTGAAATACCTTCATCAAGGCCATGGCCTTTTAAGTGTCGCGCAGTGTGTGCAATTTTTACAAGCTTATCTGCAATTGTTGTATCAATACCGGTTTCTTTAACAACAATGGCCGTCTCTACTTTTGAGTCAGGATAATCAAAATCCAGGCCGGTAAAACGTTGCTTGGTCGATTGTTTAAGATCTTTCATCATACTCTGATAACCGGGGTTATAAGAAATAACCATCTGGAAATCAGGGTGGGCTTCTAATAGTTCGCCTTTTTTATCTAACGGTAAAGTACGCCGGTGATCGGTTAATGGGTGAATCACCACGGTGGTATCCTGACGCGCTTCAACAATTTCATCCAGGTAGCAAATAGCACCAATGCGAGCGGCGGTGGTTAACGGGCCATCTAACCAGCGAGTACCGTTTGCATCCAGTAAATAACGCCCTACTAAATCCGAAGCGGTCATATCTTCATTACAGGCAACGGTAATTAAAGGTTTACCCAATTTATAGGCCATATATTCAATAAAACGGGACTTACCACAACCTGTCGGGCCTTTAATCATAACGGGCATGCGCGCTTCATAGGCTGCTTCATATAAAGCAATTTCATCACCCATGGCTTCGTAGTAAGGTTCTTCAGTAATTTTGTACTGTTCCATATCAATATTCTGATCTTGATTGCTCATTGGCTTGTCCTGTTTATGAATAACTATTCTAAAGTTACTTTTATGATTTGAATAAGCTTAGAATAATCATTGGGTTTATAAGATAAGTTGTTTAGAAAAAAAACCCCCACCGAAGTGGTGAGGGTTTTTTTATCACTAAACGTTCGCTTACTTGTGAACGCCTAGCTTGTCTCTCCAACCTGGGAAGATTGCATCTGCATCGTGCTCGAATGATTCGAATGCACGAGCAAATTCTTTGTGCTCTTTCGCGTATTCGATTGGATCTGCACCTTGCTTCCAGCAATCGTATGCCTGGTGTAAAGACTTCGCACCAGCAGCAGGTGAATCGATGTGACCGTAAGAACCACCACCTGAAGTGTTGATGACGTTACCGTGACCTAAGTTTTCGAAGAAACCAGGTAGACGTAATGCATTCATACCACCAGAGATGATTGGCGTAGTCGGCTTCATGCCGTACCATTTCTGATAGAACTCAGGCCCCTGACACTCATCACGCTCAATCATGTATGCGATGATTTTATCTTCAGGTCCACCTTCCATTTTACCATAACCCATCGTACCTACATGGATACCAGACGCACCCATTAAACGTGACAGTTTAGCTAAAACATAAGCTGTGTAACCACGCTTAGATGATGGTGAAGTAACAGCACCGTGACCTGCACGATGGTAGTGTAAGTATTGACCAGGGTAGTTACGACGTGCAGTTGTCACCATACCTGGGCCACCCACATAACCGTCAACCAGGAAAGCAACACGAGGAGCATTTTCACCGAAAGCTTCCAAAATGTAGTCAGCACGAGCACACATTTCGTGGTGATCGTCTGCCGTGATGTTAGCTGAGAATAATTTAGCTTCGCCAGTTTCATCCTGTGCACGGTTCATTGCGTCAACAACTAAAGGCATAACCTTTTTCATTGGGCAGAAAACCTGATTACCCTGTGGCTCATCATTCTTGATGAAGTCACCGCCTAACCAGAACTGATAAGCTGCATGAGCAAAGGGCTCAGGACGTAAACCTAATTTAGGCTTGATGATAGTACCGGCAATGTAACCACCGTCTTTAACAGGACGGCCCAGTGCACGCCACATGTTAGAGATATCCATTGAAGGACCATCAAACAGTTGCAGCATTTTAGGTGGCACGTAGAAGTCATACATCTGTGAATTCTTGATATCACCCATGCCCTGGTTATTACCAATACATAGAGTCAGGAACGAAACAACCATAGTGCGACCATCAATTACATTACGATCGAACAGCTCGATTGGGTAGGCAATCTTCATCAGGCCTTTGGCTTCGTCGATGAAGTAAACCAGTGCGTCAACGCCCTTGGTAAAGTCATCAGTCGTGCATACTTCAACGTTAGTACCGGTTGAAGATTCCGCTGCAAAGTGAGCTGCGGCTTCGAGGTAACCGTAGCCTTCAGCAGGCACCATCGTGTAAGCAACCAGCATGTGCTTGCCATCAGCAAGCAATTTGTCTTCGTCTAAACTCAGGTCAGCATAGCGACCTGTTTGATCTAATAAAGCCATGATTGGACTCCTTTATTATTTATGAATTCGGTCTGACTGTATCGACAATCTCAGCCACGATTTCGCTGGCTTTTATTGCAAATACGGCTTGTTTGTCAGAAAGTTTTGCGACTATACGCATAATAATACATAATTAATACTCAGATATTTTGATAGATGAGATAAGTAAAACCTTATGAATATAACTTTTCGGCAATTAGAGGTGTTTGAGGCGGTGGCCCGGCTATTGAGTTATACGCGCGCATCGAAGGAGCTGCATTTAAGTCAGCCCGCTGTTTCTATGCAAATCAAACAGTTAGAGGAGAATACAGGTCTGCCATTATTTGAACAATTGGGGCGTAAAATTTATTTAACCGAGGCAGGGCGGGAAATGCACCATTATTGCCGTAGTATATCGCAGCAGCTGGAAGAGGCTGAAGAGGTGCTGGGGCAGCTAAAAGGCCTGAAAACGGGTCGGCTAGAGGTGACGGTGGCAACTACCGCCAATGCGTTTGCGACTCAAATGCTGGCAATGTTTAGCAAGCAGCATGAAGGGGTTACCATCAGCCTGGATGTTACCAACCGTGAGCGTTTACTACACCAATTAGCCGAGAACGAGAAGGATATTGCAATTATGGGGCGCCCGCCAGAGGATGCAGAACTGGTGACCGAGGTGTTTGCCGATAATCCGTTGGTGGTGGTGGCTGCCCCCGATCATCCCCTGGTTAAAGAACAGTCTATTCCTTTATATATGTTGCAAGACCAAACATTCGTGGTACGTGAGCAAGGCTCGGGAACCCGAACGGCAATGCAGCGTTTTTTTTCTGAGCATGAGATGACAATCACCTCCAGTATGGAAATGAATGAAAATGAGGCGATTAAACAATCAGTACAGGCTGGAATGGGGTTAGGAGTGGTGTCAATTCATACTATTGAGCTGGAACTGGAAACAAAACGGCTGACTATTTTAAATGTTGAGAATTTTCCAATCATGCGGCACTGGTACCTTGTGCATCGAAAGGATAAGCGTTTATCGCCGATTGCACAGGCATTTTGCCAATTTGTACTCTCAAAAGCGAATGAGTTTGTTAAAGTAGACTATATGTTATAAGGTAAACTCATTCTAGGTAATGAGCTGGGTTGATGTACGTAAACTCATAACCTAAGAAGCAGAAAAGTTGAAATTAATGGAACTTTAGCGACACTATTCAGTCATAAAAATTCATAATGAACCGATATTTGATATTTTGATGCCATATTTAATTAAAAAAATAAGCATATTCCTTTTGGTTATTTCGCTTGGCTGGTTTCCAGTTCAGGTTACTTTTGCAACATCGTTTGTTATGTCTGACAGCAGTGTAGCCCGGGTTGCAAGGCAGGTTGATACACCCACATCATTACATGCTGCTCACAAGGCTGAAAAATACACTGCAGATAAATCCATGGCACATTGCGATATGCATGAGAAAAATTTCAAGGATTGCTGTTCCAGTGATTCAGCATGTGCGCAAGCTGATCAGGATTGTGGCCATTGCCTGAATTTTATTGCCATGACACCTGAGAAGCAACAGGCGATCTTTATCCCCCTTTATGCTGTTCAAAACAGCTATGCTTATACACTTAGCGGTATAACAAATATATCAGCCTATCGTCCTCCGCGGTAGCTCCCCCCAACCCCTGGACTTATTTTTCTACTGTGAGTAAATTTGTAGTTCGTATAACTGCAGGTTGAAAGCGCTACTTACATATAATTAATCAGGAGCAGATTATGCCCTTTGTAGTTAAACAACATGTATGGATAGTTGTATTAGCCGCGTCTTTTCTGAGTGCAGGCAGTGTTCTTGCTGCACAAAGCAAACCGGATACTAATCCATTGACACTGGAGCAGGCTGAAGGCATTGCGTTAAAGCGTGATGCGGTACGGCGTGCGATTAAGTCAAAAGAACAGGCTTTTCGTGAACAGGCTGTGGCCGAGAATGCGCTACCCGATCCCCAGCTTAAGCTGGGACTGATGAATGTTCCAACCGACACTTATCAGTTAGATCAGGCACCCATGACCCAAAGCCAGATTGGAATTATACAAATGTTTCCACGAGGCGATACGCTGGGTATACGTTCCAGTCGAGCCAGCCATGTCGCTGATGGCCAGTTATCTAACTGGAATGATCGGGCACTGGTGGTTAAGCGAGATGTCCGCTTGATCTGGCTGGAGTTGCATTACTGGATTGAAGCTGAGCAGGTTATCAATAAAAATCGTAAGTTGTTTGAGCAGCTGGTTAATATTACCCAGTCAAACTATGCTGCAGGCCGGCAGAAACAACAGGACGTAACCCGTGCACAACTGGAATTGGGCTTGCTGGTAGACAGAGAAATTCAGATTAAAAACATGCAGGAAAAACAACGTGCAAAATTAACACGCTGGCTGGGTGAAGAATATTTAACGGCTGCCGTGGATGAGGATTTTCCCAGGTTTGAGGTCTTAAAGGATAAAGTCACAATCTTTGCCCAACTGGCATCTCATCCGAGTATGCAGGTAGAAGCGGCTCGTGTTGCGGCAAGTGAAGATGGCGTACAGTTAGCAAAGCAGTCCTATAAACCTGGCTGGATGGTCGATTTAACCTACGGCTTTCGTGATGGCAATGAAGCAAATGGAAGTGCACGTTCGGACTTTGTTTCTGCCATGGTTAAATTTGATTTACCTATTTTCACAGGGAACGATCAGGATCGAAAAGTGGCAGCAAGTAAACGCAGATTAATGGCAGCGCAGGATATGCGTGAAGACAAACTGCGTCGTTTACAGCGCAGCTTGAATGATGAATATGCCAGCTGGCAACGGTTAACCCAGCGAATGGATCAGTATTTCAATGTGCTGGTTTCCAAAGCAAAGGAAAATACCCGAGCAGCACTCAATGCCTATCAAAGTGATCGGGGTGACTTCACAACGCTTATGCGCGCAAGTATCACTGAACTGGACACGCAATTAAAAGCCTTACGAATACATGTAGACCACATAAAAGCAAAAGTAAAAGTGCTTTATCTTTCTGGTCAATCTACAGGAGAATCAAAATGAAACGGATAGTAGTTATTAGCGTATTTTTATCCTTCACTGTTTTACTCTCAGCTTGCAGCGGTGATGAAACAGCAACAACAACCGGCGATGCAGCAGACAGCAGTGCATCAGCAAAAAAAGAACGTAAAGTTTTATACTGGGTTGCACCGATGGACCCAGGCTATCGACGTGACAAACCGGGCAAGTCACCCATGGGCATGGACTTAACACCGGTTTATGACGATGGCGAAGATGCTGCCGTGGTTAAAATAAATCCGGCAATTGTAAATAACCTGGGTGTACGTACCGCTCTGGTTGAACAGGGGCGCTTAGGTCGACTGATTAATACGGTCGGCTATGTTTCTTATGACGAAGCTAAACTGAGCCATGTACATGCAAGAACCGATGGCTGGATTGAAAATCTCTATGTTTACTCAGAAGGTGAGGAAGTTAAGAAAGGTGATATTTTATATAAACTTTACTCGCCTACATTAGTGAATGCACAGAAAGAATATTTACAGGCTCTGCGCAGTGGAAATAAAATATTACTGGCGGCTTCTTTTGAACGCCTGGAGGCGTTAGGGATATCAAAGCCTCAAATTAGTGAGCTGCGTCGTACCCGTAAAGCACGTCAGACCATTGACATCTATGCACCTCAGGACGGTATCGTGGCGCGTTTAAATGTGCGCCAGGGTATGTACATTAAACCTGCAACTGAAATTATGAGTCTGGCGGATTTATCCAGCGTCTGGTTATTAGCCGATGTGTTTGAGAAACAAACAGCCTGGGTTAAAATAGGTAATCCTGCTGATGTGCGTTTATCGTATTTGCCGGGGCGTGAATGGGAAGGGAAGGTTGAGTACATCTATCCTGCGCTTGATAACAAAACACGTACCTTAAAAGTACGGTTGTATTTTGATAACCCCGGTGAAGCATTAAAACCTAATATGTTTGCCAAGGTACGCATTTATGGTGGCTTTAAAGATGGCATTACCTATATACCTCATGAAGCATTGATTCGTACTGGTGATGAAGAGCGGGTTATTTTGAGTATAGGTGAAGGTCGTTTTACTTCACGTGTTGTGGTTGCCGGGATGGAATCAGGTGACTGGGTTGAAATAAAAGAAGGATTGACTCCTGGTGAGAAAGTGGTTGTTTCCGGTCAGTTCCTGATAGATTCAGAAGCCAGTACCAAAGCCAGCGTGATGCGCATGGGTGAAGGTGATGCAGGCAAATCAGAAGAAAAATCAGGCTCAATGGAAACAGGTAAAGCTGTAATGGGAATGGGTAAAGTGAAAAGCATTATGGCCGGTCACGGCATGCTAACACTTGAACATGAACCGATTGAATCGTTAGGTTGGCCAGCAATGACGATGGATTTCACAACCGTAGAAGGTGTGGATTTATCAAACATTAAGGTTGATCAAGCCGTTCATTTCGAATTACAAAAGCAAGTAGATGGCGATTACAAAATCACAGCTATTAAGCCTGCTGAATAAGCCCGGCTAAATCTAGGAGTAACAAAATGATTGAATCAATTATTCACTGGTCCATTCGCAATCGTTTTATGGTGTTGATGATGACTGCTGTGCTGGTTGTTGCCGGTATTGTATCGATCCGGTTAACGCCATTGGACGCCATTCCCGATTTATCAGATGTGCAGGTTATTATTAAAACCAACTTTGCCGGGCAGTCTCCACAGGTGGTTGAAGATCAGGTCACTTATCCATTAACGACAGCCATGTTATCGGTACCAAAGGCACAGAACGTACGTGGCTATTCTTTTTTTGGTGACTCGTATGTGTACGTCATCTTTGAAGATGGTACCGATCCGTACTGGGCTCGTTCACGGGTACTGGAATACTTAAGTCAGGTAGCCAGTAAGCTGCCTGCATCGGCACGTCCGGAACTTGGGCCGGATGCAACCGGTGTGGGTTGGGTGTACCAATATGCACTAGTTGACCGAACCGGAAAAAATGACTTATCACAGTTACGAAGTTTGCAAGACTGGTTCCTGAAGTATGAATTGCAAACGGTGCCGGGTGTTTCTGAAGTTGCCACTGTTGGCGGTATGGTGAAGCAATATCAGGTTGTACTGGATCCTGACCGTCTGCGTGCTTACAAGTTACCCTTACATAAAATTCGCATGGCGATTAAACGTGCTAATCAGGAAGTGGGTGGCTCAGTCATTGAAATGGCCGAAGCCGAATACATGATTCGCGCAACGGGTTATCTAAAGAGTGAAGAAGATATTCGCCAGATACCTTTAGGGGTTAATGATAATGGTGTACCAATCTTGATGAAGGATGTAGCGGAAGTGCATGTCGGTCCACAACTGCGCCGTGGTATCACTGAACTTGATGGAGAAGGTGAAGTGGTTGGCGGTATTATCGTTATGCGTTTTGGTGAAAACGCGATGACCACCATTCAGGGCGTTAAAGATAAACTGGAAGAACTCAAAAAAGGCTTGCCAGAAGGCGTAGAAATTATCGAAACTTATAACCGTGCTTCACTTATTCAGCGAGCAGTCGACACGCTAAGCTTGAAACTGGTGGAAGAATTTATTGTTGTGGCACTGGTTTGTATTGTGTTTTTATTCCATTTCCGCTCAGCATTAGTGGTTATTTTATCTTTACCCGTTGGTATTTTAGTGGCTTTTATTGTTATGAAGTCTCAGGGTATGAATGCAAACATTATGTCATTAGGGGGTATTGCGATTGCAATTGGTGCAATGGTGGATGCCGCCATTGTAATGATTGAAAATGTGCATAAGCATTTCGAGAGAGAAAACGTCACCGACAAAAACCGCTGGGAAGTGGTTGCCCGGGCATCGGTTGAAGTAGGGCCGCCGTTATTTTTCTCCTTGCTGATTATTACACTTAGTTTCCTGCCGGTGTTTAGCCTGGAAGCACAGGAAGGTAAGTTGTTTGCACCGCTTGCATATACGAAAACATTTGCAATGGCCGCTGCCGCTGGCCTGTCGATTACGCTTGTGCCCGTGTTAATGGGTTATTTTGTTCGGGGTAAAATTATTCCTGAAAAGAAAAATCCGATTAACAGGGCTTTAATTGCTATTTATCGACCGTTTATTGATCTGGTTTTGAAATATCCTGCACGTATTATGTTGGTCGGTGTTGCTGTTGTTGTTTCGGTCATGATCCCGCTTTCTCATATTGGTTCGGAATTTATGCCGGATCTGGATGAAGGTGATTTAATGTATATGCCAACAACTTATCCAGCTATTTCAATTGGTAAAGCACAGCAGCTTCTACAGCAAACCGATAAGCTTATTAAAACCGTACCAGAAGTTAAAACCGTGTTTGGTAAAATTGGTCGTGCAGAAACAGCAACCGATCCAGCACCTTTAACCATGATTGAAACAACCATTCAATTGAAGCCAAAGAGTGAATGGCGTGAAGGTATGACAACCGAAAAACTCATGCAGGAGTTCAGGGATTTAATTAAAATCCCTGGCTTAACCAATGCATGGGTTATGCCGATTAAAACCCGGATTGACATGCTGGCAACGGGTATTAAAACCCCGGTGGGTATCAAGGTGGCGGGGTCTGATCTCAAGGTAATACAAAAGATTGGTAAACGCCTTGAAGAAATCATTAAACCGATTCCGGGTACGGCCTCTGTTTATTCCGAGCGGGTTGCCGGTGGGCGTTATGTCGTTGTTGATATCGACCGAGTGGCCGCAGCACGATTTGGTTTAAACATTGCCGATGTGCAGGATGTTGTAAAAACAGCGGTTGGTGGTATGAATGTTTCGCAATCAGTGGAAGGGCAGGAGCGCTACCCGATTAATGTTCGTTACCAGAGTGATGTGCGTGATTCACTGGAAAAACTGCGTAATTTGCCGGTTGTTACACCATTGGGGGCCAACATTCCGTTGGGTGAAGTGGCTGATGTGCGGATTGAATCGGGTCCCGGTTTAATCAAAAGTGAGAATGCACGTCTTAATGGCTGGACACTGGTGGATATTCAGGACAGAGATCTGGGATCTTATGTTGCCGAAGCTCAACGTGTTGTTCAGGAGCAGCTTGAACTTCCTGCTGGCTATTCACTGGCATGGTCGGGGCAGTATGAATATATGGTACGTGCCAAAGAGCGTTTAAGTGTGGTCGTGCCATTTACACTGCTTATTATTCTGCTGTTACTGTATATAAATTTCCGTAACATGACTGAAGTGTTAATTATCATGGGCACCTTACCGATGGCACTGGTGGGCGGAGTCTGGTTATTGTACTGGCTGGACTACAACATGTCGGTTGCAGTCGGGGTTGGCTTTATTGCTCTGGCGGGTGTTGCGGTAGAAATTGGCGTGGTAATGCTGGTTTATTTAAATCAGGCGTATAAACGTTTACATCATCGTTCTGAACGTGAGCACCGATTAACAATGGATGAATTGCGTGAAGCGGTAATTGAAGGGGCATTAATGCGTGTGCGTCCTATTATTATGACAGTTGCAGCTATCTTTGCCGGGTTGTTACCGATTATGTTAGGTAGTGGCACGGGGTCGGAAGTGATGCGACGTATTGCAGCACCAATGGTTGGCGGGATGATAAGTGCGACAGTTTTAACTTTAATCGTAATCCCGGCAGTGTTCTTTTTATGGAAGCAGCGTGAAGTCCGAAAAAGTTAATTTTTAGCTAAATTTCAAACAGAGTGTTGTGATTAATACTGAACTGCTACTATATTGTTATTAAACGGGTATGTGGCAGTTCAGATTATTATTATTTTAACGAACCCCCTGTAGCTTGCTGCGGGGTTATCTTTTAAAGCAGAGAACTCAAAAATGAAAAAACTGTTATTTATTTTATTTGCCAGTTTTGCACTTGCATCGTGTTCCAAAGAAGAACCCGTTAAAGTCAAACAACCAACTACTGCAGAAAATACGGCAGTGTCTGTTAAGCCCGTTGTAACCAGTGTGGCACCGGTGCCGGCTTCTCAGGCTGATTTTGATTTTACAAAGATTACTTTAGGCGGTAGGTTATTCAAGGAAAATTGTGCAACATGCCATGGAGATAATGCAGAAGGCACTCCCGACTGGCGTAAGCGAAACCCGGATGGAACGTTAAAACCGCCACCACTAAATGGTACTGCTCATACATGGCACCATTCAAAGCAATTATTAATGTCGATTATTACTACGGGTACGGCTAACATGGGTGGCAGTATGCCGGCCTGGGGCGATAAATTAACCCAGCAGGAAATAGACGCCATTTTAACCTGGGTGCAATCAAAATGGCCTGAAGAAATTTACACAAACTGGCTTGAAATTAACCGGCGGTAGCACCATTAAGCAGAAGTAAATTAAATTTTTTTCGATTGAAAGTCAGGAGAAACGCATGTACGGATTTAGTACCACATTTTCAGGCAGTTTTGATGATGCCATTACAAAAGTAACTGATGAATTACAAAAAGAAGGTTTTGGTGTTTTAACCGAGATTAATGTTAAAGCGGTAATGAAGAAGAAGCTGGATATTGATAAACGCCCCTATACTATTCTGGGTGCGTGTAACCCGGTACTTGCAAATCAGGCAATTACGGCCGAGCCTGATATTGGTTTACTCTTGCCTTGTAATGTACTGGTACGTGAAGAAGAAAATGGTGATATCACCATTGCCTTTATGGATCCTTCTGCAGTATTAACCCTGGTTGAAAAAGACGGCATTGCTGAACTGGCAGCCGAAGTAAAAACACGTCTGGAACGTGTTCGTGATGCCCTTTAATTATGGTGGTGAGTTGTCAGTATAGCCGACCGGTCAGTTACGCTGCCTGTTTAGGGTAAAGCACACTTAACATTGTGAGCAGCTTGGTTTGCATTTCAGAGTTAATCTCATTTAGATCTTCTTTGTCCAGATCGAGCAGCTCAAGTGTTCCAGGGTGAATAATCTGGTTATCACCGGCTATAGCCGTGTCTTCCTGCATATTCGCAATGACATTGGCAACTTTTAAAATAGCCGTTTCCATTGGGGAATGCAGTGCAGCTTTATTGGTTTGTTGTAGCTGAATGGGCTCGATAAAGGAGTCAGGCAAGTGCCATTTTCGAATCAGGGTGGCACCTAAATCACTTTGGCTAAAACCAAATACATTGATCTGTAAATCATGGTAGGGCTTATTTGAATCGCGTGCTAGTTCCAGAACTTGTCGGGTGATGGCCGGTGCGGCCAACGCCATAATAAGCAGGCCAATGTCGTGCAATATACCGCAAGTAAACAAACGTTCACTGTTTGAGAGGTTAATCTTTTTTGCGATGAGTTGTGCAGCGGTGGCCGTGGCGATACTGTGAGACCAGAAAATATCTGGATTTAGAATATCAGATGGTATGTTACTGTACTTGTTAATCACACAAGTGGCAAAAACAAGATCGCGTAACTGGCGAATACCCATAACTGTAATAGCCATCGGGATAGTTTCGATTGAAGAAGGAAAACCGTAAAAAGGGCTGTTTACTATCTTAAGTAAACGCACAGTTAGTCCGGTATCTTTGCTGATGACTTCACCTATATCTGCGGCACTGCAATTAGGGTCATTAACCATATCGTTAATCTGGAAAACGATTTCGGGTAGTGAAACTAATTCGAGGTTATTGCTTAAGAGTGAATCGGGTGTCAGAGTCATACTTTAATGGTTCCTTCATCCTTATAAGATTTGTGTTGGCATTGCTGCCTTTAAGATTTATATAATAAGAAATAATATCTTATGAGTATAGAACTAAATAGCTGGATAAGTATGTATCTGTTAACACAGAAAACCCAAAAATATAAAATTGGGTTTAGATAAGCACTCGTTTTAATATATTTGTAAGTTTTTACCTACATGCAACTGAATAAATTACTAACAGAGGATTAGAAATGACAAACACATCACTTACCTTTTCAATTGAAGGAATGAAATGCGCAGGTTGTGTCTCGGCAATTGAGACAGTCTTAAATGAACTCGCTAATGTTGATGATATTAATGTAAGCCTTGAACAACATCAGGCAACCGTTTCATCTTCCCGACCGGCCGAAGAAATTGCGCAAGCAATTACCGCAGCCGGGTTTCCTGCAACTGTTGTATAAATTTCCGAGGTAACCAGGAGAGCCGAATGTCGGTAAAACGTTTTTCAATTGGTGGAATGAGTTGTGCCGGTTGTGTTGCCAGTGTTGAAAAAGCATTGCAAGCCGTTGCAGGTGTTGAATCCTCTGTGGTTAATTTTGCCGAGCATACGGCAGATATTGAGGGCAATTTTTCAGTCGATGATTTAATCAGGACGGTTCAGGATGCAGGTTATGATGCAGCCTTGCTTGAGTCTGAAGAAGATGATGCAGAAAAAGAGGCCGCCGAGTTTGAGTATTACCGTTCACTGGTAAAAAAATACACACTGGCAGCGTTAGTTGGTGTACCACTTTTTGTTTTAGGCTTAAGTGGTTTATT
>VAPL010739858.1_pt1 | contig 22122 bp, 10 predicted proteins | sample 3395061 | NCBI WGS metagenome assembly VAPL01 (sample SAMN08290444, study PRJNA428436) | hydrothermal vent metagenome | isolation source: Deep-sea hydrothermal vent chimney 2 | place: Pacific Ocean: Juan De Fuca Ridge | depth 2182 m m | reverse complement strand
GATGATCAGATTGCCTTTCGTCAATTTTTTGATATATATTATCACAGGCTGCTGAATTTCGCATTTTACTTTCTGGAATCTTCAGTTGCCGCAGAAGAAGTTGTTTCTACAGTTTTTATCAGTTTGTGGAAAAGGAGAAAAGAACTTACCGATATCAAACGAATCGAAGCTTACATTTTTTCATCAACAAAAAACAAGTCTTACAATTACCTCAGGGACAATAAGCGGTTAATCCAATTTAAAGACATTGATGCTGAAGGTGATTTTTTAGTGCCACAGTTTGAGAATCCTGAAACCGAGTTGATCGGTAAGGAATTGAGAGATAAAATTATTGGTATAATTGAAGAACTGCCTCCAAAGTGCAAGATGATATTTACCCTGATAAGAGAAGATGGAATGAAACATAGGGAAGTAGCTGAATTGCTCGAAATTTCTGTGAAAACAGTAGAAGTTCAGATGGGCCGGGCATTGTCCAAAATAAAGAGCTCCATAAAGCCATACCTTCATGAAACTGATTTATCCCATTTTTTCGACAAGAAGAAAAAAAAATAAAAGAGTTCTACTGTGATCCTACCTGTCAGTAAACTGGAATAAATAACGGATGATGCATTATTATTTGTTATTGAACAATTCATTATCTGTGACACCTCTATTTTCAATATTGTTTCCCTTATTATCTCATTACACCATTCTAACATTGTAGCATTATCCCATTGCATTCGCAGTAGTAAAAAAAAATCAATGACCTTGTAAGGGTGTATTAAATATTCTGTGTCAAGCTTATAACTGGAATAATAATTATGCTCAATAATAAATACACTGAACTCATTGCTAAAAAGCTTTCAAAAGATATTACCAAAGCTGAAGAGCAAATGCTGGATGACTGGCTGCAGTCATCGGTTGAAAACCAAGAGGATTATAAAATATACAGCTCTTTTTGGTCCGATTTGAAAATCAAAAGAATAAGTAATAATGCTGATAATATCTTTGTTGGTATATCGGCTGCTATTCAGGAAGAAGAACTTGGGAATCAAGAAGAATATCACATTCCTGAGAAAAGCAGCTCACTCTCATATCTCTGGAGAGGAATCGCTGCTACACTTCTTGTGTTGGTTGTGGCTGTCTTTGTTTATAAAGGCATGACAAACAAAGAAGAGTTGCCGGTGGTCCAATCGATACAAATGATTGAAAAATCGCTTCCGGTAGGACAAAAAATGAAAATATTTCTCCCTGATGGAAGTGCAGTATGGCTAAATGCCGAATCTTCAATTTCATATCCTAAACGGTTTGATGGTGAAAGACGGATTGTGACACTAAAAGGTGAAGCTTTTTTTGATATAAGAAGAAATCCCTCCAAGCCATTTGTAGTAAAGACACAAAAAATGGATGTTGTCGTATTGGGCACAAAATTTAATGTGCGCAATTTCGATAACGAAGGAAAAACTGATGTTGCGTTGGAATCAGGAAAAGTAATGGTAGAAATCTCGGGTTTAAAAAGTGAGAAACACATGTTGTTGCCAGGAGAGGGCCTCTCGTTAAGCAAGAATTCAGGAAAAATTGGCAAATATATAGTTGAGCCCAGGTCGGCATATCAATGGAAAGATGGGGTGATTTATTTTCACAATACTGGCTTTGATGAGGTTATCAATAAACTGAGCCGATGGTATGGTGTGGAATTTAATGTTGAAAACTATGATGGTCGGAAATGGGAATATTCAGCAGAATTTAAGAATGACAATCTCAGCAATATACTCCAAAGTATGAGCTTTACTAAAGGATTTGAATTTGAATTAGATCAAAATAAAGTAACATTAAAATTTAACTAACTAACTATGAATTATAACTCCTCCTAAAAGAAACAGCTTCCTTATCAGATAAAGAAGCTGTGCCAACTGAAAGGTATATCAACAGAATTATTTAGCGATCATTCTGTAAAACTCCCTTTCAATCTGTCTTACTATTAAATTAAACTTTATAAAGTTATGAAAATTAAATTACTTAGGCTAATCGTAATGGTTTCAAAATTAACATTATACGGCTTTGCAGTTCAGTGTTTTCTAATGTCGACTATATTGGCGTCATCAGGAAATGCACAGAAAATTGAAAGCGTAAGAAATGTATTTGTAGAATTAGATTTGCATGATGCAAATCTTTTCGAAGCATTCCGAATGATAGAATCACAAACGGAATTTAAGTTTGCTTTCGACAAACAGGATTTAGGGAAGAAAATAAAAATCAGCATAGCCAATAAGAAAATCTCTGTGGCAGATGCGCTTATGACTATTTCCGAAAAAACTGAATTAAAATTTCGGCAGGTAAATAATTATATCAATGTAAATAAAAAAGAGAAAAAAGAATCTGCTTACATTGAGATTGTTATTCAGGGAATCACCTTAACCGGGAAAGTTACCGGTTCAGAGGATGGAGAAGGTTTGCCCGGTGTAAATGTAGTGGTAAAAGGTACCACGCAAGGATCAGTAACAGATGTGGAAGGCTACTATAAGCTGGAAGCACCGGATGAAAATTCGATATTGGTATTTAGTTCTGTGGGATATTTGCAAGAGGAAATATTAATAGGAAACCAGACTGTAATTGATCTCTCTATGGTTCCCGACATAACAGCTCTTGAAGAAATTGTGGTTGTGGGCTATGGTGCTGTAAATAAAAAGGATTTGACAGGCGCTGTGGTTGCACTGGAAGAAAGTGATATGACTACAGGAGGCAATGTATCTTCAGCAGCACAAATGTTGCAAGGGCGGGCAGCCGGCGTAGAGGTATCTACAGAAAGTTCAGAGCCGGGTGCAGAATTATCTGTGGTAGTGAGAGGAATGACATCTATTGGTAACACGAACCAACCATTATACGTGGTAGATGGATTCCCTATGAGTGCCGGAGTTTCTCTAAACCCTTCAGATATTGAAAGCATAGATATTTTAAAAGACGCCTCAGCAACGGCTATTTATGGATCAAGAGGCTCTGCGGGTGTTATCATGATTACGACCAAAAAAGGAAAAAGAGGCAAAGTACAAGTTTCTTATGATGGCTACACAGGTGTGCAGCAAATCAATAATACCATTGGGTTTTTAAATTGGAATGATTATTCCCAAGCTGCGAATATCAGATGGGAAGAAGGTACAGGATATGATGGCATACCTTTTTTTACTGCTGAAGATATAGCTGCAGGAACTGCTGCCGTTGGCGAGGGAACAAATTGGTTAGAAGAAGGTACCCAAAGCGCTCCTGTTCAAAATCATCAGATATCAGTTTCAGGAGGAAATGATAAAACCAGATATTCATTATCAAGTAATTACTTCAATCAAGATGGGATATTACAGAATAGCAATTATACCCGTGGTTCTGTCCGATTAAATTTTGATACAAAAATCGGAAAAAAAGCGAATATAGGAGCGAATATTTACACGCAGCAAACGAAGTCAAATGCGCAAAAATTATGGCCTGGCCAGCGGAACTCTTCTGTAATGTATAAGCTGTTAACAGCCAACCCCGGAAAACCTGCTTATAATCCTGACGGTTCTCTTAGCCAATTAACTTTTTCCAGAGAGAATAACCCATGGATTAACCCGATAGGTCAAATGACTGTACCCGATAGAGATATATCCGGAGCCAGAACTTATGTGAATCTATGGGCCGATTATGAGATTGTTGAAGGATTAGTAGCTAAGTTGAATGTTGGATACGATCAGTCAGCAATAACTAATGCCAGTTACGTGCCCGGTATATATACAGGGGAGTATGTGCCCGAATCTCCGCAGGCAGAAATTATAGAATCTAAGTCAAAGAACAGTTTGATTGAAGGTACGCTTACATATAATACTACATTTTCAGATGTGCACTCATTAACAGTACTAGGAGGCCTTTCTACACAGTATTTCGATTCGTTTATGTTTTCTGCCAAAGGGATAGGGTATCCGACTGATAAAACTTCATACAACGATTTGGGTTCAGCCTCCAAAGGCAATAGTATTAGAAGTTCCCGGTCCGATTCCCGGCTGATCTCAGCTTTTGCAAGAGCTAACTATAGCTTTAAAGATAGATATTTGCTTACAGCAACGATAAGATCAGATGGTGATTCCAAATTTGGCGAGAACAATAAATGGGGTGTTTTCCCTTCCGCATCTGCCGGCTGGAGAATTTCCGAAGAAAGTTTTCTGAATAATTCCAATTTAGTTGATAACCTTAAATTAAGGGTTGGATATGGTGTAACGGGTAATAATAGTTTTGGAGCCTATACAGCCCTTGCCCGGGTTGGCTCTACCGGTCCTTATACTTTAGATGGGACCAATGTAAATACAGGATTGGGTGCGGCAGATAGTTTTGCTCCTAACCCTAATTTGAGATGGGAAACCTCTACTATGTTGAATATTGGTCTTGACTTTGGCCTATGGGGCAGCAGGCTCACCGGTAGTATTGAAGTATATAATACGAACACCGAGGATATTATCCTTGACAAGAACATTTCAAGACCTTCAACAGGATATACTAAAATTCGGGCGAACGTTGGAGAAATCAATAACAAAGGGATAGAATTAACCATTGGAGGTGATATTGTTGATGGAGACTTTAAATGGAATCTTTCAGCTAACGCGTCAAGAAATATCAATAAAGTTGTAAAACTTGACGAAGACAATGTTATTTCAATCAGAAGCAGTAAAGGACCATCGGGTAGTTCCGGATCTGTCTATACACAAATTGTTCCGGGTGATCCCATAGGTAATTTTTATGGTTATATCTACAAAGGCGTACTGGGCGTGGGAGAAACCTACGATCCACAACCAAATTCTACACTTCCCGGAAGCGCCCTGTATGAAGATCTTGATGGTAGTGGTCTGATAGATTCTGATGACCGAACTATTTTAGGAAATGCCACTCCTGATTTTATATATGGAATTAATAATAGGTTTAGCTATAAAGGATTTAGCTTAGATCTGTTTTTTCAGGGAGTTTATGGAAATGACCTACTTAATGTAAGACGTGTGATGATTGATGAAGCTAACACCCCGGCTTCATTGGAAAGATATAATTCTAGTAATACTACCGGAACCTTACCAGGACAGGATTACTTCTATAGCGGTTATGGTTCTTACGTAAATGATGTTTTTATAGAAGATGGCTCTTACCTGAGGTTAAAGAATGTGGTATTTACTTATAGGTTTAATACAAGTAGCATTAAATGGCTTTCAAATGTAGAAGTATATGTTTCAGGCCAAAACCTGCTTACATGGACAAATTATACCGGTTTCGATCCTGAGGTTAGTTTTGAATCGGGTAATGGTGCAGGAAGAGGCGTTGATGATAACGGCTATCCTAATGTGAAAAATTATACCGGAGGATTGAGATTAACATTTTAATTAGATTAATAAAAAATTGATATCATGAAAAATATAAAAATTTTATTGTTGACACTGACCATTTTGTTAGTGAGTCTTGTTTCGTGTGAGGATGCATTGGAAGAAAATGTGTATTCCGATTTATTATCTAACACCGCTTTTCGGACTGAGGAGGACGCTTCGGCCGCAGTAATAGCTGTATATCGGGCGTTGAGATCGGTGGGTTATAATTATTACCAAACGAATTATGTAAAAGCAACAGACGTGGCAACTGACCAGGGTGTTCAGGGAGGTAATGATATGCAACTAGGAACGTGGGGTGATGATTCCGGGACCGTTGCAAGTCTTTGGAATGACCCATATGGATTAATTGCCGCTGCTAATCTGGCTTTAAAAGGGCTGGAGCAAGTAGATATGGACGAGACTTTAAAAGGTCGATATGAGGGGGAAGTTAAGTTTTTAAGGGCGCTTGGCTACTACGACCTTACGTTTCACTTTAAGGATGTTATATTAAATTTAGGTCAAAATGAGGGTGGTGAAGATTTGGGCCTATCTCCCCAGTCAGAGGTGGTTGCCGCAATATTGGCTGATTTGGATTTTGCCGTAAGCGTGCTGCCGGAAATGTCCGGATATCCTGCCGAGGAGATTGGCAGGGCAAGCAAAGGATCTGCTTTGTCATTAAGGGCTAAAACAAACCTCAATATGGGCAACTGGCAGGCAGCGGCTGACGATGCTTTAGCTGTAATTAATTCAGATGAACATGACATGTCTTTACCTTATGATCAATTGTTCAAAAGAGATAATATCAATGCTACGGAATTTATTTTTTCCATGAAATCTTCTCAATTGGGAGACAAAAATACAGTTCCAAAGACATATATTTCTGTTCAGACGCTAGTGGGTACTGTTCAATCCGGAGGATGGGGATCGATACAATCAACAGTAGGGCTATATAAGAGTTATGATCTGGATGATGATCGAAGAAAGCTATTTGCAAATGGTTATCAGTGGAAGCAAAGGGAATGGAATCCGGAAAGCCCTCGTCCTTATTATGCCATACCCGGCACTCCTGAATATACTGTTCCTGGCCCGTTTCCAGGTCAGGAAACATTTGATTTGCTGGATGCGCCTGTAATAAAGTATGAACGCCCAAGGGGGCTTGCAGAAGGCGGTCCTTCGCATGATGGAGGATTAAATTTCCCTATAATTCGGTATGCTGAAGTTATACTCGCAAGGGCAGAAGCATTAAACGAACTGAGCCCAGGGTCTCAGGAAGCAATTGGTTTAGTAAACCAGGTGCGAACAAGAGCGGGTATTATTGATCTGCCGACAGGACTGGATCAAACTCAGCTACGGGATGCTATTCTGGAAGAAAGAGGTAAAGAATTCTTTCTCGAAGGTAAAAGAAGAATCGATTTGATCAGGCATGATAAGTTAATAGAACTGTGGAAAGCAAGCTTGTATGCTCGCTATCCGGATACTGAAGAAATTGATTATAATTTCGAATACATAACTAAGGAAACGCATACCTACTATCCGATTCCTGAGTCAGAAAAGGAAGTGAATGATAAAATAGACTGATAGTATTTTATCAATAATTCAGTATTTTTTTAGAGGGATGTTTTGACAACATCCCTTTTTTTACAAGATTTTGAACATTTCAAAATTTGTTTCACCTTTTTAATTTCTTATATAATGCGAACATTAATATTAACATTAACTTTTGTCTTTTTCTTAATTTTTTCGGGTACTATTGCCGCTAATGAGCTTCGGATTTCAGAGGACTGGGTCATCAGTATTCCAACCGAATCTCACCAGGCCACGATCAGAGCAGCAAAAGATCTTCAGAATTTTTTTAGCCAACAACACAGTCTGGAATTGAAAATTGTGGAAGCCGACGCCAACGGACCAGGCATTTTCTTGTCAGTAAATGCAAAGATGGGAAATGATGGATTTTCCATGAAAGCAAATGCCGCTAAACAACATCTGTTAATCGAGGCACCAAGTCCTCGAGCCTTGTATCAGGGTGTATTGGTTCTGGAAGATCATCTTGCTGAGGATCCTGCAATCTCAGAATCGTTCAAAGAAAATGTAATCTATCCTTTCAAGGACAGATATCTGGTATGGGACGTCAATCTTACCGGACAAAATAAAATGGCTAACGGTTTTAATCTTGAAAACCATATTCGTGAGGCAGTCCGGCTTGGCTATTCTGGCATTGAGTGTAATCGCTTCCTGGGAATGGAACTTTTGCAACAGGACAATCCCGAGGATTCCTACCCGTGGTACACCTACTATGGAGCATCAATGGATCAATTTGTATCCTCACCTCTTTTTGATGGCATGTACCCAAAAGCGTATCTGGATCGAAACCTGAATGATTTAAAGCATGTGGTTAAGGTAATAGAGTCGTTTGGCTTAAAACCCATCTTTCAGGGGTACGAACCCAGATATGTACCCAATGAGTTTTTTGAAAAGCATCCTGAATTACGCGGACCAAGGGTCGATCACCCCCTACGGAGTATTACTAAGCGATACACGCTTTGTACCGACCGTGAAGAAGTTCTGGAGCACTACCGTATACTTGCCAAACGTTTATCTGAAGAGGTTCCGGGCATACGTGAAATGTACATTATCTATCATGATAGCGGAGCCGGATTGTGCTGGTTATCCCTTTACTCAGGAAAGAACGGTCCGCAACATTGTAAAAATATACCACAGGAAGAGCGTATGGGAAAATTCTTTGGCGCCATCCAACAGGGATTCAAAGATGGAGGCCATGACGTTCCTGTTATTGCACAATCCCACAACAGTAGTCGTGCCGATATTGACGCCTTTTTGTCAGGCACACCAAAAGAAATGAGTATTACGGGTGGTAATTGGGCGTCCTGGCATCCAACTTTCAAGGATCCGTTGGGAATCGATCGCCATATTATCGAACAATCCAGGAAAGAGGGTCGCAGAACCCTATATTATCAACAACATTTTACAGGTTTTAATCTTGTGCCTACAAAAGAATATCCGACGCCCTATTTTCTTGCTGCTCGCCTAAAGAGGGCTCAAAAGCTTAATCTTGATGTCTTGACCACTCTGGGTGGAATAGTTTCACCTCCGGTGGTAAATCAATCGGCTCTGCAAGAAATTTACCGGCAATTTCTGCTGGCACCAACAACCACAGAAGCAGACCTGGTCTCTAATGTTGCCATCAGATTAGGTGGAAAAAAAGGCGGATTGGTATTGGAAGAAGTTTGGAAAGACATTGATTTATCCATTAAAGAAAACAAATTGAGAACAGGTTTTGCTGAAGGACTTGAATATGCATCCCGCCGTACCCTTGTACGTCCGTTAGTACCCGATGCTCCCGGTCTTTCACCAGATGAGCGTGACTATTGGCTGCGCCATACTTTTTCAGGTTATCAGCGTTTTGGATCTGTCCATCTTTTTAGAGGCGAAGGTGGACTCCCTTCCAAGGGCTGGTATATAACCAAAATTGAACGATCCTCCCGTTCGAGGGATGTTTTCCAAAAATCCAGCATCCGATTACAGGACTTTCTGAAAGAGAACCCGGAAGAAGCACGTAAATTTCCTTATTTGGTAGATCATGAGAGGCAGCTCCGTTTTCTGGGCCATGTATATGCCACTGGTGCATGCCTCTATGAAGGCCAGGCTCTGCTCGACAAATACAGTAGTAAGAATATTAGTGAAAGACTCAAATCGGATGTGGATGATGACATTTTGAAATTTGAAAATTTGGTAAAAAATGAGATAAATAACACACAGGCATTTATTAAATTTTTGAATGAGGGAGGTAACACTGGTATAGTGTATCTTCCTCAAGAAACGACTTATGCATACAGCGATTATCTTCCTATTTTATTGGAGAAAAAAGTGGAGATCATGCAGCGCCACTTACCTGAAATTACTGAAGTGATAAATCGCTGGTTTAATAGTGAATACTAATGAATCAATATCGTTTAGTTAAGCCTGCACGTCATCTTGAGGCCCAGCCCGTCTCGTTTTTTGGGAAAGCGATCTCTAATTTTGAGCATCCAGTGTTGAAACAGACGGATTGCCGCATCACACCTGTCTGCCGACAAAGGCAGGCTTGGACGGACGAAAAGCTTAACTAAACGATATTAACTAATGAATTTTATTTAACATAGAACATCAATAATTTACACGTTTTTACTTTTACAATCAATTAATAATGTTCGAACGAAATGAAGTATTAAACTTAAATTTTTCGAAAATTCTATTTATCGCTTTAGCATTATCTTCTACGTCATGCATAAATGAAAAGAAGGTAATTGTGACCAGTCTGGAACCATTTCCTAAAACAGTTACGGTAGAAATTAAACAATTTAAGGAGGAGATCGGGGTTCATGAATTTGAAGTGCCGGAAGTATTCGATCCGGAAGATTGGAATGTAACTTTGACAGGCAAGAGATTGCTGGCCCTGCTGGCTGTTGGTATTGATAACGGACAATTAAACTCTGACCAGGTTGAAAGTGTAAATAATCTCACCGATTATCTTATCACCTTTTTTCTTGATCCGAAAAAGAAAAATTTTGTTCTTCCCTCGGCAGCACTGACACTAATCGGTATTCTTTACTCGACCCCTGAAGAACTTGACTCACGGTACCGTTATGGCCTTAGTCGGATGTGGTATGCCTTTAAAGAGATAGATAATCCTCCATCTGTACTGGAAGACCTTGTTGATTATGTAGCGGAAAGCGCAATGTCTAAGGAACTTCCTCTAACCGAGGGCTTTATGGAATACTACAAATCGAAGGTGGAGCTGCCTCTGGAAGGCATTGCTTCTTTTTCAATGGAGGGTTCTGAGATAGATTTTTTACAGGGATTCAACTTGCCAGATCAATTTGGGGTCGCTTTGCGCAAAGCACTCTCTGAGAACAACCTACCGGAGGCCCGTAGGTCAGTGGCTCTTTACTATAGTCAGAAATTTTTAAAGCTTGAACGTCTCAGCCACCCGAATCAAATTGACCTAAATGAAGCAGAGGACCTTCTGGAAAACATCTTCATCCTTCGTGCTCACATGGAGCGTCGTCATGAGTTCGGCTCTACGGTGGACTGGACTACCGTTCTGGACGGCGACATAGAATCTAATGTCTCGCTCAACTACCATCCTCACCTGTTGTTATTAGTCCAAGCTTGGAGGCAAACCGGTGACTTACGCTTCCGTGACCACCTGATAAAGCTCATGCTGGGATGGCTTGCTCAGTCGCCCAGGCCCGATATCCACCTTTGGACACTACAGTGGCGCTCTCTTGAAGTGGGAGGTCGTGCGTCAAATACTTGGCCAAAAATACTCGCCTTGGGTGCTGAAGATAGTGTATTTGTAACCAGACTTTTTTATCCGATGCTCAAAAGTCTCTATCAACATGCTGATTTCCTAGTCTCATTCGGCATGACCCATCCCTCCAACTGGTGTCAGACGGAGACCTCCGGTTTATTATCAGCGGCCTTGTTGCTAAGTGAACATCGGAATGCTGAAAATTTCCGCCGCATTGCCCTGCGTCGCTTCAAGTACTTCAACCAAGAACTCTACTTTCCCGATGGCCTTCAGACAGAAAATTCAATTTACTACCACACTTTACCTCTGGATCGCCAATTGGAAGTTTTCAGGATTGCCCGGAGTATGGGTACAGTACTGGATACTTCCTGGACCGCAATTCTCCAGCGCGGGATTGAAGCACTTGTCATCAGCGCCCAGCCGGACGGCTCGATTCCTGCTGTATCGGATATGAGTCCCCGCAAGGTCTATATCAACCGAATACAGCAAAAAGGTAGAGAGTTTTTCCCTGAGAATCCACTTTTTCGCTATCCGGTGGGGTCTGAGAATGCTGAGTCAGCCGAGCCGCCCCAAGTAACCAGTTACCGTTTCCCTTATGCGGGTTATGGAATCATGCGACAGGATTGGACCACACAGTCGCAATACATGCTGTTCGATATGGGATTTTTTGGAACCAGCCATCAACACGAGGACAAACTGAACATCATCCTCTACGCTTACGGGCGCGAATTGCTACATGACCCGGGAATCTACCGATACAGCAACGATGGTTTTGAACGCTACTACCGGGGCTCGCGTGGTCACAATCTTGTTATAGTAGATGGAAAGACCCAAATCTGGGAAGCGTATTACGACTGGGCGGATCCCTTAAAAGGAGTGAGTTTCCCTGACCCCGATTCCCGTTGGATAGACCGGCCGACCCATACGCTGGCTCAAGGTGCCTATCGGCGGGGGTTTGCCAAGAAGCTTCATTCCCTCTGGTATAGAAAGTCCCGTGACGATGAGAAAGCGACACTTGTGGAAGTTGAGCACGAGCGTAAGATCCTTTGGGTCAAGGGCGAATACTGGGTAATGATGGACTATCTCATTGGAGAAGGCAGGCATAGACTGGAACAGATTTTCCACTTTTCTCCGCTCCTCAAAAGCCATTCAAGCGAGGGGGTGGATCCAGGAAAAGTAGTTCTGTTGGACTATAAGGGAGCTTTAAGCCGTAATCCCGGCGTAGCAAATATCGCAGTGATGCAAGTGGGCGGCAACGATCTTAGGGTACGAAAGCAGAAGGGTATGAAAAACCCACACGTGGGCTGGACCTCACTATACGGTGAGATTCCTGTTTGGGATGTTACTTTTGAAACGAGTCGGCAGTTACCCACTGCGCTGGCCACTGTACTCCTTCCTCTGAAACCCGGTGAAAGTTCCCTACCGGAACTCCATACGATTCGGCAGGATAGTGTGGCGGCTATTTTCGATCTGGTTTTTACAGATCATACTGACCGGATAGTTTTAACCTGTGGAAGGGAAGTAGCGAAAGTCGATTTTAAAGGTGGCTCATTCGAAGGTGAAGCCCTTATCCTGCGGAAGGCTCAAGGGAAGGAGTTCATTCCGCTGCTACATGAAGGAGGCAGGAGCCTCGTACTGCAAGGCAAGCAAGTCTCACTACTCAAAAATTAGCAATGAGTATGCATGCCCATGATTTTATTATCGACCTTTTCCAACAGTTTGAGTTTGGTATGGGGATTTCTCTAAAGAAACAATTAATGTATCAAATCACTGGTTTAATATCGAAATCCACATAAAATGAAAGATCACAATAAATTTCTACACGTAAATATTCTGATTGATAAAATTGATTTTCAGATGAAAAAGAAAATATTTTCAATAATAACCTTCCTTATATTGATATCTGGTGTTCATTCTTTTGGGCAACTTCCGGCATTTCCCGGAGCTGAAGGCTTTGGAGCCAATACTATAGGCGGAAGAGGTGGTCAAGTTATCAAGGTCACCAATTTAGATGATAATGGCCCCGGCAGTTTTAGAGAAGCTGTGGAAGCCCCTTCCAGACATCGGCTAAATGGAAATTATAAATATGAACCATGGGATGAATATATATCTCGATTAGAAGCATCAGGACATAGAATTATTGTATTTGAAGTCTCAGGTATTATTAATTTGGAATCTAATCTTACAATTTCCTATCCCTTTATTACCATTGCCGGTCAAACTTCCCCAGGCGGAATCTTAATCACAGGTTATCAAACTACGGTAAATACCTGGGAAGTAATCATTAGGCATATGAGGTTTAGGGTGGGTTCTCATCGTATAGCAGACGGTGCAGATCCAGAAAAAATGGATTCCTTTGATATTTACGGTCAATACTGGGGCACTAATGAGGCCTACAATATTATAATCGATCATTGCTCTTTTAGCTGGGGAATTGACGAAACTGTCACCATAACAGGTGGAGTGCTCAATACCACGGTTCAGTGGTGTATAGTATCTGAAGGTCTTAGAAACGCAGGGCACCCCGAGGGAGAACGGAGTATGGGATTATTGTTATCAGGCAAATATGTTAATCCTAGCTCCATTTCCTTACACCATAATTATGTTGCTCACAATTATTATCGTTCCCCATTGATTTCTTCACCTGAGGGAGTTGACATGCTAGCAGATGTCGTTAATAACATCACATATAACTGGAAAGGAGGTTTGTCTCCATATAGTCGTGGAACTCCGAAGGTAAACTGGATTCACAATTATATGAAGCAAGGTGCCAGCTCCAACGATTACTCCTTTGAAGTTAACCATAAGAATGATCTTCCACCCGAGCCACAGCTCTATGTTGAAGGGAATATTGGATCAACCAGACTAAGCCAAGACGAACCCCAATGGAATGTTGGTTATTCATGGCGGAATATTTCGTTGGATACAGCTTATAGAACCCTGACACCTTGGTCAGCACCACAAATTTCTACTAGCGAAATGTCTTACAACTATGCTTTGGAAATTCTGGACAACGTTGGCGCAACAAAGCCTATACGGGACAGCGTAGATGCGCGGGTGATTGCTGACTTTGATGCCGGTACCGGCGATATAATAGATAACGTTGTTTTTCCCGATGATTTCCCAACGTTCCAAGATATAGATCCTCCCCTAGATAGTGATGAAGATGGTATGCCCAACTCATGGGAAATTGCAAATAGTCATGATCCTGTAGTCGCAGATGACAAAACGGTCATGCCCTCTGGTTATACGGCAATCGAAGAGTATCTCCATTATTTGGCAATTGATAATAATGTAATAACTTCATCAATTGCCCAAGAGGTATTGAATAATAGCATAAAGCTATATCCAAATCCTACTCACAATGTATTTACGATTGATGTAGGAGATGATGTCTTAAAAAAAGCAATAATATACAATAATTTAGGTGAGCAAATAGGAGTAGAAGTAAGCAATAGAATAGATATTTCAAGATTGCCCTCAGGAGTTTATACTATTGACATTATTACACAAAAGGGAAATATTGTTACTAAAAAAGTAATTAAAAATTAAATCCAAATCACAAAAACTAATCATATACCTAACTCTTTGAACCTGCATAAAATGAAAGATAGTGATAACAAAATTTAATATAAATATGGGGACCATAAATATTTTATAAGATTCATGATTTTGTTGCTATTGGATGTGGGGGGTGTATGTAACGCAAAAAATCAAAACCTCTCTGGGCTATCTGAAAAGTACACCCGAAATAATGCTAAAAAAGAACGAAATCAAATTTTAAAATAACTTAATTTCTGACCATACGAAAATATATAACTTATGAAAATTCTTGCTTTTTTTTTAATTATCGCCACGCTAATAGGTTACTCACCAGATACAAAGAAGACCTTGAAAGTATGGGCTATTGGAGACGGTATTCGAGTTGACCCTGTATCAGGTGAACTGATCGAAAATATGCAGACTCACTTCGGCCCGGTAGTAAATGGAGTCCCAAAGAAACAAAATTGGGTATGGGATGCAGATAGATCCACCATTTTACTAAAGGCGGCCAGTAACGAGGTTGTGGCTTGTCAGGTAATTGTCGAAGTTGACCAACCAATAAAAGGTATCAACATTCAAAGTACGGATCTAACAGGCCCCGGCGGACACAAAATTTTATCGTCCAATGTAGCTCTTTTCCGCCAGTGGTATCATTATGTGCCCATAAGCGTAGCTCCCCGTCAGGGAGTAAGGTATCCACTAAAGGCGGGCTGGTATCCCGATGCGCTGATTCCCTTCTCGGCCACAAAGCACGGGGCACCGTTTAATATCCCCGGTGAAGATTTTTATTCCATTGATAAAGAAGGTGAACCAGAAATTAGGTTGGTCGAACAGACTAATCAAGCGGTTTGGATGGACGTGTATGTTCCGAACGAAACGCCACCGGGTATGTATGAGGGATATTTAACGATAACTGCGGAGAGCGAAAAGGCGCAGAAGATCAAGCTGCAACTTGAAGTATTTGACTTTGATATTCCTGACGAATTTCATACAACTATGGAGTTTATGGATTATGAAAGGGTTGCACATGGCCCGGAAGAACTTGAACTAAAAATCTATCGGATGGCCAAGCAGCACCGCGTTACACTTTCCTCTACCGGAGTAATGCCGGACACTATAGGTCATGGTTACGATGTAGAATTTGACTGGGATAGATTTGATAATCGCTGGGGCAAGTACTTTGATGGAAGTGCATTCGTGGAGGGGCCAGGCAAAGGACAGCCTACTACGCATATACTTTTACCTTTTGATGCAAGGGTAAACCGCCAGGACAAAACGGTAAAATGGTGGGGCAAGGACTGGCCTTTCCCATTACCGGGCGACAGTACAAATCAGCATTTCACCCCAGAATATGACAAGGCATTCAGCCAGAAATTGTTTGAGTTTGAAGATCATTTCGACCAACAAGGATGGAAGGAGCCAAAAATGTTATTCTGGCCGGAAGGCGTAGATGAGCCGCAACTAAATTTAGGCGAGGTGGGGCGCAAATCTTTGGATATGGCAAAGCACTATGGCCGCTTGCTTGAAAACAGCGGAACCGAGCGGATCAAGTATCGCCTGGACATAGGCGGGGGCTTACACTCTATTGTAGATTTAAACGGCGATGGAAAGATTGAACCCCAAACTAAAGAGATAATTGATTATATACAAGAGGTGGTTGATGTTTGGAACTGTTCCGGGAAATGGATTGAACCTGACCAACTAAACATGCGCAAGGGAGAAGATCGTTGGACCGATGTATGGTTCTATAATGGGTATCCCCCGGCAACCGGCACAATGATGATCAATGGCGAGTCACTTGGTTTTCGCACCTGGCAGTGGATAGTATGGAAGTATAAGCTTTCCGGAGCTTGTGACTGGGAGTTCGGATTAACCCAGGGGAAGAATGTTTTTCGTGAGACCATAGTTAATGATTCAGTAGGTTATCCTTATCTCAGAAATATGTACATATTTCCCGGAGAACAAATCAACTTAGCAGGTGAACCGCTGCCCTCTATCCGTCTGAAAATGATTCGTAGGGGCCTACAGGATTACGAATATTTCTGGTTGCTAACCGAAAGAAACAAAGATGGGGGCAAAGCTGCGGACAAAATAGTCGACAGGATTGTTAAACGTGCCCTGAGAGAGGCAGCAGCATTTTGGCCCGATATGAAGGATGATCCCAACAACTGGTCGCACCGTCCTGAAGAATGGTACAATGCCAGGATAGAATTAGCTAACCTTATCGAGAATGCTCGGGTAGAATAGGCTCAGGTTGAGGGCACAAGGCAGATCAGCTAACTTGCGGTAGATGTTGTTTCATTTTTTTTACATTTAATCGCTCTCTCTAAAATAACTGTTGAACGAACTATTATATATAAAAATGAAGTCAAAGCGAAATTTTTCAGTTCGCTATCGCATGATAGCAATTGTAATCAGCACAATTTTCATCGGATCATTATTGCAGCATTGTCAAACTGTTCCTGAAACTCCTGCGTCATCTGATAAGTACCGGCTGGTTTGGAATGAGAATCCGTCAACGAACATAACGGTTGCCTGGGATCAACATGAAAGTGCGAATTCTGTAGTAATGTATGGGATAGAAGATTACGGGAAAAAATACTGGAAATATGAATTTTATAAAAAGGCGGACCGTGTTTTAGATAAGTATGAAATGAATACTCATTTTGCCAAACTCTCAAACCTGGATCCTGATCAAGTATATTACTTTGTGATCAAAGACGACGCAGGAGTAAGTGATAGATATTGGTTTCGCACCGCTCCTGATAAGCCAAAAGCATTTACGTTTATAGCCGGAGGAGACACCAAAAGTGCGGGTGCCGCATTGGAAGCCGGAAGAGCTTCAAACCGGATAGTGGCAAAACTGAGGCCACTATTTGTGATGTTCAATGGTGATTTTTGCAGTGGAAACGGTACGGAGCCTGAGCGCTGGCATATCTGGCTTAAGGATTGGCATAAGTTGACAACCACACCGGACGGAAGGATGATTCCGATTTTTCCGGTACATGGGAATCATGAAAATGGTGATCACGCAAATTTAAATTACATATTCAATGCACCGTATCAGGGAAGTGATTCATCTCAGATTTACTATTCGGTCTCATTTGGAGGAAATTTTTTCCACATGATCGCTTTAAATTCAGAGATAGATGAAGGTGGCAACCAAAGGGATTGGCTTGAAAAAGACCTTAAATCACATAAAGATCATTCCTTTAAAATAGCCAGCTATCACAAGCCTTTCTGGCCGCATACAAACAGCAAAGCAGAAAATGAATATCAGTACGATCAATGGGCGCACCTATTTTATGATTACGGGTTGGACATCTCTATGGACGGGGACTCCCATTTGAGTAAAATCACCTTTCCGTTGCAACCGGACAGTACATCAACAGGCTCTTTTATGGGATTTGTACGGGATGATGAGCGAGGAACTATGTTTATGGGGGAAGGTAGCTGGGGTGCCCACCCAAGGGCTACGGATGATGATAAACCCTGGACACTTAAAAGTTTTAGTGGAAATCAAATAAAATGGATTCATGTGGCGCCTAAAGAAAACAATTTACCGGATAGAATGGACATTTATACTGTAGTAACCGCAACCTATGATAAAGATGATAAACAGACACTTTATGACGAAAATGTGGGCAGTTTGTCGGAGGACAATTTATTTGATATTCCTGAAAACCTGAATTTACTGGAAAATGGTGAATACGGTAAAGTTATTAAATATCCGTTTTCATTGAATTAATAACAAATTAAATACAACAAATCATGAAAAGACCTACAAAATTAAAAACACGTAGCAACGATCAACATCAATTCAAAAAGTGTTATTTACCGGTAATGCTTATTTTATTAATTTCTATCACTTCTTCTTTTGGGCAGATCGCATTTCCCGGAGCAGAGGGTTATGGCGCTAATTCCATAGGCGGAAGAGGTGGTCAAGTTATCAAGGTCACCAATTTAGATGATAATGGCCTCGGGAGTTTTAGAGAAGCTGTCATGACTCTTGGTCCGAGAATAGTAGTTTTTGAAGTTTCCGGCATTATTAACTTAGAAAGTGACCTTTTTATCTTAAATCCGAATATTACAATTGCAGGGCAAACATCACCAGGCGGCATTCTCATAACTGGTAGGCGGACTAAAATAAATACTCATGATGTGATAATCCAACATATCAGGTTTAGAGTTGGATCTCACCAAATTGCCAATGGCGCCGATGCAGAGAAACTGGATGCTTTAAATATAGTGGGGAAACGTTGGGGATCAAATGAAGCCTACAATATTATCATAGACCATTGTTCAATTAGCTGGGGCGTTAATGAAAACTTAAGCATTACTGGTGGAGTCACAAATGCAACAGTGCAGTGGTGCATTATTTCTGAGGGATTAAGTAACGCTGGGCATCCCGACGGAGAACATAGTAAAGGTCTTATGATCTCAGGTAAATATGAATTTCCTAACTCGGTATCGATACATCACAATTATATTGCCCAAAATACGACCAGGACCCCTTTGATTTACTCCCCAGATGATGTAGAAACAGTAGTGGATGGGGTAAATAATATTACATATAACTGGAAGGGTGGACTATCGCCAACCACAGACGGGTTACCCAAGGTTAACTGGGTACACAATTTTGCTAAGCAAGGAAAGCAGTCTCATTCTTACTCCTATGAGTTCAGGCATTCACCTTCAGGCACACCAACCCAGCAGTTTTATGTTGAGGGGAATATCGGCTCCACACGTCTTAGCCAGTCTGAACCTCACTGGAATGTTGGACTGAGCTGGAGAAATGAATTACTCCCTACAGCTTGGCAGAGAACTTCACCATGGCCTGCACCTCCTGTGAATACGACTGAAATGTCATATGATTATGCTCTTGAAATATTAGCTGATGTTGGTGCTACAGCACCTGTTCGTGATGCCGTTGATGCCAGGGTTATCGCAGATTTCGCTGCCGGTACAGGTGATATAATTGATAATGTAACTTACCCTGATGACTTTCCAACATTCCAGGATTTACCTGCACTGCTTGATACCGATGATGATGGTATGCCCGATACATGGGAAACTACAATAGGTCTAAATCCTTTAGAGGCAGATAATAATACACCGATGATTTCAGGTTATACAGCTATTGAAGAATATTTAAACGAATTAACAGGAACCGCATCAGGAACACCTGCAATATCACTCACGGCAAATACTATTGGAAGTGGTAGTGTTGACCTATCCCAAAGCGGACCATACGCAGGGGGTGAGGTTGTAACATTAAATGCTATTCCGGATACAGGTTGGCAGTTTGACGGTTGGTCAGGAGATTTAAGCTGAAGTGCCAATCCTGAAAGCCTTACAATGGATGTTTATAAAACAGTGACAGCTACATTTAGCAGTATCGTGCAACAAACATTGACCGTAAATATAACAGGAAATGGCAGTGTGGGGTTTTCACCGGAAAAGAATACATACAATACGGACGAGGTAGTAACCTTGACTGCGGTAGCTGATGAAGGCTTTAAGTTTGACGGTTGGAGTGGTGATTTGAGTGGGAACGGAGAATCTATAAACATTACAATGGACGCTGATAAAACAGCGACTGCTACATTTAGTGTCCTGATTAAGTATTCATTAACGATAGATGCACTTGAAAATGGAAGTGTGGTCTTGTCTCCAATAGATGGTACTTATAATGAAGGATCAGTAGTTAGTTTGTCTGCTATACCAGATGTGGGTTATCAATTTGATGGCTGGAGCGGTGATCTAAGTGGAAACGTCAACCCTGAAAATATAACGATGAATGCTGATAAATCTGTAGGAGCTACATTTAGCCAATCTCCTGTTTTTCAACAGAGTACAAGCATTGACGGCATTGTTTCTCTTGAAGCGGAGAATTTTGACAGTAACCTTTCCCAGGGTGGTTTTGACTGGGTTTCAGGTGTCGCTACATCAGGATATTCCGGAATGTCTTATATGCAAACGACGCCGGATATTGTTACAATCATCAATACCGGTTATGAAACGGACGCCCCGCGACTTAACTTTGGAGTGAACTTTATCAAGAAAGGCACACACTATATCTGGATTCGCGGGAACGATACCGGAGGTGGCGCCAACTCTGTCCATGTCGGTTTGAATGGTAGTGGATCATCAAGCAGTGACCGTATAGAATATACTAATTCTGGTAACTGGGAATGGTCAAAAAGCACCATGGATGGCGTTGTTGCTTCAATTGACATTCCTTCTACCAGCTTACACACACTGAATGTTTGGATGCGTGAAGATGGAGCAATCCTTGATAAAATAATCTTAACTACAAATACCAATTATACGCCTACTGAGATGGGACCTGAAGAAAGTACAAAGGAAATTTTTTCTGTAGTACTCAGTACAGAAGACATACTTTTAAATCGAGAGGAAGATAATGCTTTAATGATCTATCCGAATCCATTTAATTCGGCTATAAAAGTAAAATATGTACTTCCGGAATCGGGTCATGTAGCTATAAAAGTAGTAGATTTAACAGGTCGTTCTTTGGTTGAATTGTTCAGTGGAAACATGAAATCCGGGGAACATTCTTTGGAAATTAAGACGCTACAATTAGAACATTTAACAAAAGGCGTTTACCTGCTTCGTATTTCCGGTGCAGGACTTAATAAAACAACTACAATAATTAAAAAATAAATTGACAAATATAAAAGCAAGGAGAATGTATAGCCGATGTAACACTAAAAGAAAGAAAGGTTATTCTTTTCTCTTTGCTTTTGTATTTCTGATGTACGCATGTGGCATAATGGAAGAAGAGAGTCCCACCACGTTACTGGAATTAATGCCCGCCGGTAAAACGGGAATTGATTTTAGAAATATTGTGCCTGAAACGCTTAACGAAAATGTGTTTGCCTATGTCAATTACTACAATGGTGGCGGAGTAGCAACAGGAGATATAAATAATGATGGTCTGGTAGATATTTATTTTAGTTCGAATCATAATACAGGTAAGCTGTATTTGAATATGGGTGAATTTGAATTCAAAGATATAACCATGGGCTCAGGATTAGATACCCTATCCGGATGGAAAACAGGGGTTGTCATGGTAGATATTAATCAAGACGGATTGCTCGACCTGTATTTATGTCGGGCAGGTGGGTTTGAGCCAAAGGGCAGAACAAATCTTTTGTTTGTCAATAACGGAGACCTGACGTTTTCAGAAAAAGGAAAAGAATACGGCTTAGATGATTCCGGCTTTTCTACCCAAGCAGCTTTTTTTGATTACGACATGGATGGTGATTTGGATATGTATTTATTAAACCATGCCCTTAATCCAAGTCGATCGATAAATATTGATTATAATGATAATGATATAGACCCGGATATTGGGGATAAAATCTATAAGAATGACAATGGTTTATTTTCAGAAGTGACGGATTTTATAGGTATAAAGCAATCAAAGCTTGGGGATGGACTTGGAGTTTCTATTGGAGATTTTAACAATGATCTGTACCCTGATATTTATGTATGCAACGATTTTGTTGGTAGAGACTATTTGTATTTCAATAATGGAGATGGCACTTTTAGGGAAGAGGCTCTTCACGCAATGAATCATATATCGTTATTGTCTATGGGTGCTGATGTTGCCGATATTGATAATGACGGAAGACAGGATTTGTTTGTCCTGGATATGCGCTCATCTACCAATTATAGTAGAAAAACCAATATGACGAACATGGATTCTAAAGCATTTTCTGACTTGGCTATGTTAGGAGGGCATCATCAATATATGATCAATACCTTGCAACTTAATAATGGCAATGGAACATTTTCTGAAATAGCCTCTTTGGCAGGTATAACCAGCACAGATTGGAGTTGGGCGTCTCTCTTTGTGGATTTGGATAATGATGGTTTAAAAGATTTATTTGT
>VAPL010221162.1_pt1 | contig 22139 bp, 20 predicted proteins | sample 3395061 | NCBI WGS metagenome assembly VAPL01 (sample SAMN08290444, study PRJNA428436) | hydrothermal vent metagenome | isolation source: Deep-sea hydrothermal vent chimney 2 | place: Pacific Ocean: Juan De Fuca Ridge | depth 2182 m m | reverse complement strand
AGATATGATCGCAGCATCTGGCGCAACGGCCGATATGGAACGCAGCCAGATTGAGCGACTGTTGAAACCCTATAATTCAGAAATGGTGGGCGAAGTTTACCAACAATTTGTCGATGAGGCCCGAAATCAGGGCGCCGTTCCGGTCTGGGTTTTCCTGCCTTCGGCCCAGAGTTATCCTGAACCACTACCGGAAGGGACAGAACTTCGCCGCCTCGCCGAACAGGCCGGGTTTCTGGTGATCGATCTATATGATGTTTACAATGGTTATGAACTTGATCGTATTTGGATCGCACCATGGGACAATCACCCGAATGCGTTGGGCCATCAGTTGATCAGCGACCAGTTGTTGGAAAACTTATCAAAATTTCCACAGGTACAAACCGCCCTTGAGAGGGAATAACAAATCTGAACTCAGGTTTGTGTAAGGAACGTGATGAATAAGAAAATTCCACTATCGGTAATCGCTTTGATTGTTCTCTTTGCCGGTCTGAGGCTATTCAGATTTGATGCAGAACCGGTGTGGATCGATGAATCTTTCACCTGGCTATACGCTTCGCAACCATGGGGTCAGCTATGGTCATTCGTTTCAGAAAATGACAACCACCCGCCGCTGTTTTTCGCCTTTACCCGGCTGTTTTCCTTTCTCGGTGATGGTGCGTTTGGCTTGCGGATTGGCGCTATACTGGCCGGAATTGCCGCACTGCCCTTCATCTATGTAGCTGCGCGGGAATTCGGACCCGCTGGCAGCGCCGGAGATTCCAAACAAAATCATCGGACCGGATTGATCGCCCTGGTGCTTGCAGGAGTTTCAATCAACGCAATCGGCACCGCACAAAATGCCCGGTCCTACAGCCTGATGTTTCTGGCCTTTGCGATTGTTACGGCTTCGCTAATATGGATCATGCGCCACCCGGACATTGCAAAACGGTTTTTTTGGGGGGCCAAAGGGCGCAGTGCCGCGCCAGCATTTTTGGGGTTGGCGGTCGGGACGTCGTTATTGATGTGGAGCCATAACCTCGGTCTGGTCTACGCCGCTGCTGCGGGCATCGGTGCGGTAGTGGTTTGGATTGGTGCATTGGCGGCGGACCGGCGGGCATTTCTGAACCTATTTGTCGTAGCAGTAATAATTGCAATCAGCTGGGCACCGCAGCTACCAGTCCTTCTTGAGCAAGTGAAAAGTGTCTCAGCGGATTTCTGGATCAGAACGCCAGGGCTCGGCCGGGTGATCCTGGCAGGGTTTGAAGTATTCGGTGACGCGGCTCATTCAAAGGATTTTCACCCAACCGAGCTGATTCTGGCAGCCCTGCTTTTCGCGCTGGCGGGATTTGCTGTAATTCAAATGCTGAGACGAAAAGCGTACAGCCAATTTGTTATTATTTTTACGCTATTTGGTGGGGTCATTCTGATAATGCTGGCCATAACTTATCTGGTGCGACCGGTTCTGATACCCCGCGTCCTTTCCCCTGCTACGGCCCCTTGGTTTGTATTGGTTGCCAGCGGCATATCTGGGCTTGGACGTCGTTGGGGCAACACGGTATTACTTGCCATTCTTCTATTGGCCACATGGAACCTGTCGATCTACTACACCGAAGAAAATGACAACGAACCGTGGCCGGAAATCATTGCAACAATTACTGGTGACGCAACCCAGATACCCACAATTATTACCGTTCCAAACAGCCCCGGTGTCGCGCTGGATTACCACCTTACCAAATTGGGTAAGCAAGCCAATGTAGTATCGTTACCTGGTCCTTTCCCAACCCATTCTGCGGACCGTACATACCCAACCGGCTGGCCGGGTGTTCCGGCGGTCACGGCCGATAGCCTAAACAGCGCCGATGCCGCAATTGCTGCCGCAGATGGTGATATCTGGTTACTGTTACGCGGTTATTGGATCTATGATCCCGAGGCGCTGGTGCGCACCCACTTTGATAAGAATTATTGCTATCAACCGCTTTATCTGCCGGGGAACCAGTACTTTTTTCTGCTGCGCCTGATACCCAAATCAGATCAGGAAACCGGCGACTGCCTGAGCTACGAAGATGACCCCTACTACCCATGGGTTCGCCCCGAAACAGGTCTTATAACCTTGGCTGACTAAACAACGGTTACGGCTTTTTCCAAGAGCCCCGGCGCAGGAACGCACTGATCCGAAAAGTCGCACCAAACTCGTGCCGGGTACGGGTGCGCAGAACCGGGGTATTTTCCGATACAGACGCCCGGCTTTCGCGAAATACAATGTATAGGCCGGACAAAATAATAATGGCCGCGCCCAGCAATGTCTGCGGATCAATGCTTTCATCAAACAGCCAGTAACCGAATATCGCTGCCCAAATGATCTGCGAATACTGCATTGGCGCTACTATCGCCGCTTCGGCATTTCTATACGCCACGATCAGCAGCAGCCCGGCCACAAAGCCAAACAATGAAATGACGCCTACCATGCCCAGGTGCTCAATCGGCATCGGTTTGTAAACAAACGGTAAAGCAATGGCCATGACGATAAAGTTCGCTAGCATCGGATAAAGTAATAAAACGACCGAGCGTTCTTCTCGTCCAACTTTACGCACGATAATCGACGCAAGCGCTATCCCAAACGCGGCCGTCAGCGCTGCCAAATGACCAAGGCCCAATTCGGTTGATCCGGGGCGCAAAACCACCATCACGCCGATCAAACCAATGATAACTGCCATCCAGCGGCGCAGGCGAACTTGCTCACCCAGTACCGGGATCGACAGCACGGTGATAAGCAGCGGAGTCGCAAAAATCACGGCATAGGTTTGTGCCAAAGGCAAAACTGAAAATGCGTAAAACGCGGAAGTCCCGGTAACCACACCTGCAAAGGTGCGAAGCGCAATCCACCACGGATGCACCGGGCGCAGATGCCCCGATGTCGGGTCACGCATTAGCATCATCGTGATCAGCGGAAACGACAAAAGCGTGCTGAAGAAAATGATCTGAAACGGCGAATACTGGCCGCCAAGAAATTTGACGACAACATCGTGGACAGAAAAAATGGCAAAAGCCACAAGCGCGTTCAGAACGCCTTTGAGGTTGGGCATGGGTAAGTTCTCAATTATAGGTTTGGTTACCCGTGACCCATTCCATCACACCGGTCAACAAATTCCTGCACATTCCCGGCATTCCAAATTTGCAATGCTTCAGGTCAAAACCGCTGTGCAGGTTGCTTACAGGCTCGCGTCCAGCGCCGCGATTACCGCATCGCCCATTTCAGATGTTGTCGCGGGCGTTCCTTCACCTGACTGCATCAGATCAGGTGTCCGCACACCGTCCGCCAGCACATTTTCGACCGCCGTTTCCAATCGGTCCGCCTCTGCCCCTTCATCAAACGAATACCGCAGCGCCATCGCAAAGCTCAGGATGCAGGCCGACGGGTTCGCCTTGCCCTGACCTGCAATGTCCGGAGCCGAACCATGAACTGGCTCATACATTGCCTTAGGTCGCCCATTGGCCATTGGCAGGCCAAGACTAGCGGACGGCAACATACCCAATGACCCAGTCAGCATCGCTGCCACATCCGACAGCATGTCGCCGAACAAGTTATCCGTAACAATCACGTCAAACTGCTTGGGCGCGCGCACCAACTGCATCCCGCCATTATCGGCGTACATATGGGTCAATTCGACATCGGGGAATTCATTGTCGCCCACCCACTGAACTTCTTCGCGCCACAGGATACCACTTTCCATCACGTTTGCTTTTTCCATCGAACACAGCCGATTGGACCGCTTGCGCGCCAGTTCAAACGCAGCCCGAGCCACGCGCCGGATTTCGTTGGTGGTGTAGCGTTGAGTGTTTACGCCGATGCGGCCACCCTCATTATCATCCGTAATGCCGCGCGGTTCTCCGAAATATACTCCGCTGGTCAGTTCCCGCACGATCATCAGGTCGAGCCCGGAAACAACTTCTCGTTTCAAAGATGAGAAATCTGCCAGCGCATCAAAACACTGCGCCGGGCGCAGGTTGGCAAACAGGTCCATTTCTTTACGTAGCCGCAATAACCCTCGTTCAGGTTTCACAGAAAAATCCAGATCGTCGTATTTCGGCCCACCAACCGCGCCCAGCAACACCGCATCAACTGATTGCGCCTTGGCCATTGTTTCATCCGTTAACGGGGTGCCATGGGCGTCATATGCCACGCCACCAACTAGGTCTTCTGAAACATTGAATTTCAGACCGCGCTTTTCACCGAACCAATCAACAATCTTGACAACTTCTACCATGACTTCGGCGCCAATGCCGTCGCCTGCAAGAATTAAAAGGGAGGGGTTGCTCATGAAAATTCCTTTGTACGTTTTAGCGTCGCCCCGGCGTATCCGCCCGGCCCTACAGGGTCAAGCGGCCAACGCGCTCGCCAGCAATTCCCAGACCCGGCGGATACGCGCGTTGGTTCGCAGCGCGTCCGGGGCCGTCAGCCAAACAGGGAGGACCGGCAAGTTTATGTCCAACAGGATACGTTCGACCAGTGGTTCTGCGTCACCAATCACCCTCTGCGTCGCGCCAACACCACAGCCGGCCCGGACCAGATGCCAGTAAGCCGCTTGATCGTCGCAGCGCACCGGGAAAAACCTGCGGTCCACCTTGATACCCAAATCTGCCATGGTCTGGATAATCAGATCACTCTTGTCAAAGCCGACGAAGTCGAACCCCATCAAGTCGTCGAAACTCTGTGGGCGACCAACCCGATCAAGATAGCTCCGATTGGCAAAAAGCCCGATCTCCTGATCTGCAACGTGCCGGGTAATTACATCCAATTGCGTTGGGCGGTACATGCGGATAGCAATGTCGGCCTCGCGAAAAATCAGGTTTTCCGTGGTATCCGAGGGAACCAGCTCAATCTCAATTTCTGGCAGCTGTTGTCGGATAAGCGCAATGACCGGAGGCAGGATAAAATGGGAGAAAACGACGCTTGCAGTAATTCGAACAATACCGCGCAGATCCCCTGATCGCCCGTCAGCCACAAGCCGCAGCCGTGCCGCTGCCTTTGACATCTCCCGGGCATGGTCCAGAACCTCGACACCCACCTCTGTAAGGATCAGCCCCTTTGGCGCCCGGTGAAACAGCTCGACCCCCAATGTTTTTTCGATCGCTTTGATATGGCGGCCAATGGTGGGCTGGCTTTGCCCGATATTACGCGCCGCCGCTGATAAAGACCCTGCCTCGGCGACAGCGACAAAGGACTGAATAAGCGCCCAGTCAAAGTTATTTGTATCATTGTTCGCCATACATTTATGAATAGCGTATCTGCGTTTTTTGTCAATTTTCATTCATTTGTGAATATCCTATTTTGTTGCCAACAAATGATTGGAAACCAGATGACAAAAACAGTTTTGATCCTTGGGGCTTCGGGCAATATTGGGCGCTATGCCACGAACGCCTTTAAAAATGCAGGTTGGCAGGTGAAAGCTTATGACCGCAGCAGCAACGACATGGTTGCAGCGGCCCAGGGGGTGGATGTGATTATCAACGGGCTGAACCCGCCTGCATATCACAACTGGACAAAACTCATCCCGGAAATCACCACACAGGTGATTTCTGCGGCGAAAGACAGCGGTGCCACCGTGATTATCCCTGGCAATGTGTATAATTTTGGCTCGGACCCTGGGGTTTGGGACGAAAATACACCGCAAAACGCGACTACCCGCAAGGGTCGTGTTCGCATTGAAATGGAACAGGCCTATCGCGATTCCGGTGTGCGCACGGTCGTATTGCGGGCCGGAAGTTTCGTTACGCCGGATGGGGAAAACGATGTCATGGGGCTAGTCTATCTGCGCACAATTGCCAAAGGCAAGGTGACCACCCCCGGTGATCCCGATGCCATGCAGGCATTTTGTTACGTGCCCGATTGGGCCCGGGCGGCGGTAGCTTTAGCGGAAAAGCGCCATGAATTACAGGTCTTTGAGGACATTCCATTCCCCGGTCATTTCTTTACCGCCACCCAGTTACAACAAGCGTTGCAAAAAATGCTAATGCGCAAAATCACGCTGACCGGGTTCCCCTGGATGATCATGACCATTGCCTCACCATTTTGGGAACTGGCGCGGGAGCTTAAGGAAATGCGCTATTTATGGAGCACGCCACACCGGCTGAGCGATAAGAAATTTTTGCGTATGTTACCAAACTTTAAGCAGACTGATTTGAAAACGGTGATGACCATCGGGCTATCGCCAGAGATCAACCCAAACCAAACCGTGCCATGAGATAGCAGGGTCTCGCCCGCTCAGGGTTTTGGCGCTTTCATCATCAGAAGCGGGCCAGAATACGCCTGCATCTTTTACCACCATGTCACGGGATGGTAACACGTAGTCAACCCGCAGGTTTCCCGGCCCGTCGCGATCCCGCCAGTCGGCGGTGTCAAGTGCCGGGTCGCCGCGATGCGCGCGATTAACCCCCCCCTGCCCGGCAGAGGCCTCTACAGCACCGGCACTTTGGGGTTGCGGGTCCTGCAGGCGGGGATCGTCCAGCAAAGCCCGAATGACCCCCTGATCACCCTGCCCATCCAGAGGGTCGAGGTTGGCCACGCCAAGGATTACAAAGGATCGTTCCGGGGGCGCCCATGGCAGTGTCCCATCAAGGTAGCGAAGCCAGAACCTGTTTTCATCAGCATTGCGTAACTCGTTTTTGTTTTCTGGCCCACCAAAAGCCGGGGTGGAAGCATGGTAGGCCAGCAGCCGAAGCTGCGAGCCATCAGGCAGCGAAACCGGAATATCCCAGTGGGCCACAGAAGACAGGCGTTGAATATCATCTGTGGCACCCGGGTCCGGCCAATCTGGCTGAATTGCGCCTGGCAGATCACGCCATAAAAACCCTGAAAAATCGCGGGCATTTTCGACATCTATGGGAAAGCGCGACAATACCGCCATACCTCCATGCCCAGCGAAATTACCATACCCCTGCGCGTCATCCGCATCCCCTAGCCATCCGTCCTGGTTTAGGTCAGCACCACTTGCGCGCCCAGAATTCGGGGGCAGAGCAAAACGGTAAGGGTAATCCGAACCGGCCAGCTGCAAAATTTCAGCAAATGCCGACAGGGCTTGCAGGCCAAGATCAAAATCGAAGCGAGTCAGCAAAACTATGTCCGGATCAACAGCCACAATCATATCCCGCGCGGCCAATACCTGCGGATCGCCGCCTTTCAGAATATCGCGCAACAAAAGGCCGGGACCTTTGCGTTTTAATCCTGTGTGAAAAGTAGCCACGCGGATGTTTTCACCCGCCTGCGCAATTGAGCCCGCGAAAACCGCCAGCGCAACAATCAGGTAACGTAAACGCCACCTTCTTCGGCTTTTGCGTAGGTCTGCTTGCGCTTCGCTGCAATCATTTCCGCCACGCGGCCCATGGCGATACCACGCATAAACAAACTTGCAGGTAGAAACGCCCATGCCGATACGGTCCAGATTAGTGTTTGCGGGTTTTCAAGCGAAACCGACCCAAACAAGGACGACGCCGATTTTACAACCGCGGGCGTTAAGAATGGTAACAAAAACCCTAACGCAATGTTAAAACGCGCATCCATTTCAAGTCGCTGCACGACATCTTTGCCGGCGGTCGGATCAAACGTCGGCAGGTTTACCCAGACATTGAAGCTACCACTGGCAGTGGGCCAGCGACGCACCCGCAAAACAATCATGAATATCGCAAGTGTGATCAGAGAAATCAGATAGGCCATTCCAGCTGTAATACGCACCAGCGCGATATGGGCCGGTGCAGTGTCTTCCGGCAACATCAATACAACCAGGCGAACCGGGCTATAGGGGAAATCAATGGCATAGGCGATCAACGCGCCGACAGCCTGAACAAACTGGGTCAAAGCCGTGGATTCAACCGTACCTCTGCTGATCAGTGACAGCAGGAAAACAGTGGAAAACAGGGAAAAGAAACGAATTCGGTTAAATGGTGGCGCATCGCGAAATTCTATCAGGCCGGGATACGCGGACGCATATTCAAATATTGTCAGCGCAGCACCGAAAATCGCAACAAGGGCCACGATCTGTTTGCCGTCCGCACTTACTCCGGGCAACAGAATAGACGGTGTTGCGATCAACAACACCACCAACATTGCGCGAACGAGTGCGCCTGAGACTCGCGAAATCACTGCCCGTACCCTTCAAAATGGCCAAACGCAGTACAAAGCTGCGCCCTTTTTCCCTTTTGATCCCGCCAATTGTGGCGAGCTGCCTTATTATTGCCCACTTTTTGCCTTCTTTCATTTCTTCCAGCAAGGATGGGTTCACATAAATAGAATGTTCGCGGCTAAATTGTGGAGAAACTGGTGCGGCATTGCATCATTTTCAATTTACGCAGGGGTAACCACCAAAGAAATACACCAGATATGGTGTGTCGGGCGAAATCAGACCCAAGGACGCTCAATACCGGCTTTTGCCTCAAAGTCTTTAATCGAATTCGATTTTTCCATGGTCAATGAAATATCGTCGAGCCCATCTAGCAAACATTGCTTTTTGAAAGCGTCTACTTCGAAGGAAAACACATCACCCTCTGAGGTTGTGATTTCTTGTGCTTCCAGATCGACAGAAATCCGGGCATTTGCGCCTTTTTCAGCTTCTTTCATCAATAATTGAACCTGATCTTCCGGCAAGGTGACCGGTAAAATTCCATTTTTGAAGCAGTTACTGTGGAAAATATCTGCAAAACTGGTGGAAATCACGCAGCGTATGCCAAAATCCAATAACGCCCAGGGCGCATGTTCCCGTGACGATCCGCAACCAAAATTATCCCCCGCCACCAAAATTTCTGTTTCCCGGTAGGCAGGCTTGTTCAATACAAATTCCGGCACTTCTGTACCATCATCATTATACCGCATCTCATCAAACAGGTTCACTCCCAGCCCGGTACGCTTGATGGTTTTTAGAAATTGCTTGGGAATAATCATATCGGTGTCGATGTTCACCAGCGGCATCGGGGCGGCAACGCCGGTGATTTTTTCAAACTTTTCCATGTAAATTCTCCAGAATTTCCCTGATTGCGGTAATATGTGGAACAATTGTACGCCGCAAGTACCTCTGGCCTTGGACAATCACTTGAATTGCTGCATTCTGGCCCAACAAGAGTGAGCAGGAAGCGGTTTAAGAGTATGTTTGAGGCCTTATTGTTTGATGGCGTCAGTTTCGACGCACTAACACAATGTACATTTGATCGCTGGCAACCCAAAATCGGTGATCCGAACATAATGGGCTGGGTTACGGTTGTTTGTTACTTGCTCACATGCCTGCTTTGCGTGGCGGTTTTTCGTAAAACCAACTACACCAGAAAGGCACAGCGCAGCTTTTGGCTGCTTCTAAGCGTGCTGATGCTGTTATTGGCAGCAAACAAGCAACTTGATTTACAATCCTTTGCAACTGCCGGGGCACGCTGCGTGGCAAAAATCCAGGGTTGGTACGAAAACCGCGCGGGGTTTCAATATAAGGTTGTCCTTGGAATGGGGATCGCAGCCCTTACAGTCGGGTTGTTCTTTCTATGGGCTTTGCGCCGTGACCTTAGGCGCAACCTGATCGCGTTGATCGGGCTTACGGTGGTTTTTGGCTTCGTGCTGATCCGCGCCGTTGGCTGGCACGATATTGATGCGATTATCAACATCCGTTTTGGCGGCGTTCGGATGAATTGGATACTGGAATTGTCAGGCCTGTTCCTGATTTCTCTGAACGCCGTGCTAATGCTGGGTTCAAAGCGCATCGCCAAGCCCCGACGTAAAAAACGCCGGAACTGGGACCAGGATTCGGCAGCATACCGTCGTTAAATCACAGAAAATCACGAATATCTGTCAGATGGCCGGTCAGCGCCGCAGCCGCAGCCATTTGTGGCGAAACCAGATGGGTGCGCCCGCCTTTGCCCTGACGGCCCTCAAAATTGCGATTACTTGTGGCCGCACAGCGCTCACCCGGTGCCAGTTGGTCCGGGTTCATCGCCAAACACATTGAACACCCTGCCAAACGCCATTCAAAACCGGCATCCAGAAATATCTGCGCCAGACCTTCTTCTTCGGCCTGCGCCCGCACCAGACCAGAACCCGGCACAATCATCGCCCGCATCCCTTCCTTGATCTTTTTGCCTTTAACAATCTCGGCCACCGCGCGAAAATCTTCGATCCGCCCATTGGTGCAGGACCCGATGAAAACAGTGTCTATTGCTACATCTGACAACTTCGTTCCCGGCTTCAGGTCCATATAATCCAGCGCCCGTTTCACCGCCTCAACTTTACCGCCCTCAAAATCATCAGGGCTGGGAACAACCGCCGTAATTGGCAGTACATCTTCGGGCGATGTGCCCCATGTAACAACTGGCGCAATATCTTCGCCTTTGAGCGTCAACACTTTGTCAAAAAGTGCATCATCATCGGTATAAAGCGTTTTCCACCACGCCAGCGCCCTATCCCAATCGGCACCCTTTGGCGCATGGGGGCGTCCCTTGACGTATTCATAGGTTTTTTCGTCCGGCGCAATCAGCCCGGCGCGCGCGCCACCTTCAATCGCCATGTTGCAAACCGTCATCCGGCCCTCCATCGACAGGTCACGAATGGCCGAACCACAATATTCAATCACATACCCCGTACCACCCGCCGTCCCGGTGGCACCAATCACTGACATAGTAATGTCCTTAGCCGTCACACCGGGGCTCAGGCGGCCAGTAATCTCTACTTTCATATTCAGCGATTTTTTCTGAATTAGGGTCTGTGTTGCCAGAACATGCTCTACCTCTGACGTCCCGATACCGTGGGCCAACGCCCCAAATGCGCCATGGGTCGCGGTGTGGCTGTCACCGCACACAACGGTCATCCCCGGCAGAGTCCAGCCCTGTTCGGGTCCGACAATATGGACGATCCCCTGACGCACATCATCCACCGGGTAATAATGGATACCAAAGTCGCGCGCATTCTTGTCCAGCGCTTCCACCTGAATACGGCTTTCTTCGTTTTCGATCCCTTTGGCCCGGTCCAGCGTGGTCGGCACGTTATGATCCGGCACGGCGATTGTTTTGTCCGGCGCATGTACGTCCCGCCCTGCCATACGCAACCCTTCAAACGCCTGTGGGCTGGTCACTTCGTGAACAAGATGGCGGTCAATATATAGCAAACAGGTGCCATCGTCTGCTTCGTCGGCGATATGGGCATCCCAGATTTTATCATACAGTGTTTTTGAGGCAGTCATCGGAATTCTCTTTCAAACAAAGGGGCGTTTCAACGTTGGAGTTTCGGGCAATTCATAGCCCGGCCAAGACCGCTTTCGACGCGCCAAAAAACCGCCAGGGCAAGCGCGCTCGATCATCCATATCAAAAACCGGTTCCATACTCGCCCAGATACCGCGACTACCGGGCTCTCGCAAGGGGCCGCCCAATCCCTAGGAAGTTGTTAAGATCGCAAGAACACCAATTGCACCCTGATGTCTCTTGTAACTCCCGCATCCACTGTGCAATTCTCTGGAAAAAGGACAGCAATGGAATCTGAAATCCAGTCAGTACTAGAGCAATCTGCGTCCCTCTGGGACAGCGTAATGTCACGTCTTAGCTCTGTTTTCCTGTTCCGTGGTCAAGTTCAGATTGCCATTTTGATCGGATGCCTTGCGTCGGCCTTTATTTTACGGCGCTGGCTAGGCCCTAAATTTCATGACTGGATGCACGGCCGCGAAGGCTGGCCAAAATGGCGACTGCGATTGCTGGTGATCATTCACAAACGCTTACAACTGATTTTTTTCGTTACTCTCGCATGGACAGCCAACGCCGTCATGGAGCAGATTTACACCTTCCCGTCATGGCGAAACATACTAGTGTTGGTCGCCAGCATCGCTACCGCATTATTACTGGTCAGCCTCGCCGCCCGCCTGATCCACAACCAACTGCTACGGCGTATCGTGACCTGGGGGCTTTGGATTTACATTACTGTATTCTACCTCGGTCTACTTGAACCATTTTCAGAATTCCTTGAAGGGCTCGCCATTGAATTCGGTGATTTCCGCTTGTCAGCACTTGCTATAATAAAGGCACTCGTGGTTACCGGAATATTGTTTGCAATTGCTCGTTTGGGGGCAAACACCACCGCAAATAAAATTCAAGAAAGTAAAGACATCTCACCCTCTATGCAGGTGTTGATGATCAAGGCGCTGCAAATCGTACTTTATGGTGCGGCGTTTTTCATTGGGCTGAAAGCGGTTGGGTTCGATCTTACCGGGTTGGCAGTTTTGTCAGGCGCAATTGGTATTGGTCTCGGCTTTGGCTTACAAAAGGTAGTGTCTAATCTGGTATCTGGCGTAATCATTCTGCTGGATAAATCCATCAAACCCGGCGACGTAATATCACTTGGTGAAACTTTTGGCTGGATCAACACCTTGGGCGCAAGATACGTTTCTGTTGTCACCCGTGACGGCCGTGAATTCCTGATCCCGAACGAAGATCTGATCACCTCTCAGGTTGTTAACTGGTCCCATTCCAACGATTTTGTACGCTTGGATATTCCCTTTGGCACGGCTTACAGCGACGACCCACATGACGTGCGAAGATTGGCAATAGATGCCGCCGCCTCGGTTGACCGGGTGCTTTCCCACAAATCTCCGGTCTGCCATATCGTTGGATTTGGGGACAACTCTGTCGACTATTTGCTGCGTTTCTGGATCAAAGACCCAACCGGCGGACTGACCAATATCCGTGGCAATGTTTACCTGGCACTTTGGGATATTTTCAAAGAGAATAACATATCCATACCTTTCCCACAGCGCGAAGTTACATTACTGCAAGACAGCCGGATAGAAATCCAGTCATCAAAATGAATTTCCACCCCACAATCATTGAGATTTGCAAGCCGCGATGTTACCTGCAATCAAACGCCCAGTGCCGGGGCATTGTCGGCGCGAAGCAAAGGAGGACAATGCCCTGTCTCAGAACAACACCGAGGTCGCTGATACGGCCGCTCCGGCGATACCTATGACCAGAGTTTCAAAGAAAAAAACCGACGGAAAACTGCTCAATTTTATCCTAACCGAACTGGACACGGAAAAGGCTGAGGACGTTGTTACTATCAGCCTCAAAGGCAAGTCCGAAATTGCGGATGCTATGGTGGTTTGCTCCGGGCGCTCAACGCGCCAGGTGTCGTCAATTGCTGAAAAGCTGTCTGACCGGCTCAAGCAGGAAATGGGCGTACAGAGTAAGTTAGAAGGCAAAGCCCAAGGCGACTGGGTGCTGATCGATGCCGGTGACGTTATCATCCATATTTTCCGCCCCGAAGTGCGCGAGTTTTATCAGCTGGAAAAGTTGTGGATGGACCCCGCCCGGACAACACCTAAATCATGATGCAGGTTAACATCTGCGCAGTAGGTCGTCTTCGCGCTGGCCCGGAAAAGGCGCTGGTCGATGATTACCTGGCACGGTTTGACCGCACAGGTCGCGGTTTGGGTCTAGGCCCTGCCAAAGTAATCGAAGTGGAAGACAAAAGGGCTAGCGGCATGGTAGCCGAGGCCGAACTGCTTGAACAATCAGTTCCAAAAGGGTCCATCATCTGCGCGATGGATGAGCGGGGCAAAGTAATGACTTCGCCAGAATTCACCCAGCAACTGGCAGACTGGCGTGACCAGGGTCAAAATGCAGTTTCTTTCGTAATCGGCGGTGCTGACGGTATTGATCCAAATCTTCAGAATCGCGCAGACGCACGCATCTCGTTTGGCCGGATGGTCTGGCCACATATGCTGGCCCGGGTCATGCTTAGCGAACAGTTATACCGCGCGGCCAGTATTTTGGCGAACAAACCTTACCATCGATCTTAACGAACCAACCTCGACAGGCACGCCCGATGAGCACACCAAAACCCGTTGTTCTTTGCATCTTAGACGGATGGGGTTTACGTGCTGAAATTACAGCCAACGCCCCTGCACTGGCCAATACACCGGCATTTGATAATCTGTTGTCCACCTGCCCAAACGCCACCCTTGTTACCCATGGGCCGGATGTTGGTCTGCCTAAGGGGCAAATGGGGAATTCTGAGGTTGGCCACACCAATATTGGTGCGGGTCGTGTCGTTGCAATGGATTTGGGCCAGATTGATTTAGCAATCGAAGATGGTTCTTTTCGCAAAAACCCCGCTTTGCTGGATTTCATTGCCAGACTAAAAGAATCCGGCGGCACAGCACATTTAGTGGGTGTTATTTCTGATGGTGGTGTTCATGGCCATATAAATCATATGCGGGCAGCTGTAGAAATTTTGGCAGATGCAGGAATTCCCGTCGCAGTGCATGCAATAACCGACGGGCGTGATGTTGCCCCAAAATCCGCACTGCATTATCTGGACCTGCTGGGCGAAACCCTGATCCCCGGAATGTCTTGGATCGCCACGCTCAGCGGGCGATATTACACATTGGATCGGGATCACAGATGGGAACGTGTCAAAACCGCATTTGATTCAATTGTGCATGGTGTTGGCCCAAATAGCCCTGACCCAACCAAAACCGTCAACGATGCCTATACCGCTGACATCACGGACGAATTTATCCCTGCCACGGTGATGGGAGAATATAATGGAATCCGCGACGGCGACGGGCTATTCTGCCTTAATTTTCGCGCAGACAGGGCGCGCGAAATCCTTGCCGCCATTGGTGACCCGGAATTTGACGCATTTGATGTCGGCAAACGGCCCAAACTTGCTGCGATGCTTGGCATGGCGGATTATTCAATTTCCCACAACGCCTACATGACAACCTGTTACCCCAAACCCGTTATCAAAAACACGCTTGGTCACTGGGTTGCTGAACATGGATTGAAACAGTTTCGCATCGCCGAAACCGAAAAATACCCACATGTCACGTTCTTTCTAAATGGCGGCGTTGAGCCTCCCGAAACCGGCGAGGACCGGTACATGCCGCAAAGCCCCAAAGTGGCGACCTATGATCTGCAACCTGAAATGTCCGCGGCTGAGGTCACAGAGCATCTGATAGGTGCCATTAGGGAACGATATGATCTGATCGTCGTTAACTACGCCAACCCCGATATGGTTGGGCATACCGGCGATCTGGCGGCAGCAATAAAGGCCTGTGAAGTGGTTGATAAAGGTCTATCAAAGGTAATTTCGGCGCTGGAAGCCGCTGGCGGCGCAATGATAGTAACTGCTGACCACGGCAATTGCGAAACGATGGTAGATCCTGAAACCGGTGGACCGCACACATCCCACACAACTAACCCCGTGCCGGTGGTCGTCTTTGGGGCAACTGACGGTGATACCCTAAGCAACGGCAGACTGGCGGATCTGGCCCCGACATTGCTTGATTTAATGAAAATCGAAAAACCGCCCGAAATGACCGGCATTAGCCTATTGAACAGATGAACCGGATAGTTGCACACATATTTGTCTTATTGCTGGCGACGTTGCCGGTCCACGCCGAAAGCAACCCTGCGTTTTTGGCCCGCGAGGCTGTGGAAAAGCTCGATACCGCACATTTGGCACTAAACGAAGCCGAACGCGCAGGTGATCGGGTTGCAGCCCTTAGCCAGACCATTCGAGCATTCGAAGAAGGGCTTGATGCCCTCCGCGAGGGTCTGCGTCGCGCCGCACTGCGTGAAGCCGCAATCAAACGCGAATTTGACGCGGAAAGTGAACAGGTATCGCAATTTCTGGGGGTGTTGCTAAGCATCCAATCATCAACTGGTCCGCTGGCACTTTTACATCCCTCTGGCCCACTTGGCACTGCCCGTTCAGGCATGATCATTTCCGAAATCACCCCCGCCATTCAGGCCGAGGCAGAAAAATTACGCGAAAAGCTCGAAGAGGTTGCCCTGCTACGCGCGTTGCAGGAAAGTGCCGCTGATACTCTGCAACAGGGTCTAACTGGCGTGCAAAAGGCCCGAACCGAACTTAGCCAGGCAATTTCCAACCGCACCGAATTACCGCAGCGGTTCTTATCCGACCCCGCGCAATTACAAAGCCTGATCGACAGTTCCGAAACACTGGAAGGTTTTGCCAGCGGTCTTGCCGGTATCGATACAGGCGACATTGTTGCGGATCCAGTCCGTGACTTTAGCGCCGCCCGTGGTACGCTGCCCTTGCCAGTGTCAGGTACACTATTGCGAATATTCAATGAACCGGACGCCGCCGGTGTAAAACGACCAGGCATACTAGTAGCTACACGCCCCCAATCCTTGGTGAGCACTCCCTGGCCTGCCACGTTGCGGTATCGTGGCCCATTGTTAGACTACGGAAATGTGATGATACTTGAGCCGGATGCCGGTGTACTAATTGTTTTGGCAGGCCTTGATCAGGTATATGGTGAAGTGGGACAGGTGCTTCCACCGGGTACACCAGTTGGTTTAATGGGGGGTGCAAACCCCGATCCGGACAGATTTTTTCAGAACGCCGTTAACGGAACGGGTTCCGAACAGACAGAAACGCTCTATATAGAGCTTCGAATAGGCGGAAAGCCTGTGGACCCTGCAAAATGGTTCGCCCAGACAAAGGAATGAAGAAAGATGAAGAAGTTCGTTATGGCCGCAATTGGCGGAACATTGGCTGGGGCTGTCCTGACCACTCAGGTCGCGGGACCACTGCTGGCACAAGATAGCGTTCGTGCCACGTCCGTTTATGAACAGCTGGATTTGTTCGGAGACATCTTTGAACGCATCCGCGCACAATATGTCGAAGACGTCGATGAGGCCGATCTGATCGAAGCCGCAATAAACGGGATGCTGACATCACTTGATCCGCATTCCAGCTATCTTTCCCCGGATGATGCAGCGCAAATGCGTGAAGATACCCGTGGCGAATTTGGTGGATTAGGTATCGAAGTTACTCAGGAAGAAGGTTTCGTAAAAGTCGTCACCCCAATGGACGACACCCCTGCATTTAACGCTGGCATCGAGTCTGGCGACTTTATTACCCATGTTAATGGCGAAACTCTGTTGGGTCTGACCCTTGGCGAAGCTGTCGAGCAAATGAAAGGACCGGTTGGGTCCGAGATCATTCTGACGGTTGTTCGCGAAGGTGCCGATGAGCCATTTGACATTTCAATTGTGCGCGACATCATCAAACTTACCGCGGTGCGGGTACGCGCCGAAGGCAGCAGCGTTGTCATGCGGATTGCTGCGTTTAACGACCAAACATATCCGAACCTTGCTGACGGATTAGCAAAGACCGTAGAAGAGCTTGGTGGCATCGATAGTGTTGATGGTTTTGTAATCGACTTGCGTAACAATCCTGGTGGCCTGCTAAATCAGGCGATTAAAGTGTCAGACGCTTTTCTGGATGCCGGCGAAATTGTTTCCACCCGTGGCCGTGATCCGCAAGATGGGGATCGTTACAATGCGACAGAAGGCGACCTAGCACAGGGGTTACCTGTTGTTGTTTTGATCAACGGTGGTTCTGCCTCAGCGTCCGAGATCGTTGCTGGCGCGCTAAAGGATCACCGCCGTGCAATCATTGTTGGCACTAAGAGTTTTGGCAAAGGTTCCGTTCAGACAGTAATGCCGCTGCGCTCGGACGGCGCGATGCGCCTGACAACTGCGCGTTACTACACACCCTCTGGCCGCTCAATTCAGGCGCTGGGAGTTTCCCCAGACATCATTGTGCAACAGCCCCCTCGCAAGCCGCCCTCTGAAGAGGACACCGATGAGTCGCTTCGTGCACCCCGCACCGAGGCCGACCTTCGGGGCAGTCTGAATAATGACAGTCTGACAGAGGACGAAATTCTACAAATCGAAGCAGATCGTGCTGCGGCTGAAGTGGCGTCAAAGCTGCGTGAAGATGATTTCCAGTTGGCCTACGCAATCGACATACTCAAAGGATTGTCGGCAATCAGCGCACGCGACTAAGGAAACTGGGCAGAGTGAATTCCTGCCTCGACCAGCCATGACACCCGATGAAATTTCTGCCCTGCCGTATCGGCCTAATGTCGGCATTATGCTGGCCAATCGCGTTGGCCAGGTGTTTGTTGCCCAGCGACTAGATAGTGAATTCGATGCCTGGCAAATGCCGCAAGGTGGCATAGATCAGGGGGAAGAACCGCGCACTGCTGCACTTCGTGAACTAGAGGAAGAAACTGGTATTCCCGCAGAATTGGTGACGATTGAGGCAGAATCCAATTGTTGGATAACCTATGATCTGCCCCATGACCTGGTGCCTAAGATTTGGAAAGGCCGCTGGCGTGGGCAGAAGCAGCGCTGGTACCTGATGCGGTTTCTTGGGGACGACAATCAGATAGACATTGAAACAGATCACCCCGAGTTTTCGCAATGGCAGTGGCTGGATCACCGGCAATTGGTGGCTAAGATCGTACCGTTCAAGCGAGAAGTTTACGCCAAAGTAGTCGCCGAATTTTCAAGCCATTTGGGCTAAACGATTAACAATCCTATCACTCTCCGAGACTGGAATTGTTTGCCCTCTATTTTTTAAGTTTAAATATTCAGATATTTGTATATAAAGCCCCCATTTAAATAAAACTTAGTCTAAGGGGCAGACAAAATGAATGCACAACGCTTAACAACTACGATCGCCGGATTGTTCATACTTGTCAGCCTCGCGCTGGCCCATTTCCAAGGTCAGGTCGACCTTAGCAAAGTTAGCTGGTTGTGGTTCACAATATTCGTTGGCGCTAACCTGTTTCAGTCCGGGTTGACCAGGTTTTGCCTGATGACCAATATCCTGCTGAAGCTGGGCGTTAAGCCCGCCACCTGAAAATTGACATCGAGATTAAGTCAATCCTAGGTCAGTCTTGATACTGGCTTAGGACGTCTGGCACTGGCAGCAGGTCAGACATCGGGATTGACACCGACCCTTGTTGCACAATCCGACAATGTTTGCGCTTTAGCGCGCGCGGATGTTCAACGCCGCAGGAATGGGCGATCAAATTCGTTCCGTAATTTATCTTACCAACAAAATTCTTAACCCGCACCGATTTTAGCGACGGATCAAGGCCATTTTGCAGGCTTGGTTTATGGGTTGTTATACCTGTTGGGCAGGTATTCTTATTACATTTCAACGCCTGAATGCAACCAATTGCAAACATGAAACCGCGTGCAGAAGTAACAAAATCCGTGCCTGCGCAATAGGCCCAGGCGACTTCGGCCGGGGTAATCAGCTTGCCCGAAGTTATGACCTTGATACGGTCGCGTAGACCAAACTTAGTCAGGACATCCACCACCAACGGCAGGGATTCCTTAACTGTCAGCCCAACACTATCCATAAGCGGCATGGGGGCCGCACCGGTTCCACCGTCGCCGCTATCAATGGTGATAAAATCGGGTGCGCTTTCAATTCCACGGGTGTGAATTTCTTCACACAATCCGTCCAGCCAGCCATAGCCACCAATCACGGCCTTGAAGCCAACCGGCAGACCAGTGACATCCCGCACATGTGCAATGAAATCCAGCAGTTCCGCCGCACTGTTTACTTCACGATGCCGGTTGGGCGAGATCGACGCTTTACCCGCCTCTATCCCTCGAATACCTGCAATTTCAGCGGTGACCTTGGCCGCTGGCAAAATACCACCTTTGCCCGGTTTTGCCCCTTGGCTCAGCTTGATTTCTATCATTTTTACTTGGTCGTGGGCGGCCACTTCGCGCAATTTGTCATCATCCAAACCACCACTTGCATTTCGCACCCCGTATTTGGCCGTGCCCATCTGAAAAACGATGTCGCAATCCCCTTCCAGATGAAACGGTGACAGCCCGCCTTCGCCAGTATTCATCCAACAGCCAGCCATCCTGGCACCTGCTGAAAGTGCCTGCACGGCCGGTTTGGAAATAGCACCAAAGCTCATGCCAGAGATGTTGAAAATCGACTTGGTCGTGTAGGGTTCACGCGCGAAAGGGCCGATTGTAACGGCTGGCGTATCTACCGCGTCCTCGTCCAGCGTCGGAAATGGGCAATTGACAAAAATCGGAGTGCCAGGCGCGCTTAACACCTTACTTGAACCAAAGGCGATTGTATTATCATCCCCTTGCGAAGACTTTTCGACCCAATCGCGTTCCGCCCGGTTGAACGGCATTTCTTCCCGGTCCATTGCGAAAAAATACTGGCGAAAGAATTCGCCCAAGGCGCTGAACAAATACCGGAATCGACCCAAGACCGGATAGTTATGGCGCACCGCATCTTTGCTTTGTCGTACATCTATAACAAAGAAGGCAGCAATTGTGATAATTACAGCGCCGATGGCCAGAACCAGCATGACCGACAGCACGTTCAATACTGGATAGATTACAAAGGCTATGAAATCCATTGGGGATCCTGAATTCTGTGCGTCATACGAAAAAAGACTCTGCCCGAATTATTTCATGTCGGACAGGGTCTTTTCGGTTTTTCAGTCTTGATCAGGCTTCAACGGCTAATCCGCTGCCGGCGACAGCGCCATCATTGTCATTACGATTGTTCCGCTTATTCCGCCGTAAACTGCTTTTGAGTATTCTGGTTTCACGGTCTCTCTCCAACAAAATTGTGTTTTGTACTGAAAAAAGTGCGTATCGCGCTGGCGGAAAACATTAAAAACGCAGCTATGCACGCGGGTGTGTGTGAATTCCGTGATCTTGCGTGGTCGTTTAATTTATTAGGGATTTCAATAAAACCAAGTGGGAATGCGTTTTAGTCGCCTTATCAAGTTAACTTTTATTGAAATATATGGCTAATCTGCGGCGCAATTTTTATTGCGCAACCGCTCAAGTATTTCCATTGTCGGATACCCGTCCGCAATTGAACTCTCTTCCTTCTGCCAACTGCGCAACGCTGCGAAGGTGTTTGGTCCAAAAACCCCATCCGCCCCTTTAGTTTCAAACCCGGCCGAACTAAGCCGTTCCTGCAATTCTCTTCGTTCTTTACGGCTGAGTTGTTTGTCGCTTCGGGGCCAGCTGGCCGTGAATGCAAAGCCACCAGCGATCCGGTCCGACAGATGACCAACCGCCAAACCATAAGGGATCGCACCATTGTATTGCAGCAATGTCTGAAAGTTATTGAACACCATAAACGCCGGGCCATTTACACCTGCTGGGAATAGAACTGAGGCGGGACCATGGTTTCGAATATCACCGCCAGCAACCGAAGAAATGCCAAGTTCTGCCCACTCAAAGGTGCTCTTTTTGATGCCTGTTCCGCATTGCTCAAAGTCAAACTGATCAACGCTGTCTATTGAAACCTCAAGACCCCAAGGTCGCCCCGACTGCCAACCTGAACCAGCCAGGTATGCAGCCGTCGATGCCAGCGCGTCCCAGGGTTCATCGCCCCAAATATCGCAACGTCCATCCCCATCGAAATCAATCGCATGCTGCAGGTAGCTGGACGGCATAAACTGTGTGTGACCCATCGCACCGGCCCATGATCCAATCATTTGGGTGGCGCAAATATGGCCCCTGTGGATGATTTTCAAAGCCGCGACCAGCTGATTTTCGAACAGGCCCTTGCGCCGCCCGTCAAAGGCAAGCGTTGCCAGGGCTTCAATCACCGGGAATTCACCGCGCACTTCGCCGTAAGCACTTTCGAGACCCCAGATCGCTGCGATTATTTCGCGCTTAACTCCAAACTGGTCTTCAACCTTTGCCCATTTTTCTTCGTTCTCGCACAATTTCAATCGGGCATTTTCAATGCGGGTATCCGAGACAGCACGATCAAGGTAATCCCAAACGGTTTGCGCGTATTCGGGTTGATTTCGATCTTTCGCAATAACTTCGCTATTGTAGCTAACACCTTGAAACGAGCGGTCAAAACCGGCAGCAGAAATCCCCTGACGATAGGCTTTTGTTCGAAAACCCGCGACCCAGTTGTCAAACCCATCCATCCGCTATTTCCGCTTTCGCGATACCTTGCGTTTAACTTTCGCTGCCTTTTTTGCGGACCGGGCCGGGCGGCGTGGCGAAGACTTTCCTCGTCCGCGGCTACGCCCCTTTGGCAGGGCTTTGTCTTCGACTGTTAACAGTTCCAAAAGCAGGCCACCGGTGATCGGCGTTGCCTCAGCAAGACGCACAGTAACGCGCTGACCAAGCGCAATAGTAAAACCTGTGTCTGATCCGACAAGAGTCTGTGCATCCGCGTTATGTTCGAAATACTCACGCCCTAACGTGCGCACCGGGATCAATCCGTCGGCGCCGGTTTCGTCCAGCTTCACAAAGGCTCCAAACCGGGCGACACCGCTGATGCGTCCGGTAAATTCACTGT
>VAPL010266555.1_pt1 | contig 22153 bp, 23 predicted proteins | sample 3395061 | NCBI WGS metagenome assembly VAPL01 (sample SAMN08290444, study PRJNA428436) | hydrothermal vent metagenome | isolation source: Deep-sea hydrothermal vent chimney 2 | place: Pacific Ocean: Juan De Fuca Ridge | depth 2182 m m | reverse complement strand
TGAATGGGCACAAGGATGTGGATACAAAGGCTCAGTATCTCCATTTAATGGTAATGCAACTTTACCGTGGAAGGTTGAGTGGGCAGCAAAGTTTAAAGTATTTGAAGTTGATATGGAGGGTGGAGGTAAAGATCTTTCGACCAAAGGGGGTGCTCGTGATGTTTCTAATCACATTGCACGAGAAGTATTTGATTATCAGCCACCGTTTGATATACCGTATGAGTTCTTTCTTACAGATGGTAAGAAGATGTCTACTTCAAAAGGTAATGCACCAGCTGCATATGATGTCATATCTATTCTACCATCACACATTTATCGTCTTGTTTTTTTGGGTAAGAATTATAAGCAAGCAATAGAATTCAATCTAAAAGGTGAGACGGTACCAACTCTATTTGATACATATGACAGGCTTGCTGAAAAGTATACAGCTGGAATAAAGGATGACGACACTAGGTTGTTCTCTCTTATTCACAAAAAAAGAAAAATAACATCTAGATTTCTTCCACGTTTTTCTCAGATTGTATTTTTAGTACAGATGCCTCACATGAATGTTGAAGAAGAAGTATCTAGTATTAAAGGTTCAAAATTAACTGATGAAGACAAGAAAGAGCTTGAAGAGCGTGTTGTGTACGCTCGTCAGTGGATTGAGAAATATGCGCCAGAGAGATATGTATTTGAGCTTCAGTTAGAAAAAGCACCAGAAGAAACAAAAAACTTTTCAAGTATGCAGAAAGATGCACTAAAAAGAGTACTAGAAGAAATTAAGAAGATGAAAAAATTAGACGGGCAAGATCTACATACAGCTCTCCATGATATAAGGAAAGAAACAGACATAGAACCGAAGGAGTTTTTCAGTGCGATTTACATAACATTTCTTGGTAAAGAGAGTGGCCCAAAAGTAGGTTGGTTTTTAAGCGTGCTAGATAGGGGATTTCTAGAAAGTCGTTTAGAGGAAGTAAGTAAATAAACAGCCAGAGTACTCAAGCCGTTTAATTATCCCAAAGGGAATCATCATATTCGATTCGATCAAATGTTTCTTCATCTTCTCCTGGAGTTCCTTTAATTTTAAAATGTATATGAGCGGAGACTTTTTCTCCATTAAATACTTTTTCCATCCATATTGAGTCAGCCTTCCACATTTCATCATATGGAATTTTTTTAAGTGTATGCCACTGCGGTATCATTTCATCTGTCTCAGTGACTTCTCCAACCCAATCTCGCACTAAGTATGAATGCATCAGAAACTTAGGTTCATCATTAAAATAAAATTTAAGCACTGCGACTTTTTCTAAATCTTCTTCGTGTGCGCATAACCCACACTCTTCTTCGAGTTCACGTACAGTAGCTTCTTCAGGGGTTTCTCCTTCTTTAATTTTGCCACCAAAACCATTCCATTTTCCGGCACCGAAACGCACCTTTTTCCTTCCTAGAAGTATTTTTGAGTTTGTAATAGGTATACATAGAGTTGCGTGTTTCATTGTCTTTATAATGACGCTTTTTCTAATGTATTTCAACCTACATGTCTCAAAAAAGCGGTGTGGATAAATGGTTTCATAGAGTGGGGCAAAGTGTAGTATAATGTGCTCATGGTGGGAAGAAGTGGGAAAGTAGAAAATAGCATGCTAATAGGAGAATACACTCATTCATTAGATACAAAAAAGCGGTTGTCTCTACCAAAAAAGTTCCGTACAGAACTTGGAAAGAAGGTAGTTGTAACGCGTGGATTAGATAACTGCCTTTTTATGTATCCGATGTTACAGTGGAAAGAAACAGCAAAGAAATTACAAAATCTTTCATTTACTCAAGCAGATACCCGCGGATTTAACCGCTTTATGCTATCAGGTGCAGTCGAAGTAGAGATCGATTCAGTTGGACGTATTTTAGTTCCAGAATATCTAAAGGATTTTGCAGGACTCAAGACGAAAGTGGTTCTAGCAGGAGTTCAAGACAGGGTAGAGATTTGGAATGAAAAATCATGGACACAGTATAAGGCAATGATAGAAAAGCAGGCAGATGCTATGGCAGAGAAGTTGGGGGAAATAGGAGCTCTCTAATCTAGTCATATGCATACAACAGTTCTTTTACAAGAAGTTATAGATACGTTAGACATCAAAGAATATGATGTTGTTTTAGATGCCACTTTCGGCGGCGGCGGACACAGTAGGGCAGTTATAGACAAGTTAGGCAAGGAGGGTGTGCTTATTGGAATAGATACTGACGCAGGTGCATTAGAATCTCAGAAAGAACTACTATCCAGTAGTAAAGGCACTGTATATTTAAAGCAGTCAAACTTTCGCAATCTAGACGTTGTCCTAAATAATCTTGGCATTAGCAAAGTAGACAAGTTTATCTTTGATTTAGGCTTTAGCTCAACTCAACTTGAAGAGGGCGGACGAGGGATAAGTTTCCAGAAAGATGAACCGCTTCTAATGACATTATCCGACAAGGTAACAGAAGAAACTCTTACAGCTAAACGTATCGTAAATGAGTGGGACGAAGAGAGTATAGAGGTCGTACTTCGTGGATATGGAGAAGAGAGTTTTTCAAAGCAAATTGCAGAAGCAATTATAGAAGCTCGAAAGGAGGAAGAGATTGAAACAACTTTCGACCTAATAGAGATAATTGAAAAAGCTACACCGCAGTGGTATCAAAAGAAACGAATCAATCCTGCCACAAAAACATTTCAAGCACTTCGTATTGCAGTAAACGATGAAATCGAAACCGTAAAGGAAGGACTTGAAAAAGCTTGTTCATTTCTTAGTCCAAGTGGACGTATAGCAGTTATATCTTTTCATAGTATTGAAGACAGGGTTGTTAAGAGAACATTTCAAACATGGAAGAGAGATGGATTAGGAAAACAAGATCCTAAAAAACTAATAACAGCAACAAGAGAGGAAATAAAAGAAAACCCACGTTCACGAAGCGCAAAACTACGTGTATTCAAAAAAACATGAAATTAACAAAAAACATCTCATATAAACTACATGGAATAGAGCGAAAGCTCTGCATCAGTTTTATGATGTTAATTGTTGCTCTTTTTGGGCTTTATATATACTTTGTGGGTAAGTCCATTGTAAACGTTGTTGTTCGAGAAGAAGTAGAAATGAATATAGCCGAAGTAAACTCTGAAATCGCTGATCTTGAGCTCAAATATATAACAAAGAAAGGTACTATCAACATGGTTCTTGCAAAGGAGATGGGCTTTAATCTTATTTCAAAGAAGATATTTATAAACAAAGGTACGCTTATGGGTGGAAGCCTGACACAGCGAAATGCGATCTAGCTTCGTACTACGTATAAGATTTATCCTCGGAGTCGTTATTTTTATAGCACTTATTCTATTAGTGCGTCTTTATTTTGTCCAGATAGTAGACGGCGACAAGTTTAGTGAGCGTGCAGATAGGCAATATGTACGCCCAAGTCAAAACTTATTTGACCGTGGCAGGATAGTCTTTGAATCTTTAGAATCAGATAAAACAATACCGTGGTCTGCCGCTACCCTTAAAACAGGCTTTACTGTCTCGTTAAATCCAAGCATATTGGAGGACGCAGAGTATGCTTATCAAGAAATATCAAAGATTATAGAAATAGACAAAGATATATTCTTTGCGCGTGCAAATAAAACTAATGATCCATATGAAGAGATAGCAAGACGAGTATCTACAAAAGACGGTATTGCAATAGACAACCTTGATATTACGGGCGTGCAGATACACAAAGAAAGATGGAGACTCTATCAGGGTGGAGACTTAGCTTCTCAAACAATAGGATTTGTTGGATATGACAAAGATGAGCTTTCTGGGCGTTACGGTCTAGAGAGATACTATAACGACACGTTGTCTAGAGATACAGATGGTCTGGATATTAATTTTTTTGCAGAGATATTTTCTAATGTACGCAAAACCTTGTCTAAGCAAAAGGTGAATAGGGAAGGAGACATAGTGACAACAATAGAGCTAAACACACAAAGATTTCTAGAAGGCCAATTGAAAGAGGTTCAAGAAAAGTGGGATTCAAAGCAGACAGCTGGAATTATTATAAACCCACAAAATGGAGAGATCTACGCAATGGGCGTGTACCCAGGTTTTGATATAAATAATTTTAAAGACGTTGAAGATCCTTCTGTGTTTTCTAACTTATTAGTCGAAGGGGTTTATGAGATGGGTTCAATAATCAAACCACTTACAATGGCTGCTGGGCTTGATTCAGGCGCAATCACTGCAGACACTTCATATTATGACAGTGGTTTTGTCACATCCGACGGAGCAACAATTTCAAACTACGATGGAAGGGGGCGAGGTAAAGTTAAGATGCAGGAGATATTAAGCCAATCACTTAACACAGGAGCTGCATTTATTGTTGAAGAGATGGGTACTGATGTATTTCGTGAGTATTTTTTAAATTATGGAATAGGAGAAGAAACAGGGATTGATCTACCAAACGAAGGGGTCGGACTAGTCTCAAACTTAGAAAGCCCAAGAACTTTGGAATATTTAACAGCTTCTTTTGGCCAAGGTATCGCAATGACACCTATTGCTACTGTGCGTGCATTGTCTACATTAGCTAATGGAGGTAAGTTAGTGACACCTCACCTAGGTAAGAAAATAGAATACGTAACAGGATTATCTAAGACTATATCTTATGTCGATGGACAAGAGGTTTTAAAAAAATCAACATCAGAAGAAATAACAAGAATGCTTGTTAAGGTAGTCGACGAAGCTCTTATGGGTGGCACGGTTGCTTTTGATAATTATAGTGTCGCTGCAAAGACAGGGACTGCACAAATTGCCAATAGAGAAGAACGAGGGTATTATGACGATAGGTTCTTACATTCCTTTTTTGGGTATTTCCCTGCGTATGACGCTAAGTTCCTTATATTCTTAATTACACTTGAACCAAAAGGGGTCAAGTATGCATCACAAACACTCACTCGTCCTTTTATTAACACGGTAAGTTTTTTAATTAACCATTACGAAGTTCCGCCAGATAGATAAAGTAACTCACAGCCTTTAGGCTCCCTGTTTGTATAAGAGCCACAGCGATTATATACAAACAGCAGTGCAGGGAGGTCTCCAGACCGAGTCGTGAAAAAATTGATTAAAAAATGACGTACTAAATACAGCCTGAGATCTATAACCTGTGATCTAATACCTGAAAAAATGAAATCAATATTTAAAAAGATAATAGTCGCAATATTGCAGCGGGAAGCTTCTTTGATATTGAAAAAATATAAACCGAAGATTATTGCTATAACTGGTAGTGTCGGGAAGACCTCAACAAAAGATGCAATTTTTACAGTAATGAAAGAGAGTTTCTTTGTTCGTAAAAGTGAAAAAAGTTTTAACAGTGAAATAGGAGTACCTTTGACTATTTTAGGTTGTAGTAATGCATGGAATAATCCTATTTTGTGGTTGAAAAATATTGCAGAAGGATTGATGCTTATACTCCTAAAGAACCATTATCCTAAGTGGCTGATCTTAGAGGTTGGTGCTGACCGCCCTTTGGATATAAAAGACCTAACAAAGTGGCTCAAGCCAGACATAGTCGTTATTACTACACTTCCAGATGTACCTGTACACATTGAGTACTTTGATTCACCAGAAGATGTTATTAAAGAAAAAGAGTACTTAGTTAAGGCGCTTAAGTCAGATGGAGTTTTGGTACTTAACTATGATGATAAAAAAGTCTTAGAATTAGAAAAGAAATATCAATATAAAGCCGTAACATTTGGTTTTGACAGAGGTGCTACTTTCTTAGCTTCACACTACAGAGGTGATATATATAAAAAACAGATATCTTTTAGGGTAGATGTAGATGGTAGTAGTGTGCCTGTATTAGTAAAAAATTCTTTAGGTCGTCAGCATATTTATCCTGCACTAGCTTCATTTGCTGTTGGGCGTTCTCAGGGGCTAGACGTTGCATCAATGGTATTAGCATACGAACATCACGAAATTCCGCAAGGTCGCATGAAACTTATTGATGGTATAAGGAAGTCAATTATTATAGATGACAGTTATAACTCTTCACCGATTGCAGTAGAAGAAGCCTTAAAGGTTCTAGAAGACGTATCTGTTTCTGGAAGAAAGTTTGCTATTCTTGGAGACATGATGGAATTAGGAACCTATTCTATGGAAGAACATAAAAAAGTTGGGGTACGTGTAGCACACAGCGCTGACAGGCTTATTACCGTTGGAATACGTGCACGTGACATAGCAGAAAGCGCAATAAAAAATGGCATGAAAAAAGAGTATATATTTCATTTTGAAGACTCAATGAAAGCAGGGAAAGAACTTAAAAACATGTTAGAAAAAGGTGATGTAGCTTTAATAAAAGGTTCTCAATCAATACGCATGGAGAAAATAGTTAAAGAAGTGATGGCTCACCCAGAAAAAGCAGGGGAGTTATTGGTACGGCAAGATAAAGAGTGGGAGGTGAGGTAGGCTACACAGTAGATTTTCATAGGCTTTAGGTTGCTAGGGGTTTCTAAACTTGCAAAAGTATCAAAACTATTGTATTATTTCAAACAGCTTTAGAGGTCTAGAACCTCATTGTTCCAATTTATTTAAACCTTTGCATCTTTATATGGAGGACTAATCAATGCCTATGATTGACTTTGGCTATGATCTCGCCACATACACCGAAGATCAAATGAAGCGTCTCGGTAGAAAAATCGAATGCGCGTTGCGGCACGCAATCAAGACAGCTCGGCCCAGTGTGAACCAGAAATATGGTATTACCGTCCATGGGCGTGAATACGGACCCATTGTCAGTAATATGCCTGACCTGAATATCCACATCGACTACCATCAAGAGTGGGACTTCACCGATGCAGAGCTCGGCAGTATTGCAGAAGTGATGAAAGATGCTGTGAAGCTGATACTTGAAGAAGCGGACGCTTGCATTAACAATGTAAAGATTCGTTTATATTCTCGCACCGGTCACAAAAGTGCATCGCTTCCTTAACTCAAGCACACCTCTCGCCAACAAGAAAAACATTCTCGTTTTGGCGTGAGGGTGTTTTTTATTAATCTAGATAGATTTGCTGTAATTCTACACACTAACGATTTCTTTTTCGAATTCTTTGAAGTAGTCGTTTATTTGTTGTAAGTTAAAGTTTTTTAAGATAGATTCCTTTGGTTCGCGAGCCAGTAGAAATACAAAAGATTTTTCAATTAACTCAGTAGGTTCTAGTATTCCTCTGGTTAGCTTGTCACAATATTCTTTATCTAAATCTACTGAATATTCCAAACCTTTAATTTCCACTAGAAAGTTCCACCCTTTCTCAGTTTCTTTTTGTTTTGTTATTTTTATAGTGGGGGTCATGTGATGTTTAGGAGATTAAAAAATCCAACTGTTCTTTTGGCACACCAACTGAGAGACCGTATGCGACAGCGTCTTTCCATGTTTCTTTATTATCGGAGTTGATATGAAATATCTTATCTCTAAATACAACAGTCACTTCTTCGCCTTGCCAGAAGTGCATATACCAACCATCTTCACGTTTTAGATAGTCTTGAAGCTTTTTAATTTCCTCTTGAGAGACTTCCACGTCATATAGATGCCATGTATCATCTGAATTATCTTGATTTACTTCTGAGTATTCTGAAACAACCTTAATTGTTTTGAGTATTACTGGATCAGTTAGACTCTCTTTAATTATTGTTCCTTTGTACATATTATGTGTTTTTATTATACATGGAATCGGCGTAGGTTTCTAAACCTCTTTGTGTCACCCGTCACTAAGTATAATTTTCGTCCTTCAAACTCAATTCTACTAAGTGCGCTTGAAGCTTTGCACTTGATTTTCTAATTCGTTCCTCATAATAAAATCTACGCACGCCTCAGTGTCACTCGCTTCACTCGTGACATCTTCCGGCTTCACAAATCGCACGAGAGACAAGCAGTTGCCTCTCTAGAAAAACGCGCACTATTTAGTGCGTGTTTTTTCTGCGATTTGTGACCCTACAGAGAATCGAACTCTGATTACCAGATTGAGAACCTGATGTCCTAACCGTTAGACGATAGGGCCAATAAACAAGCTGTTAGGTTTTAGTTTACAGGTTTTAGCTAAAAATTAAAGCCTTATTAAATACCCCAGATGGTTGGGGCATTTAATATAATACAGTATTTATACATCTGGGTAAATAAATAGATAAATTGTAAAAGAAAATGCCCGCCCTGGTTTCCCAGGGCGGGCACGTCGCTAAAATCCTTATTTAAGGAACTAACAAGCTAGGGGGAGGCTTTGATCAGGCCGAGTTCGGGGCCTGATTATCTTGATTGCCAGTGATACTTGTGTTGTCGCCGGCCGTTTTACCAGGCGCCGTTGCATCATCGAGGCGTTGCTCGAGAGACAAGATGACAGTTTTGACTGCGTCGATATCCTGCAGGCTCAGGCGCTGTGCGTTGTTGGCCAAGTTCGTGAGAACACCGGTAAGGTTATCTTTCGGAATATCGCTTCGAGTGACGAGGTCACACAAGAACGAGAATGCCGAGGCCGGCGGATGGTTAAAATGAATAATCATGTCACCGACGGTGCCGATATTCTCCATAACAGCGACGATGGAATCGTGGAATGACATTAGGTTGTCATCGTCCGTGATGTCGCCGTCCATACGAGCTTTCAAGACATACAAAGCATTCTTGACCCAGGACTTGGAAGAGACGCTGAGATGCTTGGCTTGGTTTTCGATACCGGTAATGATCAGTGTGAGATCATTGGTCGGAATCTTGGTGCAGGTAGCGATAGCGATGGCGGCTGCCAACGTTGCGATAGCTGGACCACGGCCGTCAACCGAACCGAAGATGAAACGCTTATCATCGGCCAGCATGGTAGCGATGGTACCGTGGTACGGACTGATAGTCTTGGAACTTGTACTCAAAATAAGTCTCCCTAATATTTAATGAACATAAAACCCCGTAGATACGGGACTGTCTCACTTGAGACCAACATAGAATATATGATAAACATAATGTTGTCAATCCTATCTTATTTAATGGTGAACATTGTATATCTCCCATTTGATTATTTTGTACTAGAAACGTGCCGTTAAATACCTTAGAATATACTTACGTTATGGAAACATCTTTAATGTTATTTGTTGTTGGATTTATTGTGCTTGTCACTGGAGCACGCCTTCTTGTAAAAGGTGCTATTTCTGTTGCGCGAATATTAAAGATTTCTACATGGGTTATGGGAATAGCTATTGTGGGAATAGGTACATCAATACCAGAGCTTGCCATTAGCCTCTCTTCTGCTTTTGCGGGGAATAATGTAGGGCTTGGTGCAATCATTGGAGGAAACACTTTTAATTTGCTTATGATATTAGGATTGATAGCACTTTTTTCTCCTGTGTATATCAGTCGAGAATGGTATAAGGATATTTTTATAAATATAGGGGCTGTACTCTCGGCTGTATTCGTAATCTTATTTTCTCCATTTGGTAATTTTGGTGGGGATAGCTTTATAGGAATCACCCAAATAGAGGGAGGCGTGTTGCTAGCGCTTTTCTTTATATGGTTTACATCAATATTAAGGAGGGATGTTGTAGAAGATGACGGTGTTGATTATCAAATATTTACAACATTTACATCATCATTAATGATTATGGTTGGAATTGTTGGAGTATTTGTTGGTGGAAAGTGGGTCGTGTCTGGTGCGGAAACAATAGCACTTTTCTTTTCTGTACCACCCTCTATTATTGGACTTACTATTGTTGGTATAGGGACGTCTCTCCCAGAGCTGGTAGTATCTTTGGTTGCCATTATGAAAGGTCAGCAAGGTATCGCAGTAGGGAATATAATAGGTTCAAATGTCTTTGGATTCTTAGGTATTCTAGGAATCACAGGATTAGTGAAGCCACTTCCTGTGTTAGAGAGCATGCAATCAGATGCTTTTATTGCAGTACTCGCATCAGTCGTTGTTGCAATACTTATATTATTTGTTGGGAAACGTGGGGTACTTTCCCGTGGTGAAGGATTGTTTTTAATACTAACGTATATAGCATACTTAATATTCATCTTAACTTGGATATAAACTATTCTAGTCCACTAGATTTATGGAAAACATATTACTTATAGATAAACCAAAGGGTATTACATCATTTGATGTAATTAGGCGTCTACGCAAGGGGTTAGGTAAAAAAAAGATGGGTCATGCGGGAACTCTTGACCCACTCGCGACCGGTTTAATGATTATTGGGGTAGGGGACGGAACTAAGAAACTTAAAGAGTATATAGGGCTTCCAAAGACGTATATTGCAGAGATTCTTATTGGAGAAAAGAGGGTAACAGGAGATATGGAAGGAGAGGTGGTTGAAAGTGCAAAGGTTAAAAATCTAAAAAAAGAAGATGTTGAGAGTGCCCTTAAAGATATGATGGGGATACATCGCTTACCAGTGCCAATATATTCTGCAGTGAAAGCAGGCGGCAAGAGATTGTACAAAGAGGCTCGAAAGGGAAATAAAGTAATAATTCCACTGCGTGATATGGAAATAAAAAATACCAAGTTGCTTGGTATTAAAAATGACGGAGATTATTATGTTGTGGAAGCAGAGTTTGATGTAGAGAGTGGCACGTACATACGCTCACTTGCAGAAGATCTTGGTAAGCGTCTCGGATACCCAGCTACCATCAAAGAGTTACGTAGGACAAAAATAGGGGACTTTGTAATAGAGGACGCAGAAAAGATTTAAACATTTAAAAATCAAAAAAGGCGACCGTATTGCTTTACAGCCGCCTTAGTCTTTAGGATCTTCCCCCATTCTTTTAGCATTTGCACGATACGCTTGCACAGAACGGCCTTCGTCGACAACAATGTCTGTGCTGGCGTTCAGGACATAGGGCTCATTTCTTTCAATCATGCCTTTAATAATTTTGTCATCCTTGATACCTGCTTTCTTTGCCACCATTTCGATAGCTTCGGCTGGTGATATTTCTTCAGAAACAAATTTACGTGCAACTGTTGCTATAGGATGTGGATCTGTTAGCAAACTCTTTTCAGTCATATTATATTTCATCACAATCTCCTAGAAAGTTAAAGAGCAATTTGTACAATTATACTACACAAAAGGCTAGTTTGTCAATATATATAGGTATACCACTGTGTATAAATAAAAAAAGAGGAGCCCGCTTACGCGTGGCCCCATTAAAAGATCTGTTAATTCACGCCAAGAGGTCAAAAATGATTCCTCTTTTAGATATTAGCCCACCGTTTACCTCGTTATCTCGGTTCTTTGTTCCGTACAACAAGAGCTGTTTCTCTGTGCTGTCAGGAGTGGTGGCACTGGCATTCTCTACATGTTTTACTACAGATTTATTTTCAGCAGTTGCTTCAACGGGCTTTTTTGTAGAAATGTTGATGACATTTTCTATGAAGTTTCTCCTATGCTCACTTGTTGAAGGGCTAAAGTTTGTATTTTTCCATTTTTTTCTTTTCTCCATTATTTAATCTCCTTTGGCAAGAGCCAAATTAACATCATTTGTAGTCGGAAGTGGCGTGAGTCGGGTAAAGATACCAAACGTTTCGAGGTCTAGTTGGAATACTTCGACCTCTCTCTGCACATTATCTGCAGGAACGTTACGACTCAGGTAAATTTTTTTGTCGTTTGAATTAATGTAACAGTCGATTACTATCACACTTCTTTGCATTCGCGGGATCAAATCTTCTGAGATAGGGTTGAGGGAAATAGATGCGCCAATCTTGACTGTTGTATCAGCATTCACACCCTCAACATATTTTGGATAAACCAAAAATTCAATTTTATTTTTTGTACTCTTCATGGTGTAACCCCTTTATGTAAGTTGAGACACCTCCCGTTATTGTGAATTAATTTTCTGTTATTATAATAACAGAAATAATAGAATTGTCAATATTTAATCCAAGTTTAAAAACACGTCAGATGAGTGGCGTGTTTTTTACAAGTTTTGTATTTAAGATATTTAAGAAAATAAAGAGGCTTTGCACTGCTGTTTACAAATTAATCGTTTCACTCTTGAGTAAACAGGTTGGCTCTGCACTGCTGTTTGTATCTAATCACTTCGTTCTTAGACAAACAGGTTGTCTACAACGTCCTTTACATCACCACCATCAGCTTTTCCTTTAAGTTCCTTTATTACTGCACCTATAAGCATTCCTATCTTTGATTTATCATCTATACCAAGTTCTTGTTTTTTAGCTTCTGCGACCTTCTTAATATCATCTTTATTCATTGTCTCAGGGAGATATGCAGAAAGCACTTCTAGTTCTGCTTTTTCTATTTCTACCAAGTCACTCCTCCCACCCTTTTCAAATTGTTCAATAGAATCTAGTCGTTGCTTGACAGCACGTTTAATAACAGTAAGCACAGCTTCATCTTCAAGCTCCTCACTTGGTTTTCTTTTTTGCGCAACTAACTCATTTGTGAATGCAGAAATAATCCCGCGCAGTGTTCGCAGTTTGGTTCCTTCTCTTGCTTTCATTGCAACGATCATCTCGCTATGGATAGCATCAACTAACATACTATTATTTTAACAGTTTTCATGGGATATTCAATTAATTGTTTGATATACTAAGGCATAATGAATCCTGTACGAAGTCACGAACACTAAAACTAGATATCATGAAAAGGTTGATTATTTATAAAAAATGTAACTTTGAGACAAGGGCATTACTGTCCGTGTCCTATTTTGTACGGGATGAAAAATAAATCTAATTTACTGTGGCATACGTCCACAATAAAAGACACACTTAATGTATTTAGGACGAACAGTATTAAAGGATTATCGTTCGAGGAAGTAAAAAAAAGGCAAGATAGACACGGTAAAAATGTATTACACAAAAAAAGGTCTTTAGGTTTTCTAGGAGTGATACTAAAGCTACTTAAAAGTCCTTTAGTAATAGTGCTGATAATTGCTGGCTCGGCAACAATACTGTTGAGAGAATATCTTGATTCAGTAGTTATCTTTATAGCTCTTCTTATAAATATCATTATAGGTTCATTTCAAGAACGTAGAGCTTCTCAAGCATTTGAGAAACTAAACAAATCTCAAGAAAAAAATGCAACAGTAATACGTAATGGCAAGAAAGTAATTGTAGATATAGCAGAGCTTGTTGGGGGTGATATTGTTGTGCTTGAAGGTGGTATGTATGTACCTGCAGATATACGATTAATTTCTGATAAAGAACTTTCTATAAATGAAGCAATACTCACAGGTGAGTGGGTGTCTGTGTTAAAGGATTCACAAATAGAATTAAAAGAAAAGACTCCTTTAGGTGAGCGAACTAATATGGTGTGGATGGGAACACTTGTGTCTTCTGGAAACGGGCTAGGGGTTGTGGTTGAAATAGGAATGCATACACAGATGGGGAAAATTGCCGAGCAGTTACAGTTTACTGATAGACGTATGACACCTCTCCAGCAGAGTATGCGTAACATTGCACGATTTCTCATTTATGTAATTTTGGCTTCTGTGTCGGTTATCTTTTTACTTGGTCTTTTAAACGGAGAAACTATTTCAAACATGCTGCTTGTCGCTATTGCAATAGCTGTTGCATCAATGCCGACTGGTCTTCCTGCAGCTGTAACTATTGTTCTAGCGATTGGAATGGAATCTATACTTAAGAAGGGTGGATTGGTACGTAATTTACTTGCCGCTGAAACTCTTGGTTCAACCACTGTTATTTTAACCGACAAGACAGGCACACTCACTGAAGGAAAGATGACCCTCTCTGGTTTGTATACGTTAGAAGGAATAGAAGAAAGAGAAGTTGATGTTGTTGGAGATAATGAATACTTACTTTCCTCCGCGATTCTTACGACAGACGCATTTATTGAACAGAAAGAATCTGAAGAAGGTGATGAGAGTAAAATAATAATCCACGGACGCCCTATTGAAAAAGCACTTGTTTCAGCAGGTATAGATGTAGGCGTAGTTCAAGAAGCACTGTTTCAAGAAAATAAGCGGATTGATTTCCTGCGTTTTGAGTCTAGACGTCGTTTTGCTGGGTCTTTACATGCACAACCTGGGAGTACAAAGAACCTATTATATCTTAGCGGATCACCGGAATTTTTATTAGATAAGGCGACACATGTATACAGTAAAGGCGTCTCAGTTAAAATGAGTGGTGAAGCAAGGGAAAAGTTGCTGAAGAAACAAAATGATTTAAGTAAAAAAGGCTATCGTTTTATCGGACTTGCTTATAGAGATGTTGGGTTTGACTCAGTGCCTTTGAAGGATGAAGAGCAGGAGAGTTTTCTTTCAGGAAATACATTTATTGGGTTAATAGCATTTTCTGATCCTGTACGTGTTGATGTGGCTGAATCTATAAAGACTGTAAAGCGAGCTGGTATACGTATAGTTATGGTGACTGGAGACAATCCAAAAACAGCGAAGCAGATTGCCATAGAAACAGGAATTGCATATAAAGAAGACAAAGTACTTACAGGTAATGATATAGACCACCTTTCCGACGAAGAGCTGTATGCTGAAATAAATCGCACGCCTGTATTTGCCCGCGTACTGCCAGAGCAAAAGCTACACATTGTGCGTGTATTAAAAGACAACAACGAAGTAGTAGCTATGACAGGAGACGGGGTTAATGATGCTCCAGCACTTCAGAGCGCCGATATAGGTATAGCCGTTCAGAGTGGAACAGAGGTAGCTAAAGCAGCTTCTGATATTGTACTCATTAATAACAGCTTTACTATTATTACGAGTGCCATAAAAGAGGGAAGGCGTATTATTGATAATTTAAAGAAGATAGTTTCCTACTTACTTTCAACTGGCTTTAGTGAAATTATCGTTATAGGGGGAGCACTTGCAGTTGGAGCGCCATTACCTTTATTGCCTGGGCAGATATTATGGGCAAATATTGTCGAAGAAGGTTTTATGAGTTTTTCTTTTGCGTTTGAAAAGGCTGAGCGAGGTATTATGAATCGTGAAGCACGTGAAAATGTATCTAATAGAATACTCACAAAAAAGATAAAGAAACTCATTGCAATCATTAGTATTGTTACAGGTGTATTACTAACAGCATTGTTCTTTATACTTCGATCGTTCGATATTCCTATTGAAGAGGTAAGGACATTTATGTTTGTGGCACTTTCTTTGGATTCTATATTCTTTGCCTTCTCATTTAAGTCACTACACATGCCGATATGGAAAATACCACTATTTAGTAATAAGTATTTATTTGGTGCGCTTATTGTAAGTATCTCTTTGTTAGTTGGCGCTGTTACATTTCCACCTCTTCAAAAACTACTATCTTTAACGTCGTTGACTATGTTAGAAGCTTCTGTACTTGCAGGTATAGGAATATTTAACCTATTTTTAATAGAAACAGCAAAATACTTTATTTTTGAGAAGAAGTAATATCCGTGATAGGATTAACAGATGGATCCCGTACGAAATCGCGGACACTTAACACAATATATTATGAAAAAGTCGATAATTAATAGAAGATTTAATCTAGTGACAGAGACTGTTTAAGTCTGTGTCCTATTTCGTTCGGGATGGATTTCACGTCAGTAGCATTTCTTATATTTATAGTCGTTGTTCTCAACGCGGTTGTTCTATGGGTTATCTTTAAGAATGGAAAGGACGACAAAGACAATGGCGTGAGTGAAGGTATACTTATGATGCAAAAAGAGCTCCAAGAGCTTCGCAGTACTATGGACAGGAAGATGGGCGAGACAAGTGAGAAGCTATACGAATCACTAAAGACACAGTCTTCGCAAAGTCAGGAGGTTATAAAAAATATGCATGAACAGCTTCGTGTTGTGACAAAAGAAATCTCAGAAGTTTCAGAATCAAACAAGAAAGTTTTTGATGTTGGTGAACAATTACAGAACTTAGAGAAGGTCCTTAAACATCAGAAGCAGAGAGGGAACCTAGGTGAAGCTTCACTTCAGCTAGCGCTTGAAAATATACTCCCACCGACTGCGTATAAGATGCAGTATCAGTTTCCTGACAAAGAGGTAGTAGACGCAGTTATAATCACAAAAGACGGCATGATACCAGTTGATGCTAAATTCTCTCTTGATAATTACCGCAGACTGGTTGATGAAAAGGATGGTGTGCAGAGAGAGTTTCTTGAAAAAGAATTTACAAAAGATTTGAAAAAGCGAATTGACGAAACCTCAAAATACATAAAACCAAAAGACGGTACACTTCCGTTTGCATTTATGTACATTCCAGCAGAAGCTATTTATTATGACCTTTTGGTAAATGAAGTAGGAGCAGTTAAGGTAAATACACGTTCACTTATAGATTACGCATATAAAGACAAAAATGTGATTATAGTTTCTCCAACAACGTTTGCTGCGTACTTGCAGTCTGTATTATATGGATTCCGCGCATTTAAAGTAGAAGAATCAGTCAAGTTAATTAGTAAAAATGTTGAAGGACTTAGACGACATCTTAACGCATATGACGATTACTTTAAGAAAGTGGGGAACTCACTTGGAACAACAGTAAATCATTATATGAGTGCTCAGAAAGAATTTACAAAAATAGATAAAGACGTACTCCGTATTACAGGTTCAAATAATGAAATTGAGACTTTGGAAATCTCTAAACCAGAAAAGGAGGAATAAGGAGTGATTGATAAAATAAATACCCATCATAAAGCATGCTGGGTATTTTATATTAGAGTGTCTGGAATATTCCAATGAATTATTTCTATGTGGTCAGAGTCAGGATATGAGACAGATATACGACGATTCCCTTTTCCTAGAATCTTTGCATTCTTTGTCTCCTGTTTTGATTCCCAGTCTAAAGCTATAAGACGACAAATAAACCTAACAGCTTCTTTTTGTCTCCATAATGGTTTAAGAGTAAATAACATAAGACGCTCCTTTAATTTGTTTAATCTGGTGTGTTTTTACAATATTTTGTAGATAAAGTCAACCAAATTAAATAGCAAGAGTACTCTGGCTATTTAATATGAGGCTAAATAAGCTTATTTTACTCGTATTTGCTTGCACTTTTGGTAATTTAAGGGTATTATTCTCGAACTATGACTGACACAAAGGTAGCTGACAAATCAAAAAAAGAAGCATCAGAAAAGCCTAAATTAGAGGTTAAGAAGACCGTCGATTCTTCGCAAAGAATCGCTCCTGATGTCTCGCAAGACATCATGTCCACAGACCGTGGCAACATTAAGGAACCAAAGAAAATAATAAAAGAAACTGAAAAAACTTCAGAGTTTGCTGTTATTAAGACAGGGGGGAAGCAATACGTTGTTTCTGTAGGTGACGTATTAACTATTGAAAAGCTTGACGGTGACTTCAAAGAAGGGGACAAAGTAACCTTCGATAAGGTTCTGCTTGTAGACAACGGTAAAGATACAACAACTATCGGAACACCTTTTATAAAAGGAGCTAAAGTAATAGGCTCATTTCAAGAAACAGGAAAAGGGAAGAAGATTCACGTAATCCGATTTAAATCAAAAAGCCGTTACTTTAAAAAGTACGGACATCGACAACCTTACACAAAGGTAAAAATCGAAGCACTTAAATAATATTTAAACAAATATTTATAAAACAAAAAACCTTACGATATATCGTAAGGTTTTTTGTTTTTATACTTACATACGGTTTTTGAGAGCGCTTTTAATTGTTTCTGTGTCGGAGTATTCGAGTTCTGAGCCTGTTGAAAGACCTCGTCCAAGGGTTGAGACTTTTATATCAGTTGTAAAGATTATAGGCTCAAGCACTCTTTGAATATATTGTATGGTGTTTTCTCCTTCTGGATTTATCGAGAAGGCGAGTATAATCTCTTTTAATCCTTCTTTTTGGCGTGCTGTAACCACACGCTCTAACTCTTTTGTTCGTATCGATTTGTCAGGATCTTTGTCTAGAATCGGCACCGTCCCACCAACTACAAAATAGTATCCATCATACCCCTTAGCCCTTTCTATATTATCTAAGTCCACATCTTTCTCTACAAGCATGAGAGTGGAAGACTCTCTGTTTTTATTCGCGCATATTAAACATAGTTCTTTGTGATTAGAATGAAAACGGCTACACATTGTACATGCTTTAGTATCATCTTTAATTGAACCAATAAGTCGTATTAATTCACTTCTATAACTATGAGATGAAGAAAGTAAAAAATACACAAAGCGACTTGCTTGGCGTGGACCAATACCAGGTAATCGTTTTAAAAGTTCTGTAAGTTTTTGAATACTATCCATTGTTTAGGAATTAAGAATAATGAATTAGGAAGTAGAGGGTTAGAAGTCGTCATCGTCTGAAGAACTACTGGTGTCTCCAAAGTCACTATTATCAATTGATAGGAATGTTGTTCTTTTCTCGTCGAAGTATAAGTCTATCTTACCGGTGGGACCATTTCGATGTTTTTCTACAAGAATCTCAGCTATGTTTGGTTTATCTGAGGTCTCATTCATTTTATCATCTCTGTGAATAAACATTACTACATCAGCGTCCTGCTCAATAGAACCAGAGTCACGCAAGTCTGAAAGACGAGGGCGACCCCTACGTTGCTCAACTGCACGTGATAGCTGTGAGAGTGCTATTACAGGTATGTCTAGCTCACGTGCCATACCTTTGAGTGCTCGAGAAATCTCAGTGACCTGTTGAACCATAGAGTCAGAATTTTTCCCTTGTGTTGGCATAATAAGCTGAAGATAATCGACTATGATAAGTTCAAGACCTTTCTCGTGTTTTAGGCGACGTGCTACGGAACGCATTTGAAGAACGTTACTTGAGGACTTGTCGTCAATATAAATAGGTGCTTCAGATAAGACACTTAGTGCCTCTTGAAGCTTGTCGAACTCTTCATCTGTTGAAAGGTTACCCGTACGCAGTTTCCATGCGTTCACGTTCGATTGCGCCGCAAGCATACGGTCTACGAGCTGTTGTGAGTCCATCTCAAGAGAAAATATACCAACTGGTGTCTTATGATTAACTGCGGCTTGGCGTGCTATATCGAGTGCTAGAGCGGTTTTACCCATTGACGGTCGTGCAGCAATAATTATTAAATCTGATTTCTGGAATCCTGCGAGGAGATTATCGAGACCTTTAAAACCACTTTTTATTCCACGAATTTCATCCTTTGATTGGTGGAGAAGTTCTATTCTTTCCCAGGCTTCAGTAAGGGTTTCTTTAATGGTTATAAACTTCTGGAGGGTGGGGGAGTTGGTTACTTCAAAAATACTTGATTGAGCTGAATCGAGAGTGTACTCGATATCATTTTCTTCATTGTAGCCGAGTTCTGAAATATGGTCAGCGGCCGAGATTAGGTTACGCATCATAAACTTCTTTTGTACGATATCTGCGTAATGTTTGGCGTTTGCTGCAGAAGGCACAAAGTCTACGAGTTCAGATAAATATGTACCACCACCTATTTGGTCAAATTGCTTTTTTTCTTTTAGTTTTGTTGAGAGTGAGAGTATGTCGATTGGTTCGTTTTTTTCAAAAAGTTCAAGCATTGAATTATATATAATTCGATGCTTTTCACTGTAAAAGGAGTCTGGCTTTACGGTATCTATAATGTCGTGCATTGCTTCTGGTTTAAGCATGATAGAACCCAGAAGAGCTTTTTCCGAGTCTAGATTTTGAGGTGGGATACGTACGCCTTTTGCCATGCGGGAATTGTAGCATAAAGTGAAAGGCGTAGAACATCAAAATTCTATGTCTTTTGTTGGCTTCTTGTGCTTATTGTGTGGATTAATAAATATTATCTTGACTACTGCTTACTCTTAACCAGCTCAGGGCCATAGTCTGTATCAGAGACATCAAAGCCTTTTTTGGCTAATTTTTCTCGTATTGAGTCTGCGGACTTCCAATCTTTATCTTTTCTTGCTTCTTCTCGTTTCTGTACGAGCTCTTGGATATCATCAGGTACTTTTTTCACCTCTATTTTTTTTGTCTCACCTTTAAGCATAGTATCCATTTGTTTATATGATTCTATAAATCCAATACTCAATACACGATTCATGTCTAAAATCGTGACACGTTTATCTTTCTTGTTTACAGATTTGTCACTCATTAGCTCGTGCAGGAGGGCTATTGATTGGGCGGTATTAATATCGTCATTAATAAACTTATGAAATCGCTCTTGGTATGAAGAGTTAATAGTGCCGTTTCGTGAACCGAGATCTAGAAATTGTTTATGAAGCTTGATAAGTGCTGTGTTGGCACCCTCAAGTGCCTCCCATGTGAAATTCATAGGTGAGCGGTAATGTCCTGTTAGTAACCAATAGCGGTATGTGAAGGCGGGGAAGCCTCTGTCTGCAAGGTGACGAAGATATATAGTATTTCCTTTTGATTTGCCAATTCTTTTGTTTTCTATGGTGATAAATGCATTATGCATCCAGTAATTTACAAATTTCTTACCGGTTACTGCTTCTGTTTGAGCTATTTCATTGTTGTGATGAATTGGTTTGTGGTCTAGTCCACCTGTGTGAACATCAAACTGTTTGCCTAAGTATTGTGAAGACATAGCACTACACTCTATATGCCAACCAGGGAAACCAACTCCCCATGGTGATTTCCATCCGAGTTCTTTACCAGAGTCTGTCTTTGTTGTTGAGAACTTCCAAAGAGCAAAGTCTTGCTGTGTGTGCTTGTCTTTTCTTTTTCCTATGCGAGAAATTGTATCTTCATCTTCTTTAGAAATACCACCAAGTGCTCCATAGTTTTTAAACATTTTTGTATCAAAATATACACCATCCTTAAGTGTGTAAGTGTAGCCTTTTTCTTCTAGGGTTTTTATAAACGCAATTTGCCCATCTATATGCTCACTTGCTCGCGGGAAAGCAAATGGTGTTTTGATATTCAACTCTTTTAAATCTTCTTTAAATTCTTTTATATATTTAGTACCAATTTTCTTCATCTCTGTGAGCGTGATAGATAGGCCCTCTTTTTTAAGCGCAGTCATCATTTTATCGTCACCACTGTCTCCGTCTGACACAAGGTGTCCTACGTCGGTGATATTAATAATATGCTTCACTTTATAACCGTTGTATTCAAACATCCGCCTTAGTATGTCAGAGAATATATAAGAACGAAGATTACCTATATGAGCAGTGCTGTAAACTGTTGGCCCACAACTGTACATACTCACACCACCTTGTCTTATAGGCTCAAACTGCTCCTTCATTTTTGAAATAGAATTAAAAAGTCGTATTGGTGTCGACTTCTTTTTTACTGCAGAGTTATTATATTTTTTCTTAAATAACAAAAATAGGTCGAAATTCATCCCGTTAGAAATAAGACACAGAAACATATGTAACTGAGTATCTTATTTGGTTATAATTTATAATATCGACTTCCATGTTCTTTTTAAGGTTAAGTGTCTGTGATTTCTAACGGGATTCATATGATAGGTTTTATATTACAGCCAATGGTTTTTCTTGAAGAAGGTGAACATAAGTATGCCTGCAAATCCCATTATGCCCATAATGATCCAAAAATCAAATGGTCCTCCAATAAAAGGCATATGTACAGCATTCATGCCAAACACAGAAGCAATAAGAGACAGGGGGAATGTCACGAACGCCATTATGGTGAGTACTTTCATAACCTCATTTTGTTTCGTGGAAAGCAGAGAATTATTTGTGGCTCTTAACTCATGTAGTGTGTCTGAGTGGACAGAGATACTATTTTTAATCCTAAAGTATTCTCCCATAATAGAGTTTAAATGATTTGAGAAATCTTCACCAAAAAATATTTTCCCAGCATCGTTAAATGAAGATAATATTTCTTGGTGCGGACTGAGGGCTTGTTTCAAATTAAGTAGGTCACGACTTACGTTAGAGATAGCAACAACCATTTCTTTTTCCTTACCTTCAAAGATGTCCTCTTCGATTATTTCGAGAGAGTCATCTATAAATTCTAGTTCGTGTTCTAAAGATTTATAAAGTTTACGAACCATGTAGAAGAAAAGATAGCCAGCATGATCTCCAATATCGCTTTTATCTAAAACAGAGTTAACCTCAAATACTTTAGAAAACTTGTGTAAAGGATCAACACTGTCATATCGTGTGGTAATGAGGAAGTTTTTCCCAATTATAAAATCTATCTCTTGGTTAATATCTCCATTGTGAGTATGTTTAAAAGCAGGGAAGTGTAAAATAAGATATATAAAGTTGGCATACGTATCAACACGTGGTTTAAGGGTAGGGAGCAGTAGCTCATCAGCAACAAGT